>Ga0208980_10002268_pt1 | contig 11656 bp, 6 predicted proteins | sample WetSurMetagenome_3_FD_187993 | JGI IMG/M metagenome (GOLD analysis project Ga0208980, IMG submission 187993) | Wetland microbial communities from Twitchell Island in the Sacramento Delta, sample from surface sediment Aug2011 Site A1 Bulk (version 2) | ecosystem: Environmental > Aquatic > Marine...
ACACCTTATGATCCATAGAAACAAAACACTTTCCAGGGAACAAATCCTGACAGAAATATGGGGTGAGGATGATTATTTTCTCGGACGCAGTATGGATGTGTTCATCAGCCGGCTCAGAAAATACCTTTCAGCCGACAGGGGCCTCGCACTCCGCACCCTACGGGGACTGGGGTTTGTGCTGGAAGAGGTTCGCTAATCGGTGGATTCTGCCTCATGAATGAGGAATTCCGTCAGGTTGACGTCATGGCCCAGCCTGAGCTTGACCCTCAGCCTGTAACGGCCAATCTCCACAGCCCGCGATGATATATTCGTGAGATTGGCTATTTCCTTCGTGGTAAAATTCATCCTGAGATAGGAACAAAGCCTCAGATCATTTGGCGTCAGAGAGGGATACTTGTTCTTTAGCTTTCTGAAGAAACCTTCCTGTGAAAGCTTAATATTTTTCATGACATTATGCCATTCCTCTGTCTGGGTATCAAGCCCGTGATCTATTATCTGCTCCATTTCCTTTACAAACTTGGCCGGTAATTTTGCCGCTGAATCCCCGGTACTATTGAGCTTGTCACGGAGCTCTCTCAAAGTATCCGTTTTTCTTATAAGGTAACGCATCGTCAGCATCAGCTCGTAACTCTTATAGTCCAGCTCGTTTTCCAGCCTGTTTTTGCCAACCTCATATTCTATAAGTTTGCGGTGACGGTCAAGCGACCCTCTCCAAAGCTTTATACCTGTAAAAATAATTGCCGTTAAGCCGATAATGTAAAACATCACTGCCCACCAGCTGAGAATTAAGGGGTGTCTTATGCTAAATACGACTTCTGTCACCTTGCTGCTGAATGCCGCCTTCACCTGAAGGTGATACTGACCCGACTTAAGGTTAAGAAAAGAAAAGTTATCATTGACGGTCCGGTACCAATTTTTCCCGAGTTCCGTTATCCTGAAAAGATATTCCCACCCTCCCCTGTCAAAACCTGAGGGATTGGCGATATGAACGGTGAGATTATTTACCGTGGCGGGAATACGGTAATCCTCCACCATTGAAGGAAATAAAGTGATCCTTTTGTCCTTGCCGCTGAAAACCAGGCGGTTGACAACCACGGAATCCTTCCTTCCCTGGCTACTGAGTTTCGCCAGGTTATAAGTACTGAAGGCCTGCCTGGTGGGTATTAACAGCGTATTCGTATCAATTGAAATGATTTGTTGCTCACGCCAGGGAAGATCTGCATATTCATGAAAAAACTCCATCACTTTCTCTGCTTCAAGACCTCGTGTAATATTGAAAAGAGCAACTCTGTTGTCCAGGATAAACCAGTAGCTGTTTTTCCGGTAGTGGATTATCTGGGTTGTAGCAATATATTCACCCAGCCCCGGTTCAAGCGATTTTATCGGGAAGAAAGTCTTTTTCTCATAATCAAATGCATAGATATGATCTGATGTCATGAAAACGACCTGATTATTTATCATTGACATCGCCAATTCACTTGAGCTATCGGCCACTGAACTGAAATACAGTGCATTAACTATTGAATCTGCTCTCTCGTTCAGTTCCAGCCGGTAGATCCCTTTCCTTGGATGCAGCGCCCATACATATCCAAGGTAGTCCACTTCAATGAATCTCGTTGGTTCAAGGTAACCGTCCAGTCTGTTATTAAAGACCCAGTTGCCGTTAGCATCCTTTTTGAAGGAGACAATTCCAGTATATGTTCCTTCAAGAAGAAGATCACCATATGGCTTTATTGACCATCCTCCTGTTACATCCGATATCTTTCTGAACGTGTCACCTTTAATGATGAATGTCCCGTCATTATGCCCGCACAATATGCTTCCGTCAATCCGGGCAAGATCCCAGACCTGGCCCTGGGTGTTGGGGAGGATCCTAAGGTTTGAAAAGCTGTAATAACCATTGCTGGTTTTAATATCCGCAGCGAAAAGGCCGTGGTTGGTACCCAGGTAGAGACGGTTTTTATCTCTGATGGCAGAATAAATGGTTCCCAGGTTTCCGCTGATATTTTCAAAATTAGTGACAGGAGAAGATATACTGATAAAATTAACCCCGTCATCCAGCCCGATCCAGAGCCTGTCATCAGCATCCCTGAAGAGAGAAAGTACAGTATTGTTGTTCAGTCCGTTGGAATAATCATACGACTTAAGAACCCTGCCTTCCTGATCGCAGAAGACCACTCCCTTCAGAATTGTTCCAAAGACAATCATTGTATCATTCACAGCCAGTCCCGCATTGCATGTCACCTCCTTCAGGTAGTCAGATATTTCAGTCTTCAGCGGAGTAAACTTGTGTCCGTCAAACAGGAAAATGCCGTTATTCGATGTACAGATCCAATATTCGCCGGGCTTAATTTCAATAACTGCATGGACCTTGATATTTATGAAAATGCCGCTACCATTAATAAATTTAAAATTCGATCCGTCAAACCAGAAGAGGCCGTCGCCGATAGACTGTGCAATAAAGCTCTCTCCTGCCCTGAAAAAGAACAGCATGTTGGAGGGGCATTTGACAGTAGTGACCGTGTTATAGTTGTATGAGTAGACTGTCGTGAAGGACTGGAAATATACCGTATGGTTCAGTTCATAAATATTCCATATCTCATCATTCTTTGGAATATCGATATATGATGCAAGTGATTTGTATATCAGATCTCCGGAAGGGTCTTTGTCCCATGTGCCAAAATCTTCAAATGAACCTGTAAAGATCATCCCGTCATTATTGACATAGACCGATCTTATACCCTGCCTGTAAGGCATAGTGAAGGTTTTTGCACTGATACCGTTGTACTCAATAAGCCCTGCTGAATTGGCAAAATAGATATACCGGCTCACAGGATCCTGATAAATCTCCCAGTTCTGGCTAAAGACAGGTATTTTACCGGAAATAAGATCCTGGATCTCATCTGCGTGGCTGCGATTCTGGCCGGACAAAACAGATGAAACTGCAAAAAGACAGATAATAAAAAAGAGTGATTTGATTTTTTTCCACCCTGTTATTACTGACATAAGAACGGAATGTTGCGTCACTATAAACAACTGCAGTAAATATATTAAAAAAAATATAGTGACGATCCGGGTTTCAGGATATGGCTATCTGACAGTAAAAAGGGTGAACTCCTTGACGTCTGAATTGGGTCCTATAAAAAGTTCAAATTCTCCTGGATCGTAGTCAAAACTCATATCCTCGTGATAATAAGAGAGGTCACTCAGGTGCAGGGTGAAGGAGACTTTGGCAGTCTCTCCCTTTTTTATGCTGACCCTCTGAAAGCCCTTCAGTTCTTTCACAGGCCTTGTAACATTTCCTACCCTGTCGCGTATGTAAAGCTGAACGATTTCAACCCCGTCATAATTGCCTGCGTTTGTAATCCCGACCGAAGCCTCTATTAAATCTCCCTTGATGAATGAGGTTTTATTCATAATAACAGGTGAATATTTAAAGGTGGTATAGCTAAGTCCGAATCCGAAAGGATACAGAGGTGAGTTGGCGACGTCCTGATACCTTGATTTAAAGTAATCATCAGTCAGGCGCGGGTCAAAAGGACGGCCTGTGTTCTTGGTATTATAGAATATGGGTATCTGCCCGACATTGCGCGGGAATGTCATTGTAAGCTTACCTGAAGGATTGACATCACCAAAAAGTACATCAGCAATAGCGTTTCCTGCCTGGGTGCCCCCAAACCATGCTTCAAGTATCGCAGGGGCGATATCATTAAGCTCTGTAATTGTCACAGGCCTTCCATTAAACAGAACGACAGCGACAGGTTTCCCTGTTGAAATAACCTTCCGTGCCAGTTCCATTTGCACTCCGGGCAACGATATATCACTCCGGCTTGAAGCTTCACCGCTCATATCCTGTCTCTCCCCCAGGGCGAGGACAACAAAGTCAGCCTTCTGCGCTGCTTCCAGGGCTTTGTCAAAACCGCCTTTGTCGGTGCCGGTGATCTCACAGCCTCTTTCATAAAAAACCTTTACTGTACCAGCCGTCTTTTTCTTTATTCCTGCCAGCACCGTGACGCAACTATCCCACTGACCTGCAGCACCCCAGCCGCCAAGTATATTTTCTTTTGAATCTCCCAGCGGACCTATAACAGCTATGGCCTTTACCTTTTTGCTTACTGGCAGGGTCTTTTTATCATTTTTAAGCAGCACCATTGAGCTTGCTGCAAAAGTCCTGGCAAAGGTCATATTCTCAGCCGTCATTATTTCATTTTCCTCACGGCTTTTGTTGCAGTACCTGTAAGGATCTTCGAACAGCCCCAGCTTATATTTCGCTTCCAGGATCCTCCTGGCTGATTTATTCAGTGTTTCTTCGGATACCTGACCCTTTTCAATCAGGACTTTGATGTATTTCAGGTACACCATGCCCGCCATATCCATGTCGAGGCCGGCATTTATTGCCAGTCTTGCGGCATCAGCAGAATCAGCGGCCACTCCATGAAGTATCAGTTCGGGTATCGATGTCCAGTCAGAAACCACAAACCCGTCGAAACCCCAGTTATTCCTGAGCAGATCAGTAAGCAACCATCTGTTCGACGAGGAAGGCACTCCGGCAATCTCGTTGAAAGAGGTCATGACCGATCCTGCGCCGGCATCGACGGCTGCCCTGTACGGAGGCAGGTACCATTCACGGAGGGTTCGCTCCGACATGTCAACGGTGTTATATTCTCTTCCTCCCTGGGGAGCTCCGTAAGCCGCAAAATGCTTGACGCAGGCCATTAACGTATTTTCATCACTCAGGTCTTCACCCTGGAACCCCTTTACGCGGGCAGCGGCAATACAACTCCCCAGATATGTATCTTCACCTGCACCTTCCATCACTCTTCCCCAGCGGGGGTCGCGTGAGATGTCAACCATAGGAGCATACGCCCAGTTGATTCCCATGGCAGTAGCTTCGGATGCGGCGATGCGCTCTGACCTTTCAATTGATTCCATATCCCATGAACTGGCCTGTGCCAACGGTATCGGAAAGATGGTCCTGAAACCATGGATCACATCCAGCCCGAATATCATGGGGATTCCGAGACGTGTTTCATCGACAGCCATCTTCTGAAGAGCTGTGACATTATCAACACCGAAAGTGTTGAGAATTGCCCCGACCTTTCCCTGCCTGATCAAACCCTGATTGTCCTTTGGAACTGCAGGTCCTGTAAAGAATAAGCCTCCAGTGCAGAGATTAAGCTGCCCAATCTTTTCCTCAATGGTCATCTTTTTCATCAGGTCGTCAATAAAACGTGCCATCTCACGGTCGGTCATCAGCTCAGGATAAATCGCCTTTTGCCAAATCCTGTACCCTTCTGAATTCATATGCAGCATATCTGCCACGAAAAGTGAAGAATCCGGCAATTGATTTTTATCCAGCATCAGGTCCCAGACATCTACAAAACCGGTATTTGGCATTGATTTCAGGAATTCCTGAATGCCCTGGTTCGCTTTTACAAACTTTTCAGCCAGATTCCACCGGCTGGGGCTGGGTTTCATTGAAATATAAGTTATTCTGACATCAGGCAGTCTTGACCTGATCAGGCTGAAAAGGTTTTTAAACCTGCCGATGACGATTTCCGGACTTACCAGATCACCCGATGCAAGGTCGTTCTCTCCGCAATAAATCACTATCTGCTTTGGAGCATACGGAAATATGATGTCATCAGCATAACGAAGCTGGTCAACCAGTGTCGAACCTCCGAAACCACGGTTGATGACAGGAAGGTCGGGGAAGGAGTTCTGAAGATCGCTCCACATCCTGAAAGAGGAACTGCCAATAAACAATATGGCATGTCGCGGTGGAGGGTTTAACCTGTCATTTTCCACGAACTGTCTTATATCAGCGGCAAAAGGATATTCGACGTCCTGTGCAAAACCCCGGTTAAAGCAGAGTAATAATATTATTATGAAAATATGCCTTTGTCTGTTCATGCTGATTTCTTTGCTGTATTTTATTCTGATTTAATTATCAGGCCTGAAGGACTCACTCCGTTTTCGTTTATCGCTTCGATCGAAAAGTAATAAGTCTTTTCATTGTCCATGGTTTTAAGCCAGTATTCATTTGCGTGGTAAACCATAATGCAATTATACAATTTATCCGGTTCTGTTCCCATGTAAATATTATATGCATAAGCATTGTCAACTGGGCTCCATCTCAGCCATGCGTTGCGCCTGTCCTTGATGGTACGGAGTACGATTAATTCCCTTACGGCTTCAGGTTTCTCGCCCTGTCCCAGACCAAAGACGCGGAAACCGCTGATGGCGAATTTACCCGTCGGCATGTGAAGGTTCACCAGCCTGAGATAACGTGTTTTAACAGGAGTGCCAAGCTCGACATAATCATGCGGAACATCAGTTCTATTCCCGCTTTTGTCCACCAGCAACTTCCATTTATTACCGTCGGATGATTCAAATACCTTGTACTGATGATAAACTCCCAGCGATTTGCCCAGAAACTCCGCATCCTGGTCGGCATAATTGATCTGTATCGCATAAACGGTGGAAAGGGCGCCTAGGTCAGACTGAATCCATTCTCCTTCATTTGCCGAAACAGCTGACCAGTAAGTTTTTATGCTCTCATCAACGGCATTGTTGGCTGTATATGATCCAAGGGTAGAGGAAACAGTGGCAGGCTTGTTATAATTGAGCAACATCCACCCGGTGAAACGGCTTTTCAGATGGTCTTCCTTACCGTCAGGCAGATAAGTAGGGTAATCACCAAAGGCTGTATTGCAATACATGACATCATCATCATCGAAACCGGCGGGCCAGATACCGATACGTCTTTCAAAATTGTTTTTAACGCAAATTCCGATTGTCGATACATGCCAGTAATTATCCCAGTTGTCCTGGAATGTTGCACCGTGTCCTGCTCCGTTTGCGAAACCGCCGGGTTTAAAGCTGAGGGGCATCGATTGCGGGACAAACGGACCGAGGGGATTATCACCCACTACCACACCATCGGCATAACCGCTGAATTCTGTTCCCGGTGCAGCATACTGAAGGTAATATTTCCCGTTGTGTTTAGTCATCCAGGCACCCTCAATAAACGGGTCCAGAAAAGTGTTGTCCATGTGTTCGCCGAAACGTTGCCAGCCATATCGCCATGGTTCGAGGATGTACAACTCCCTTCGGGCTGAAAGAGGCTCCATGGTCTTTCTGTCCAGCCTTACACCGTAGACCGGGTACTGGTTGCTGCTGCCGTTGTACATATAAAACCTTCCGTCGTCATCAGTGAAGAAAGCCGGATCCCACCCTCCTATGGTGAGAGAATCGACGAGAGGCTTCCAGTCATCAATTTTGGGATTGGTGCTCATCCAGATCGTAAAATTGCTGGTATATGTTGAACCAAATACCAGCATTGTATCTCCTATGATGCCAACTGCCGGGGCACAAAGTTCATCGTAGCCCTCATTCCATGGCCGGAGAAATTTCCTTGAAACAAAATTCCACTTTATCAAATCGCCGCTCCACCAGTATCCCCACTGATTGGTCGAAAACAGAAAATAATCGCCCTTGTAATTTACGATCACAGGATCAGCAGTTGCACGGTGTTTTCCCCATTCGCTGAAGTTCGGTATTGGAGTGTAACCATAGTCGATATTGACCGGATTGCAGTAGGTCTTTTGCGGTACAGTCTGCGCCAAAGCCCATTCTGCCTGGACAAGTACCAGGATAAAAGCAAATAACAGTCTGGCCTTCATCTAACGGAGGCTTAAAACTACAGTTCCTTGATCCAGATATTCCTGAACTGGACAAGGCTTGAGGCACCCTGAAGCTTTCCTGTTTCAGGATTAATGCCGCCGTGATGCTGCAGTCCCAGGTGCCCCCACTCAGCCATTCCGGGATATAATGCATTTTCAATCACTGTAATACCATTGTTGATCACTGTAATCCTGTCTCCTTTAAGAATGATGTCAAACGCATTCCACTGCCCCACAGGTTTGTCGGCATTTTCTCTTGGGACAGCACCGGCCCGTACTTCGGGAGGTAATTTCTCATCGTTTCTTACTGACCACAGTTCACCTGAACCGACCGACCAGCACCACAGGTTTACCTGTCCGGATTCCTTCAGCAAGATACCGGAGTCAGAGTTCGGTCCGAGAGGCTCGATGATCTTCCCGTTCGCATCACGCCAGTATTCCCCATCAGGCATGATGGTAGGAAGAGGGAACAGGTGATCTCCGTAACCCTTGAAACGCCATTCTATGTGCAGCTTGAAATCCTTGTACTGCTTCTCTGTCCACAGGTTCTTATCACCTTTGGCCTCAGACCTGGCGTCATAGTCGATAACACCATCTATTACCGACCAATGGCCGTTATCTCCCTCCGGTACTATCCATCCCGTCAGGTCTTTGCCGTTGAATATTTTGGTAAACCCATTATCTCCATAAACACTCCCATCCTGGGCAGCACATACCGCGGTAAACGCCGCAAGGATCATTAACGAAAGAATTAGTTTAATATTCTTCATGATAATTAATGTATTTAATTTATTAGTTAAACCCTGAATTACATTTCCCATCCCTTCCGGTAGACGCGGGATAAGAATTGATTTGCTGCCGGTAAGTTAGTCACCAGCATGTTTTCATTATCCCATTCCAGTCGGTCATCCATGCGTATGGCCAGATTACCGAGGCAGATTGCCTCAGCTATTGTCCGGACATTCTCAAAGTTGCCTCTAGACGGCTTGCCTCCCCTGAAAGCCGTTATCATTTCCGTGGTCTGGTCGATGAGTGTATACGGGGGTATTTTGACGGAATCTTTTTCCATCTCCCCGTTCTTTACATCGAGCAAAACCGCATTCTCATATCCGTAATCAGTGAGAATTGTTCCGTTTTCGCCAATGAACATAACCCCGTCTTCCGGCATTTTAAGTCCTTTCTTTATTAATGATGCCGGTGTCCGGGGTTTGATGCCGCCTTCGTACCAGTAGACATCCATCATCGTGTCTTTTCCATTGATGGGCACCTCCCAGTATAGTGTTGCTGCATGAGGATAACTGACGTCGTTCTTCACCCACAGGCTTCTGAAATCACGGACTTCGCAGGTAAAGCTCGATGCGCCCTCAGCTGAGACCGGCATACCGAGATTAAGCATCCGCCAGTCTTTCCAGAAACCGTAATATCCCATATCTGCCAGGCATCCCGCTCCGAATTCGTACCAGCCCCTGAAGACGGTGTGCGTGTAATCGGGTGAATAAGGACGGTCCGTTGACGGCCCCAGCCATAACTGCCAGTCGAAACCGTCAGGTATCGGTGCTTCAGCAGGCAGGTACGGTGACCCCTGCGGCCACATCGGGCGGTTCGTCCAACGGTGGAGTTCTTTCACCTTGCCTATAAGGCCGGCATCAATCCAGGCTTTAATGGTATAGTATTCGTCATAATCCTGGAATGCGAAGCACTGTGTTGCTATCCCGGTTTCTTTTGCCGTATTGCAGGCAAGGCGTGTTTCGTACATGAAGTTGGAGATGGGTTTGTGTGTGGCTGCACATATTCCCTTATTCATTGCTGCCAGGGCCACAGGTGCATGCAGATGATCAGGTGTCATGATGAAAACGGCATCGAGCCCCTTTTCCTTTTCCAGCATCTCCCTGAAATCGGCATATGCAGTACATCCGTTATATGACTTAACCCCGCTGCTGACAGAGTAGAAATCATTGATCTGTCTACGTCCCACCTCCCTTCCTCCCGAAGCACCCTTTGTCTCACCCTGCGACCGTCCCCACTGCGGATAGTCAGAACTTTCCCGGTTAGGATCACATACAGCGATGAACTGCAATTCATCGCGTTTCAGCCAGTCGGCCAGTTGCTTAAGTCCCTGCGTCCCCGCTCCGACAAGGGCCACATTTATTTTTTCATTTGGTGCGGTTATTCCGGCACCGCCCATTAAACGGGATGGCAAAATGGTCAGCCCCACCCCGGTTAAAGCTGTCTGTGAAATGAAATTGCGTCTTTTCATTTATTATTTGGTTAGTTCATTTCAGCCAGGGACTTTGAAATCCAAGTTTTCTCAGTCCGTTCTGCACATCAGGTATCTGCATAAACAGTTTCCACAGCAATCCGCTCCGGTAATTCTCTATCATCACTATTATCGGTCCCTGATCGATAGCCAGGTGACTTTCAGCGTACCAGTCATGCGTTTCGCTGAAACCGTCGACAAAGCCATATTCACTCCAAATCCTGTCTCCGAGGTCATAATAAAAATGCTTCAGAGCCTGCACTGAATACTCAGGTGTGTAAGGGAAGGACGAAAGCGCAGCCGTCGGCTGAATGACGCCAAGGTCTTCTTCCGGACAATGGGCGACATAGCCCTTGAAGCTGTCGCCGGCAGTAAGACCCCAGCAGTTTTCGCCATACCCTTTGTACTTCTTTGGATTCGCGATGCAGTACGCCCTGTTGATCAGTGTGTGGTTGCGTACCTGCTCGAAATAATCATTTCCGTAAGAATCAGTCAGTCCATTCGGGTCAATCCCCATGAATGTATAATGCTCAAAAAACATCGGTCCGCCGCCGTAATAATTGCCAAGAGGAAGGCGGATACCATAATACGACTTCCCGTTTTTAAATCCCGGACTGCCTGTCCAGCTGCCGGTATAAACATCACTGCTAATGGGATGATAAGGAGAAGAGGCAGCCATGATGTATGTGATCAGGCATTCGTTCCATCCCCATATCGGGAAGTTCATATCGAACCCGTTGTTAGGGCTCCAGTGCCAGTATAACTTTTTCTCTCCGTTTGTGTGCCAGTTCCAGTTCGCCACATTCCACATCTGGGTGATTCTTTTCCGCAAATAGATTTCGATCGGCACGTTGTCATTGAAATACTCGCGTGCACACAGGAATCCCATCAGCAGATACGAAGTCTCAACTAGGTCGGCTGCATCGTCAAGACGGTCAAACTTAATTGTTCTTCCCGTCCTGCCATCCATAAAATGTGGATAGATGCCATGAAAACAGTCGGCATTGATAAGGAAATCAGCAATCTGAACAAGTCTCCTTACAGCCGTATCCCTTCCGATCCACCCTCTTTCTACAGCCACTATGGTGCTCATAATTCCAAAACCTGTACCTCCGATGGCACATGCATCCGGACCGAAGGGGGTTTTGCTGAAGTTTGGCTCACCCCATGCCTCGTTGATATAATCCCAGTAATGCTCGGCAAGGACGGTATTACTCCGTTCTCTCGCAAGTCCGCTGACCGGGTGCGCATAATGCCAGAAATATCGGAAGGTCTGCCGTTGAACGATATCGAGCAATACCGAATCAGGGATATTACGCACAATGCCAACTACAGGGACTGCATTATCCGCTTCACCTGTATCCCTGACATTTGTCCGGCATGACAGGGCAAAAAAGCAGATAAACGCTATAATCCAAATACATGATTTTGTGTTTTTCATTTGCTCATATCTGCCTGTTCATGAAATCCTTTGATCAATAGCTTAGAGATAAACCTCCACGACATTATCATGAGGGGTGATCAGTGAAGCAAATTTATAAGCCGGGATGACCGCCCCTCCCTTGCGGTATTTATTTTCCTCATGAGTAATCCTTACCCTTGTTCCGTTGATATAAATTGCCTTCGGGGAAAAGTTGCCTTCTTTGACGGTATAATTAAATCTCACAGTACCGCCTCTTAAGTCTATGGAGGCAGACAATCCATCAAGGTAATA
>Ga0208980_10002269_pt1 | contig 11656 bp, 9 predicted proteins | sample WetSurMetagenome_3_FD_187993 | JGI IMG/M metagenome (GOLD analysis project Ga0208980, IMG submission 187993) | Wetland microbial communities from Twitchell Island in the Sacramento Delta, sample from surface sediment Aug2011 Site A1 Bulk (version 2) | ecosystem: Environmental > Aquatic > Marine...
CACCGCAGTCGCCACCGGGTATTACTCACTGCTTCCAGAGATGTTCCCCGATTACGAGGAGCGCACGGACGTGGCAGCCAAGATGAATATCTTTCAGATCATCGCCCTGCTGGTGGGTGTGGCGCTGCCTCCGATTATGGCGGAAACAATCGGCTGGGGCTGGACGGCGCTCATCCTGGCGGTGCTGAGCGGGATCGCGATCTACATTGGCGTACCGGCGATGTTCGAGGTGAAGCAGGAAGATACCTATTTTCCTTTGAAGGCAGCGTTCAAAGCGACCTTTATCAACCGAAGCTACCTAATGGCCGCCTTTTCGCAGACCATGCGCTTTTTTGGCACGGGGGTGATGCAGATGGGTATGCTATTTTATGTAAAGTATTCCCTGAACGCCGACCCGGGAACCGCATCACTCATCTTTGGCGTGTCGTTCCTGCTGGCGGCCGCGCTGCTCTACCCCTGGAAATACTGGATCGCCAACCGTCTGGATTCGCGGCGCACGCTGATGATCGCCAACGCGGTGATGATTGTGGGAATGATCCCGCTCTTTTTCGCCACCTCGCTCACCCTGGCGCTCGTTGCAGCCGCCATCATTGGGGTGGGGCTTTCGGGGCTGGTGCTGATCGGCGATGTGATCGTGGCGGAAGTGGTGGATGAAGATGAAGTGAAGACAGGCGTGCAGCGCGCGGGGATGTATTTTGGGATGACCGGGCTGCTCATCACCCTGGGCGGGCTGCTGGTCTCATCGGTCTTCGGCATCCTCCTTCCGCTCTTCGGGTACGACACCCTTCTTGAGGTTCAGCCTGCCACAGTGAACCTGGGTTTCCGCGTTTTCATCACGATTCCGGCGGTGATCGGCTTCCTGCTGGCGATTCTGGCGCTTTATTTCTACCCGCTGCATGGCAGCCGGTTGAAAGAGATCCACACGGAACTGACCAGACGGGCGGATGCGAAAAAACTTGCGGCGGAGAGCGAATGACAGAGTTTTATCTTGGCATCGATATCGGCGGCACAAAAACCCACTCGCTGCTCGCCACGGCGGAGGGTGAGGCAGTCGGCTTCGGGGAGGCTGGCACCGGCAATCATGAAGCCGTGGGCTACGAGGGCATGGAGGAGGTGTTGATCAATACCACCCGGGAGGCGCTTGCGATGGCTGGCGCGAAGCTGGAGGAAATCAAAGGCGCCGGTTTTGGCATCGCGGGATATGACTGGCCTTCTGAACGACCATCCATGCTGGAAAGCATCGCCAGGATCGGCCTCTCCTGCCCGGTGGAAGCCGGCAATGACACCCTGGTGGGGTTATTGGCTGGCGCAAAGGAGGCCTGGGGCGTGGCGGTGGATGCCGGGACAGGTGAGAACTGCATCGGCCGGGATCGGAGCGGGCGCATCGCCCAATTAACTGGCAGCGGACCGATGTTCGCGGAGTTCGGCGGGTCGCACTCGCTGGTGGTCAAAGCCATTCAGGCGGTCTCTTTGGAGTGGGGGCGGCGGGGACCTGCTACCTCCCTTTCGGGAGAGTTCGTGCGCCTGGCTCACGCGAAGGGTGTGAGCGACCTCTTGGAGGGGTTGACCCTGGGTTATTACGAGGCATATGGAGATGTGGCGCCGCTGGTTTTCAAAGTCGCGGAGGAAGGCGACACGGTTGCCCGGGAGTGCATTGATTGGGCAGGCAGGCAGCTGGGGGATATGGTCAATGGGATCATTCGCCAGCTAGGGTTTCAGGACCAGGAATTTGACGTCGTCTTGATCGGCAGCATGTTCAATGGAGGGCCGATGGTGATCGAGCCGCTGCGCGAGACGGTGCTGGCTTGTGCCCCCAAGGCGCGGGTTGTGCGTATCTCTGCGCCGCCGGTTATCGGCGGAGTGCTGCTTGGGATGGAGGCGAGCGGGGCGAAGTTTGACAATTCCTTCCGCGAAGACCTGGCACAGAGCACGTTGAACATGCTGGAGAAAACCGCATGAGCAGCCTGGAGATCGTTTTCAAAAAGGTGGAAGAGCTGACCCCCCAGGAGCTGGTGGAGATGAACGAAGTGGATCACCTCGCTTTCTATGAGGAGGATGGCGACGACCCCTGGTGGCAGGAATGGGCAGCCCCTGAAATGCGTTTCCTGGGCAAAGAGGCAGGCCAGGTTGTGAGCACGGTGGGCTTGATCCGGCGTGAGATCCTGGTGGGAGAGAAGGTCTGCCATATTGGCGGTATCGGCGGGGTGGCCACGCTTCCAGCAAAGCAGCGGATGGGGTTTGCCGGGAAGCTCATGGAAGCCTCCACAGAACACATGCGCAACGACGATTGGTTTGAGTTTGGCATGCTTTTCTGCGATCCAAAAAGAATCTCTTATTATGCTAAAAGCGGCTATTCTTTGATCGACAACCGCATCTACGTCCGCAGAAATGGGGAGAGAGTGCCATTTGTCGATACCTGTATGGCGCTGCCTCTGCGGGGGTTGGAATTTCCAGCAGGCGATGTGGATTGTCAGGGACTGCCCTGGTGATGTTGGATCATTACATCAATTATTATCTTTTTAAAGAGGTAGTATTATGGCAACTCTTGCAGCGTTAGGCGGAAAACCAGTCCGGGAGGAAGCCTACCCGGAATGGCCGGTGTACGACCAGCGGGAGATTGATGCGGTCACGGAGGTGATCAAATCCGGGCGCTGGGGCGGGTTCCCCTGGCCGGGACCCAAAACAGCGGAATTTGCAGAGAAATTTGCGGCGATGCAGGGGGCACCGTTTGCCGTGCCGATGATGAATGGCACCGTGACCATGGAGGTAGCCCTCCGGGCAGCCGATATCGGCTGGGGAGATGAGGTGATCGTGCCGGCTTATACCTTCATGGCAACCGCCGCAGCGCCCATGGCAGCCGGAGCCATCCCGGTGCTGGTGGATATCGACCCGGGCAACTATTGCATGGACCCGGTGAAATTCGAGCAGGCGATCACCCCGCAAACTAAAGCGGTGATCGTGGTACACCTGGGCGCGCAAATGACGGATATGGACGCGATCATGGCGATCGCGAAGAAGCACAACTTACTGGTGATCGAAGATTGCGCCCATGCACACGGGGCGAAATGGCGCGGAATGGGGGCGGGCGCGATCGGTGATTTCGGCTCTTTCAGTCTACAGTCATCCAAGATCATCACAACCGGGGAGGGGGGCATCCTCACCTGCCGCGATAAACACATGGCGGAGCGGGCAGCCAGCATCATCGACTGCGGACGGGCAAAAGATGTGGAAGAGAAAGAAAACACCATGGGGGTGAATTACCGCATGACCGAAATCCAGGCTGCGCTGGGGGTGGTGGCGTTGGAGCGCTTCCCGGAACAGATCCGCCAGCGCGCCGAGCATGCCGATTACCTGGAAGAATCGCTGAGCGAGGTGGCAGGTGTGCGCTTGCTTCGGCGCGACCCGCGGCACACGGTACGGTCGTTTTACCGGTATGTGATCGCCGTGGACCCGAAGGTCTTTGGTGCCGAACACCAGGCGGTCTGTTACGCGCTGGAGCAGGAGGGTATTTCCTGCTGGGATGGTTACGCCGCCATGCATAAAAATGAGATCTTCCAGCCAAACAAATCAAAACTTGCTGTACCGAATGCCTTTCCGGAAAAGTTCGATTACTCAAAACTGAGCCTGCCGGAGACAGAACGGGCGACCGAGTTGGAAGCCGTCTGGCTGGATGAAAATATCTTCCGGGCAGGACGGAAGGGTGTGGAGGACGCGGTGAAAGCCATCCACAAACTGGAAAAGAACCGCGCCGAGATGGAGGTTCTGGAACAGAAACGCAAAGAAATGCTGGGGCTGCACTGATATGGCAGGATGATCTCACCTGACAAAATTGAAAAGGATTCTGACGGAACTGTAAGCGAAAAAGGATTGTGAAAAACGGGTAAGTTTTCTATACTTAGGCAGAGATTCTACGCTGACTGCCAGTGGGGCAGCCCGCAAGGAATTGGATCGAAAAAGGGATGAGGACAAAAATTCGAGAAATGCCTGGCTGGTTGAAGGCCTGCGCCATCGCCCTGGTGGTCATCGTGGTTGGATTGACTTGGGGGGTTTTTTCCATCCATAACCAACGCCGGGAACAGGTGTTGGAGAACTGGCGGGAAATGCAGAGTGTCATCATCCGGGAAGCATCGCGAAATTCCGAAGCCTGGTACAGGCTGCGGGTGCAATCCCAGGGAGCCGATCCGGAATCCGTAAAAGAGGAAATATTCACCAACTTTGTCTCAAAAATCGCCATTCCGGGGATGGGCGAAGTTTGGATGGCTTGCCTTGATGATGTGTATATCCACCGCGATGTTCCCTACCAATATGGGGCGGTGGGAATCACGCTTGAGGAATTTTTCCGCGAGCGTGAAGCCACAGGAGGTTCGCATACCGGGCCGGTACTGGATGGGACAAGGAAAGGTATTTCCGGGAACGATTGGTACATCGCCGATCCCCAAACAGGGAAAGAAATGGTCTCTTGGACGCCCGTCTGGCTGGGGGACGAGGTGGGCTCGATCGGGCTCTCTGCGCCAGAATCAAAGGTCCTGGCTGCCGCGGGGGTGGAGGAGGAGTTCAAGCGGAATTTCTTCCTGGTTACGATCCTTTCTGCGCTGTTGTTCGTGGTTTTCTTTTTGCTCTGGCGGGAGGAGGATCGGGTACGCTCTCACGCCACGAAGCTGGAAGTGACCATCCAGGAAAAAACGCGCGAACTGGAATATACCAATGCCCGCTATAAAACGCTTGTGGAACAGATCACTGCGGTGACCTACGTGGATGCCAACGATCTGGAATGCACACCGATCTATATGAGTCCACAGATGGAAAAGCTTTTCGGGTATTCCCAGCAGGATTGGAAGACCATCCCCACTCTGTGGCAGGATATGATCCACCCGGATGACAGGGACCGGGTGCTCGATGAACATGTTCGCACATTTGAAACTGGTGATCCCTTCTGCATGGATTACCGGGTTTATACGAAAAACGGGAAAATGCTCTGGATCCACGATGAATCTGTGCTCGCGCTGGACCAGAAGGGAGAAAAGACCTGGCAGGGGGTGATGTACGATATCAGCGACCGCAAGGTCATGGAGGAGGAGCTCCGCTACCTCGGGCACCACGATTCTCTCACCGGGCTCTACAGCCGGGCATTTATGGAAACGGAGTTGGAACGTCTGCAAAAAAGCCGTGATTTCCCTGTTTCCATCATCATGAGCGATGTAGATCGATTGAAAGTTGTCAATGATAAATACGGGCACGCCGTGGGGGATGAGATGCTGCGCAGGGCGGCCAGCGTGATCCGCAGCGCCTTCCGGGCGGAGGATATTATCGCGCGTATGGGTGGGGATGAGTTCGCGGTGGTACTGCCCTCGACGGATGATAAAGCAGCTCAAATGGCAATCAGCCGCATCCAGAAAGCGGTCGCAAAGGAAGCCAAAGCCGGGATCGGACCCAAATTAAAGATCTCTCTGGGCTGTTCCACGGGTGCGCAGAACGAATCGCTCGAGCAGGTTCTGCGACGGGCAGACCGGAACATGTACCAGCATAAGCAATCCAATTATGCCAGGGATGATCTGGAGTAAAGAGATTTGATCGTCTGGCAGCCAATCGCTTGACAAAGACCTGTCAGGTTCTTAAAATAGGACGAAGTCTGGAGATAATTTTGGAAAAGGTTATTGGTTCCATGCAAACCGAAGAAGCGGAAAATAGCGGCGACAGCATCCCTCTTAGTACCCGGGGTGTGTTCCGTTTTTCCGCGATGATTGAAAAGACATTTGTTTTTAATCCTACCCGCGCAGAATCAAACCTGCCTGGGTATGTGATACAGGAGGATCCAGCCTGATCGTAAGTGGCGGCTGGATAGATCCCTGCGGGCGTTGCCTGCCGGATGATACCTTCTGTATCATCCGGTTTTTATTTTATGGAGGTGCAAGATGGCATACCTGAGCGACGTGGTGGGAAAACCTGTAATCGACGTGGAAGGGGAAAATATCGGCAAGGTGGCGGAGATCCTGGCGATCCGCACTGAGGGAATGCCGCATCCCAAGGTTACGGCGGTGCAGGTGAAGCATAAGAAAAGCCTGACCCTGATCCCAATCGCGGATGTGGCGGCATTGATCGCCCCTATTGTTCCCCTGAATAAACAGGTGGAAGATATCCAACCCTATACACCAAAGGATGGCGAGATCTTCCTTGCGCGGGACATCCTGGACAAACTGATCATCGATATAAATGGAGTGCGGGTAGTACGCGTAAATGACCTGGAAGTGACCCGTGTTAATGGGGATTACTTCATCGCCAATATCGATGTGGGGGTGGGCGGGTTGTTCAGAAGGCTGGGAATGGGCGCTAAGGGGAAGAAAAGTTCGGGAGCCGAAAAAGGCGGTGTTATCTCGTGGGATTCGGTGGAGCTGCTTTCCACCGACGAGCCCATGCGCCTGAAGGTGCCGCAGGAAAAACTGGCTGAGCTGCATCCGGCCGACCTGGCGGATATCCTGGAGGATATGGACCGGCTGGAAAGCGGACGATTTGCCAACCGCCTGGAGATCAGCCAGCTGGCGGATACCCTGGAGGAAGTGGAGACGGACTTCCAGGCGCACATTATCGAGGATATGTCTGATGAGAGACTGGCAGACGTGCTGGAGGAGATGGCGCCGGATGAGGCGGCTGACCTGCTGGCTGAGCTGCCCAAGGACCGCAGCGAGAACCTGTTGGAGCTGATGGAGGATGACGAGGCAAAGGATGTCCGAAAGCTGCTGACCTACCCCGAAGAATCGGCAGGCGGGATCATGACCACGGAATATGTGGCAATTCCCCCCAAACTGAATGCCGAGGAAGCCATTGCAGCGGTGCGCGCGGTTGGGGATGAGGTGGAGCAAGTGTTTTATGTTTACGTAACCGATGAGGAAAACCGGCTGTTGGGTGTGTTTTCCTTAAGTGACCTTATCTTTGCGAACCCCAAAACACCCATCTCAGACTTCATGCACCGGCGCGTGGCGACGGTGGAGCTTTATGACACACAGGAAGAGGTGGCGCGGGTGATCGCAAAATACAACCTGCTGGCAGTGCCGGTTGTGGATGAAGAGAATTGCCTGCACGGCATCGTAACCTCGGATGACGCGCTGGATAAGATCATCCCGACCGCATGGAAGAAGCACCTGCCGCATTTTTACTTGAAATAAATTCATCCCGCCGAAACGAGCCAAGCCATGCGCAAGACCTCGATCCAACTCTTCTTTGCGAAATACTGGAAAATCCTGCTGGTATTCTTTTCGGTATTCGGACCAGCCACCATCACTGCCTTTGCCGATAACGACGCCTCGGGCGTAGCCACATATTCCATTGCCGGCGCCAAACTGGGGTACCCCATCCTCTTCCTGCTGCCCTATATCACCATCCTGCTGGGCATCACCCAGGAGATGGGCATCCGCCTGGCAGTGGTAACGCGCAAAGGGCTGGGTGACCTTATCCGTGAGCGCTGGGGGGTACGGATTTCCCTGATCGTGTTTGCCGGGCTTCTGGTGGCCAACCTGGCAACAGTGGTAACCGAAATGGCGGCGATTAAAGCTGTGGGAGGGACGCTGGGCATTCCGGCGATCCCGATCGTGTTGGGTTTCATCCTCATCGCGGTGCTTTTCGTGACGCGCGGGAAGTACAAGCATACCCAGATCATCATGCTCTTTGCCTGCCTATTCTTTCTGGTGTATATCTTTGCCGCCATCAAAGTGAAGCCGGATTGGCAACTGGCGCTCACCAACTTGATCTGGCCGCACGGGGTGGATTTCACCCCGGCTTACTGGCGCAATTACCTGATCATTGGCATGGGTGTGCTGGGAACCACCATAACCCCCTGGGGGCAGTTCTTTATCAGCAGCTTTTCGTATGATAAGAAGATCGAACCCGAGAAGGTGAAATATTCCCAGTTCGAGTCCTATTGGGGCGCGTTTCTGACGGATTTCTTTTCGTTTTTTATGATCGTTGCCACTGCGGCGACACTTTTCTACGCGGAAGTACCGCTTGAATCGGTGGAAGCGGCGGCCATGGCCATTAAACCCTTCGCCGGTGAGCTGGCGGGAACGCTGTTTGCCATCGGCATCATGAACGCTGGTTTCATGGGGCTGGTGATCGTTTCCCTATCCACAGCCTATGCATTTTCGGAATTCTTCGGTACCTCAGGCAGCCTGGATACGGATTTCAAGACCAGCCGGATGTTCTACCTGATCTTCATCGGGCAGCTCGTCCTGGCAGGCGGTGTGGCACTGATCCCATCCATTAATCTTTTTAGCCTGGCAGTGGCTACCCAGGCACTGAACGCAATGGTGCTTCCGTTGGTTTTCTTTTTCCTGATCAAGCTGACCAGCGACCCCAGGATCATGCGCGGGAAGCAGAATAACAAACTTCAACGCAACATCACCATCGCCTGCACGGTGCTCATCCTGATCGCTTCCGTGGGCACGCTGGTGCTGACCTTTTTTCCGAATATATAGCCAAACGTTTTGGGTTGAATAGTTGAATCGTAGAACAAACCTTAGACCCCATCATTGTTCCGCGGGTTCTGAAGGTGAGTACAGAAACAGGATGCAAGGATTAAAGAAAAAAGCCACAGGAGTGTGTGGCTTTTTTTGTTTTATTGAAAGTTCGAGTTAATCTTCAAAATCTGAAAAATCTCCTGTTTTCCTGGCCAAATCAGGTTACCTTTTTTCCGAGTGAGGCAGCGTAAATTATGAACTCGCGGGTGCCATCTAATTGGACAGCCTCATTCAGCAGGACATCATTGAAGGCGGCGATGGCACATACCCCGCAGCCGATGGATTCGGCAGCCAGGTAGAGGTTCTGGCAGACGTGCCCGGCATCCAGATGCATATACCGGTAAGCGCGCTGGTCGTAGCGCCAGACAGTCCGGGCTGCCACCGCATCCCACAGGAAAGTAACCGCGCTGCGTAGCACGTGCTTTTGATCCAGGCACCCGTGCGCGATCTTTTCGGCAATATCCCCGCGTGTATTCACCGTCAATAATGCATGACGGGTGGAGATATATCGGTAAAGACCGGGCTGCATGCTTTCCACCTTATTCACCAGCAGGTAAGTTTCAAAGGGATGGCGCGCGCCAGCCGAGGGCACCGTGCGTGAAAGCACAGGTCGATCCGTTTTCGCTTTGACTCCCTGGGTGCTCCAGAGCAGCCAGGCTAATTCCTCCAGGGTGAGTGCCTGATCGGAATAAGCGCGCACCGTTTTCCGCTGCTCTATCATCGCGCGCAGGCTGCTATCAGGAAGCTGGATATCGGCAGGTGCAGGCAGCACGATCAGCTCCGCGTCTTCCTCCCAGGGCAACTCCAGCGGGGGCTGCGGTTCACCTCGCGACTGGGCAGAATCGCCCATGTTCTCGTATCGAGATTCGACCATATATCGTTCGCCAATAGACTCAGCCATGTGAAACTCCTGTTTAAATATTTTTAACCATGCGATGGAAGCCGGGGGTGTGGAATTTATCGACCAGCTCGGGGGTCTCGGTCGTATGGATGATTACAAATCCTGCTTTTTGGTAGAGCGCGATGGCGGGGTCATTATCAATTTCAACGATCAAAGATACCTTGCCCAGACCTGCCTGGCGGGCAAGCGCGGCGGCGTGATCGATCAGATCGTTCCCAATTCCCATTCGCCGGAAATCCGGATGAACCGCCAGATGGGCGATGTAGTATTCGTCCTTTTCGGTTTCCTTCGCGGTAAGCACCTTCAGGGAATTCAGGAGCATACGGATGGTGACGTTGAAACCATATACAGACCAGGCTTGCAACCCAATTTTCGCGGCGCGCCGGTTGAACTGCCAGCCGGGGAACGAAAGCAGCAAGCCGGCAGTCTTTTCATCCTGCCAGAGCAAATGGGTGCTATCGTGGCTGAAACGGTTTCCCCGTTTCTTGAATAACCCATTGATGCCGAGCATGCAGAGTTCGTGCGAACCCATCCCCAGGGTGGCGTCGGCGAACTTGCCCATAGTGGCATATAGCAGCTCACTGGCTTGATCTGAATTTTCCTTGCTCGCTGGAGTAAAAATCCGGTTCATTTTCACCTGCGTTTTCCTGCCGAAACGACCAGGGCCGATATTTTTCGAAATTCATCCACGCGCAGCAGCCAGATGAGCAGCGCATAGATCAGGAGCCCGAAAAATAGTCCGCCCAGCAGGATCAGCCAATCTGAAAGGTTCGCCGAAGCGTTGAGCCAGAAATATAAGCCCAGTGCCATGCAGATTGCTGCCAGGGCTGCCTTACCGGCGGCATCCAGGATTGTGCGCGAATGCAACCCGTGAAGCCGGCGGCGCATGAGGATGAGCAGGGCGATCATTTCCAGGGTTGTTGCAAGGGTATTGGCCAGCGCCAGTCCACCCAGGGGCATCCAACCCAGATTCTCGAAGACGCTGGTGAAGAGGAAGCTGAAACCCAGGTTCAGGCTCATGGCGATGGCGCCTACGATCACGGGCGTGCGGGTATCGTGCAGGGCGTAGAAGGCACGGCTGGTGATCTCCACCAGGGAATGGCTGACCAGCCCGAGCGAGTACCACAGCAGTGCCCAGGCGACCATCTGGGTGGAGTGCTCGTCGAACACGCCGCCCCGCTGGTAGAGGGCGGATACCAGGGGCTCGCGCAGAAGGATGAGTCCAACCGCGGCGGGGATGGAGAGCAACAGCACCCCGCGCAGCACCGCGGCCAGGGAAGAGCGCATTTCAACCTGCTTGCCCTCGGCCACCTGGGCGGAAAACGAGGGCAGCGCGGCGATGGCGATGGATTGGGCAATCGCCATCTCCGGCATCAGCATCAGGCTGAAAGCCAGCACAAGGGCTGAGGCGCTTCCAGCGGGTAGGCTGAGGGCGATGATGGTGTTGACGATGAAATTAAGCTGGACGATAGCCACGCCGAAGATACGCGGAATGAAAAGGCGAATGACCTCCCGCACTTCGGCCATTTTCCAAAAGAAACCGAGCCGGTAGTCAAATTTCAGCCTATAGATGGAGGGTAATTGCACCACCATGTGCAGGATGCTGCCCAAAAGCGCTCCCCAGGCGAGGCGGCTGATCCCCCAGGATTCCGGCAGGATCAGCACCCCGGCGATCATTCCCAGGGAATACATGGCGGGGGCGATGGCGGGGATCCAGAACTGCTGGTGGCTGTTGAGGATGCCCATGAGGATGCCGCTAACCCCAAAGATGATGATGGTGGGCAGCAGGATGCGCAGAAGCTGGGTGGTGAGGGCAAGCTGGCCGATATTCGCGCCCGGGTTCAGCAAGAACAACACGTTCTCGACGATTGCGGGGGCGAAAATTACAGCTACGAGCGTGACGGATGCAAGGCTGACCACCAGCAGGTTGATGATCCCGGAAGCCAGCCGCCAACTTCCGGCTGTATCCCGGCGGGTGAGGAAGGCCGTAAAGACCGGGATGAAGGCGGACCCAAGCGCCCCGCCGGCGATGAGGTTGAAGAGCAGCTCCGCCACGCGGTTGGCGGCGTTGAAGGAATCCAACTCGGCGCCGGTTCCGAAAGTGCGATAGATGACCATACCGCGCACCAGGCCGACCAGGTTGCTGATGATAAATGCCACCATCACCGTCCCGGCGGCGCGGGCGATGCGGCGGTTGGTGGATTGCGGAGAGGATTCGATGGAATCGGTCATGAAATGATGATTATAC
>Ga0208980_10002270_pt1 | contig 11650 bp, 11 predicted proteins | sample WetSurMetagenome_3_FD_187993 | JGI IMG/M metagenome (GOLD analysis project Ga0208980, IMG submission 187993) | Wetland microbial communities from Twitchell Island in the Sacramento Delta, sample from surface sediment Aug2011 Site A1 Bulk (version 2) | ecosystem: Environmental > Aquatic > Marine...
GGGGATCGTTGATCATGCGGAAATGGCTGGCTGTGCGATAGCCAGAATTCGCACGCCGACGGGCGCCGCACGCGGCATCGGCCTCCGGGTCGATGGTTCGTCACCTGACAGGCCGCAGTAGCCAGCCGAGCATCAGCAGACCCGCCGCAGCGATCCAGCTGCCTGCGACGCGCACCACGACGAGGGTCCAGCCCGCCCGCAGCGTGGTCACCTGCGCCGAGAGGATCGCGAGCAGGCAGACGACTGCAGTCACGACACCCGCCAAGCCCAGCAGACTGGCACCGGCTGGCTCCAGGCTCGCACCGTTCACGTAGCCGTGCGCGGCACCGGCGACCATCGCGAAGACGACGATCGCCGCTCCGTGAAGCCGGGCGTTCAGGGCGACGAGCAGACCGGCCGCGCCGAAGGTCAGCGTGGTGAGCACGGGCAGCGTCGACCCGACCGGGAAACGCGCCCCGAGCAGGCCTCCCACCAGCCACGCTGCCGGCAGGACGAACAGCGTCCAGCGCGCCGCCTGCGTGCCGCGCTGTCCGGCGAGCAGCGCGACGGCGATGACGAGAAGGAGATCAGCGGGCGTGGCCCCGAGGTGCGCGATACCGTCGTAGAAGGCACCGAAGCCGGTCTCGACCAGATGCGCGTGGGCCGGCGCGGCCAGCGTCGCCGCTCCGATCGACACCGGCAGTCGCCAGCGCGTGGCCATCAGGCGACGGCGCGCCAGAGGAAGAACAGGCCCGCGAGCGCCACGCCACCACCGGCAAGCTGCACCAGTCGGCGGCCGGCGGCCCAGCGATGGGCGACGCCGAGGAGGATACCGAACGCGTGCAGTAGCCCCGTCGCGACCACGAAGCCGAGGCTGTACAGCAGCGCGCTCGTCCCTTGGGGCAGCTCGCGGCCGTGCGCGTGCCCGTGGAAGATCGCGAAGAACGCGACGATCAGGGCCGCCAGCCACAGCGGCGGGCGGACCTCGGCCAGCACCAGGGCGCCGAGCACGACGGCCGAGACCGCGATGCCGATCTCCACGCCGGGCAGCGGGAAGCCCAGCAGCCCCATCAGGCCGCCGAAGGCCATGACCATCGGGAACGCGACCGGCAGCACCCAGATCGCCGGAGGCCCGAGGACGGCGCCCCACAGGCCGACTGCGATCATCGCGAGCACGTGGTCGAGGCCGGAGACGGGGTGGGAGAGACCGGCGAGGAGGCCGGCGGCCTGGCCCACCTCCTGGTGCCCGAATGCCGCGACCGGGGACAGGACCAGCGCCAGTGCAACCGCCGCACCGACCCGACGACCAAAGGCTTCCAACGTCATCGGACGACCCTCAATCAGGGACCACGGAGGCACGCAGAGAAGACGATCTGGATCGTCTCCGTGCCTCGATGCCTTCCGGGTGAGGGAACCTGTTCACGCCAGCCCCCGAAACAGGATCGCCACCCGCTGGATCGTCCAGAAAGCGCCGAGGGTGCCCACCAGGTAGCCCGGAAGCTGTTCGACGACGCGCGGCCAGTGAATCTCGAGCAGCCGGAACGAGCGCTCCAGCAGGATGACCACGATCACGAAGGCCAGCTGGCCGATCTCGACGCCGACGTTGAACAGCAGCAGCGCAAGCGGGATCTCACCCTGCGGCAGGCCGAGCGCGGCGAGGCCGCTCGCGAAGCCGAAGCCGTGCAGAAGCCCGAACGCGAACGCCACCACCCAGGGGTGGCGGATGGTGAAGCTCGTCTCGCCGCGCCAGGTGCGCACGATCTCGGGGCCGAGGAACAGGATCGACAGGGCGATGGCCGCGTTCAGCGGCGCGGCCGCGATCTGTGCCACGCCGAAGGTCGCGACCGCGAGCGTGAGGCTGTGCGCGATGGTGAAGGCCGTGACGGTCTTCACTAGCATCCAGCGATCCCGCACGATGAGCAGCAGCCCGAGCACGAAGAGCAGGTGATCGATGCCGAGCAGGATGTGCTCGATGCCGAGGTAGAGGTAGGCCAGGACGCCGCGCTGCTTGTCGCCCACGGGCCGCAGCGTGGCCGTCGGCTCGATCGGCTTGAGGACGTGGGTCTCGACGCCCCCGTCGGCGTGCTGCACCCGCAGCAGGACGTCGGTCGCGAACGCCTCGAGCCCTTCGATGCCGATCGTCTGGCCGGCGAGACCCGACGAGCACTCCACGCGAGCGGTCGACAGCCAGGCCGTCCCGGCCCGCTCGGTGCGCGCGTCGCCCACCTGCCGGCACACCTCGGGAAAGACCGGCGTGATCTGCATCGGCACGCCGCCGACCGACGGCTGCTTCCACAGAACCTCGTAGCGGCCCGCCCCCACCTCGCGGAGCTCGAGGAAGGCCGGCTGCAGCTCGTGCGCGCGGGCCGCGAGCGGCGCGAGCACGACCAGGAGGGCGGCGAGCAGCACGATCATCCGGCTGGCACGCGTCATGGCTTCGCGCTTCTGGGCCCCGCGCCTGCCGGCGCCCCTGCGCCGCGGCCGGGCATCTTGATCGTCACCCGATACTTGGCCCGGAGGCCCTCGTAGAAGGCATCTCCCGCCGCCTTGCGCCGCACGTTCGCCCATTCGCGCTCGACCAAGGGCCGGACCTCCGCGAGCGCCGGCAGGCGATCCGGTGTCATGGCGTCGAGGCGGACGAGGTGGACGCCGTAGCCCGAGGCGATAGGGCCGACCCACTGCCCTGCGGGCTGCGCGAACAGCGCCGCCGCGAAGTCGCTGCCGAACAGCCGGGTCACCTCGCTGCGCGAGACGTCCTCATAGCGCGGCTCGAGAAGCAGCAGGCTGTCGCCGAGCGCCGCCGGCTGTGTCGCCGTTCCGGCAGCGTTCAGTACATCGCGCAACTGCGCGGCATCGGCCGCGAGCGTTGCCGGGTGTCGGCCCGGATCGAGAAAGACCTGGGCGAAGGTCGCACGACCCTCGATGCGAAACGCGTCCGCGTTGGTGGCGAGAAAGCCAGCGAGATCCTGGTCGGTCGGCGTCACGAGCGCCGCCGCCTCGTCGGAGACGAACTCCAGCTTCTGCCGCAGGCGGCGACGGATGATCGTGTCGTCGCGGTCGAGCCCGAGCGCGAGGGCCTCGCGGTACAGGACCTCCTCACGCACGAAGTCCTGGATCAGGCCGTCGAGCTCCTCCTGGGTCGGCGGCCGCTGCCAGGTGCGCTTGAAGTTCTGCGCGAGCGTGTTGATGCGCCCGGCGCTGACGACGATCTCCGGGTCTGCGCTGGCAGCCGGCGGCTGCCGCAGCCAAGCGTCGAGCGCGAAGAGCGCTGCGCCGAGCAGCAGGAAGTGGACGAGCGGCTCGCGCAGGAAGGCCTTCAAACGGAGAATCCTGCTCAATCCACGGAGGCCCGGAGAATACCGGCGCACCCTCGCTGTGTCTCTGTGCCTCTTCGGGGAGGAGGCGCCCGCTCAACCGCCCGTAGCAGCCGCCAGCCATTCCCGCGCCGCCGCCGTTCGCGCCGGCGGACCGTACAGGCGCACCAGGCCGCGGTCGATGGCACGCGCGAAGTCGAGCCTCCCTTCCACAATTGCCTCGACCACCGGCAGCTCGGTGACGAGGACCACGTCGTCATCCTTCGGGCCGTCGACGTGCACCTGCGCCTGGGCTACGCCGTCGTGAATCTCCAGACGGCTCCAGTGCACCGGGCCGATCAGGACGATCGAGACACCGGCCTGCCCCTCGTCCGAACGCGCGGCGCCGACCCTGTCGGACAGCCGGTGCAGCAGCTCGTCCGCCCTGGACAGGCGAAGCGCGCCTCGCTCTTCCGGGGACAGGTCCGAGCGCGTCGCCACCGGGTCGCGCGGCAGCTGATCAGCGAGCTGCGCCTGCCACACCGCGGTGCCGACGTGTAGAGCCTCGGGATACGCCAGCTGCAGGGCGCCGCGCCGGAACGCGACGGAGGCCCCGTCCTCCATGCCACAGGCCAGCACCGTGCCCGACGCGGACGCCAGAACGGTGAAAAGCGCAGCGAGTCGCGTCATCGGTTCAGTCCTTCGGCGTGTACCAGATCGGCGAGGTCCACGCACGCTCCTGGACCGACGCCGGCACGTCCGCGAGCAGCGGCAGCTTGGCGCGGACGGCGTCGTAGGTGGTCCAGCGCGGTGTCGGGATCTCCAGCACGCGCACGTAGTACAGCGCCGGCTGTTTCTGGTCGAACTCGGGGTCGGTCCACCGGCCCAGAAGCTCCACGGCGCCGATGCTGTTGGTGTAGGTGGCGGTCGCGACATCGACCGTGCTGCCCACCGGCGGCAGCTTGCCGTCCGCGCCCGGCTTCCGGTCGCCGCTCCAGACCACGTCGAACACCTTGTCCTGGGGCTCGCCGTTCGCGTCGACCCAGCCCTTCACGATCTGGATGCGGTCGAGGTTCGCGCCGTTCGGGTCCTTGGCTGCCCAGACGGTGAACGTCGGTGCCTTCGACTGTGCCTTCAGGGTGCCGCCCATCGGTACGCCGGCCCTGTAGCCCTGCTCGACCAGCGCCTTGCCGTCGGCCGGCGCCAGTAGGTCGGCGCCGCCGAAGAACCGCACCTTGATGCGCGGGCCCGAGGTGACGAAGGACTCGCGTGCCGCCATGGCGTCCCAAATCGCCGCGCGGGTGTTCTTGGTGGCCCACACTGCGGCGACGGATCCGGGGTTGGATTCCTTGGCCTTGATCCAGCCGTCGATCTCGCCCTCGCGCCGGACGGCCACCGTGTTGTCGGCCGGACCGTGGCTGCCGACATAGTCGTTCTCGGCGACGTCGGTTGGCAGGCCGTTGTGGTTGTCGGTGCCGCCGGTGAAGCCGAGCTGGTAGGGGTTGGCGCCGAGCTTCGCCTGGTAGTCGAGGCCCTTGATCACGGCCCAGCGCACGAAGCTCTCCTTCTTGAGCTCGCGCCCGCTGAACGTCCCGACGCTGTCCGCATTCTCGAAGTCGGCGAACTCGTCGGCCGGCCAGAACTTGCGGTGCGCCTCCGAATTGCCCTTGATCTGCATCATCTCGATCAGGCGTTCGAAGTGGCTGCGCAGGCGCGCGTACTCGGCGGTGAGCGGCCGGCCGGCATTGTCGACGGGCTCGAACATGAAGCCCTTGCTGCCGTTGGAGTTATGCGGAATCGCCAGCAGCCTGCGCCCCTGCTTCTCCTGCTCGGCCATCCAGGCCCACAGCCGCTCCTCGTCGTTCGTGTCCAGCGCGGACAGGGGCAGCTCCGGGACGTTGAGGTCGCGGAAGATCACGTTGCGGTGCATGTTCCCGGCCTGCTGCGAGGCAGTCCACTCGAAGCCGGCGAGCGTGGTGAAGCGTCCCGGCTCGTAGTGGTCGCGGGCGGCCTCGAGAATCACGTCGTTCCAGGCACTCTTCGTGGTCTCGGGTCCGGCGTAGAACGGCGGGTGGCCGGGGTTCTCGCCGCGCATGTTGCTGATGACGTACTTGACGAACCAGGCACGCTGCTCGTCAGGGTTGCTCAGGCCACGCAGCTCCCCCAGCATCGGGTTGTCGTGGCCCCTCGCACTCGGCACCTGCGCCGAGTACATCTCGCCGATGAACTCGGCGTGGTCGGAGACGGCGACGAAGTCGAGCGGCCGGCCGATGTTGTGCTTCTGGCCGTGGATCGTCACGTCCTTGCCCTTCGCGAAGCGGTAGGCCTCGTCCGGCGTGATGCGGGCGCCGCCGATGAAAGCGTCCATCGAGAACGACGTGTGCACGTGCGTCTCGCCGAAGTACGCCTCCTTCATCGGATTGTCCGGCACCGTGGCTTCGAGTGCCTCGATGGCCGCCGCATTGGGCGGCGCCTCCGGGGCGGCGTGGCCGAAGGGGGCGGCCGCCAGCCCGAAGGCTGCACTCATTGCCGAAACGAGCAATCTCCGGGTCTTCATCGCCACTCTCCTGGGGGAACGACGCTCTCGACGAGGCTGGGGCGCGGACGGCGCAGCGGGTCGCCTCATCGTCTCAGTCCTTCGGCGTGTACCAGATCGGCGAGGTCCAGGCGCGCTCCTGGTGCTTCATCGGGACCTCCGGCGACATCTTCACGCCGAAGCGCACCTGGTCGTAGGCGGTCCAGCGGGGCGTCGGGATTTCGATGACGCGGGCGTAGTAGAAGGCACGCTGCGACGGCTGGAAGTCGGGATCCGTCCACACCGTGGCGAGCTCGGTCGCGCCGATCGTGTTGGTCCAGGTCGCTCTCTCGACGTCGACCGTGTCGCCCACGGGGGGCAGCTTGCCATCCGCCCCGGGCTTGCGGTCAGCCGACCAGGCGACGTCGTAGATCTTCTCCTGCGCCTGCCCGGCCGCGTCGATCCAGCCCTTGACGATCTGGACGCGGTCGAGGTTGGCGCCAACGGGATCCTTCAGGGCGGCGACGAGGAAAGTCGGCGGCTTGCCGGCGGGCGCCGCCGCGAGGTCACCACCCATGGGCACACCCTTGGCGTAACCGGCCTCGGCGACGTAGCGGGATTTGGCGTCGTCCGCCGAGTAGTCGTACCCGCCGAAGAAACGCAAGGTCATCCGCGTGCCCGAGGTGCCGTACACCTCTTTGCGCATCATCGCGTCCCAGAGCGCCTCACGGGTGTTCTCGGTCGCCCACACCGCCGCGTAGCCGGCCGCGTTGTACTGCCAGGTGTAGCGCGCACGGGTGGGTCCGAGCTTGGCGTCCCATGAGCTCTGCTTGGACTTGTGCTCCCAGCGCTGCGGGCTGGGCTCCTGGATCACCATCTTGCCGAAGTAGTTGTCCTCCTCCATGAAGGACAGCGAGTTGTGAATGTCGCTCGAGCCGACGAGGCCGAACTTGAACGGGTTGACGCCGAGCTTGCCCTCCTGCTCCAGGCCGCGCTTGAGCCCCTCGCGCAGGTAGTTCGTCGGCATCATCTCCTTCGACAGCGGCTTGTCCTCGAGCGTCAGGTTCCCGTACTCCCAGCCGGCGATGCCCATGTCGAGGAATTCGTCCGCGGGCGAGACCAACGGGTGGCTCTCGCTCGTGCCCTTGGTCTGGATGATCTCCTGCAGCGGCTCCCAGCGGGATCGGCGCTGCGCGTAGTCGCGCGTGAGCGGCTGGCCGCTGAAGTCCGTGAGCTCGAACATCCGCCCGTTCGACAGGTTGGCGTTGTGCGGAATCGCGAGCAGCCGGCCGCCGGTCTTGGTCTCGTACTGCTCCATCCACGCCCAGAGCTTCTCCGGGTCCTCGCTGTTCCAGGACGAAAACGGAAAAGCGTGGTCTGCCTTGGCCTTGCCGTCGCGGTAGAGGATGTTGCGATGCAGGTTGTTGCCCTTCGGAACCGAGGTCCACTCGTAGCCGATCATCGCGGTGAACCGGCCCGGCTCGTTGTATTTCTCGGCGATCGCGGTGTACTTCTCCCACACCGACTTCATGATCGGCCCGACGACCTTCGGGTCCTTGATGACCGGTGGCAGCTTGTTGTTGGCCTGCGCGGAGACGATCTCGCCGGCCGCCTTCGCGGCCTCGGCGCCACCGGCCTTCATCATCTCGCCCCAGCGCTTGGCCTGCGGGTCGGCCACGAAGGCCGGGTTGCCCTCGTAGACCTGTGCCATCAGGCCCAGTCCTTCCGCGTGATCGGAAATCACCAGGAAGTCGAGCGGCCGCCCCATCTTCGCGGCGATGCCGGTCGAGGTGACGACCTCCTCGCCGCGTGCCAGGCGATAGGCTTCCTCTGGGCCGAGCCGGTTGCCGCCCGCAAAGCCGTCGCCGGAGTTCGCCGTGTGGTGGTGCGTGTCGCCGAAGAATACCCGCGTCGGGTACTTGCGGCCGGCATAGGGTGAGTAACCCCTCGCCTGCGGGGCCGGTTCGCCACCCTGCGCCCGGTCCGCCTCGCCGTAGGGATCCTCGAAGGCACCCTTGGCCGCGACCTCGGCCTCGCCGGCCGGCGCGGGCTGAGAAGGCTGCGCCTCGGCGCGGCCGCCCAGCGCCAGCAGCATCGCCGCCGCCAGGATCGACAACTGCGTGATCCGTTCGATTCTCTTCATCGGGTAAACCTCCTCTTCGGGCGTCGTGCAGGGGTGCGCCGCGTGACCCGCGGGCGCGCACCGAGTGGACGCGGGTTCAGAACTTGTACACCGCCTTCAGCCAGATGTAGTCGCCGTTGAGCCGGCGCTCGGTGTCCATCTCGTTCAGCCACTTCAGCTCGAGCAAGAGCGACTCCGTCTTGCTGAACGGCTGAATGTAGCCGAGCACCGGCCCGAGGCCGGCTGTCTTGCCCTTGAAGCAGCCTAGCGTCGCTCCGGCGCCGCTGTCGCAGCTGACCTGCTGGAAGTAGAACCCCTCCACCCCCAGCGTCAAGAACCCGCTGCCCGCCGGCACGATCTGCTGCACGGCGCCGTCGAAGTGCAGCAGGTTGCCACTGTGGTAGTCGGTGGCGTCGTTCTCGGTGTTGATCGCGAGGCCGGCGTTCAGCAGCGCGTTGAAGCCGCTGTCGGCATTGCTGTAGGCCACACCGACGGTGGGATCGAAGGTCCAGTAGTTGAGGCCCGTGTTGCCGAGCCGGCCCTTTTCGTAGCTGCCGGTGGGGGCGTAGATCGGCAGGATGGCGTTGAACTGCCAGTCGCCCGACTTCCAGCCCAGCATGGCAGGGATGATCGTCAGGTCGCCGAAGCCGTCGACCGTGCTGTGGACCCGTCTCGTCGCGCCGTTCCGCGCCTCGAGGTCAGCCGTGATGTCGAGCCAGATGTAGGGCAGGGCGGCGGCCATCGTCCAGGTCGCGCCCCCCAGCACCTCGGTCCCGAAGGTGTGCCCGGCGATGAGCCCGAACGTGTTGGTGCTGACGTCGGCATTGCCGGCCAGACCGGCGGCCGTCGGGATGAGCGCCGTGACGCTGCCGTCGTAGTGCATGTACACCGGCTTGACGAAGCTGCCGGGGCCGCTCGCCGGCACACCGTCAACCAGTGTGGCCATCGCGCCGGGAACGACGTGCGCGGTGCCGCCTTCGCCCGCAAGCGCCGCGACGGGCGACAGAAGTATGCCCAGGGCTGTCAAGGCGGCCCAAGGTGTTCCGCCAGGGCGGCGCGTAGTCGACGGTTTCGCCTGATGGCTCATCGCTCTCTTCCTCTTTGAGTTACCTTTTCGGCAGTACCGGTTTCTCGCGCGGCAGCCCGCCGTCGGAGATGTCGAAGCCCGGATCGAACGCGGTCTCGCCCTGCGGGCCGAGGAAGGCCGGTTGGGCCAGGAACCACAAGCTCGGCTTCTGCGCCTTGGCGTAGGCGACCAGCCGCGCCTCCAGGTCGGCCACCACCTCCGGGTTCTGCTCGGCGACGTTGGCCGTCTCGCCCGGATCCCTGGCGAGGTCGAAGAGCTCGGTCTTGCCCGGCAGCGTCGCCGTCTTCACGAGCTTCCACTGGCCCTTACGGATCGCGCCCCGGTAGATCTCGACGTTGATCAGCACATCCTCGTGCGGCGAGGGCTTGCCCTCGGCGAGCGTCGCCCACGCGTTCTTGCCGTCGAACGGCTTCGCCGGGTCGCCCTGGCCGCCGGCGATCGCGAGCAGCGTCGGCATCAGGTCGACGTGGTGCAGCGGCTCGTTCACCACCGCCGCCTTGAGTCGCGCGGGCCAGTTGTAGAACGCCGGCAGGCGCACCCCGCCCTCGTAGAGGCTCGCCTTGCCGTCGCGGAACTCGCCGTTCGACGCAGGTGGCTCCTTCGCCGGCTTGCCGCCGGGGGCGTGCGACTTCATCGTCTTGATGCCGCCGTTGTCGGTGGTGAAAAAGATGAGGGTGTTCTCGCGCATCCCCTTCTTCTCGAGCGCCTTGACGATCCGCCCCACCTGCGTGTCGAGGCTCGTCAGCATCGCGGCGTAGGCGCGCTTCTCGTCGTTCTCGAACACGCCCCGATAGGCGTCGAGGTCCGCTGTCGGCGCCTGCAACGGCGCGTGCACCGCCAGCGACGCCACGTAGAGGAACAGCGGCTTGCCCGGATCCTGGCGCTCGATCAGCCGCACGGCCTCGTCGCCGATCAGCGTGGTGTAGTAGCCCCGCTCCTGCAGGAACTGCCCGTTGCGCTGCCAGTCGACGCCGCCGCCACCGCGGCCCAGCCCGCAGGCTCAATGGCCCGCAGACGGGCCGCGCGCCAGTGATGCAACCCGTCAGGACACTTCAAGCGGCACGGCTACTTGGCGAACAGCCCCTTCAGCAGGCCGACGATGGCCATCAGCACGCCCCCGCCAACGCCGCCACCCGCAATGCTGCTGATGATGCCCGCGAGGTCCAGGCCGCCAGCGGCCGCCGCCCCGCCGGCGCCCAGCATGCCGAGCAGCTGGCCGCCGATGCCGCCGCCGAGGATACCCGCGATCGAGTTTCCGGCCGTCCCAAGCGAGAGATTCTTGAGTAGCGCGCCGGCAACGTTGCCGCCGACCGCACCGCTGATCAGCTGAATGATCAAACCAATTATGCCTTCCACGTGACCCTCCTCACTTTGGTGTCGAGTGATAACGGACCCGAGCGGCCGGCTGCCGTCGTGCCCACGCCTGCCTGCCAGTCTTCGCGACCATCATGAAACGGCGCATGAACGTCCTGTTGCCGGTGACCCGGCTTCGAGGCCGGTGACGAACCGATGCAGAACGGATCGTCAGTCGAGCAGCCCAGCGGGAATGTTGCCGCCGTTTTCCGCCAACTTCTTCAGCACCGTCTTGTGGAGCCATACGTTCATCTTCGCGGAGTCACCCATCAGATCCGGGGGGCAACCAAGCTCCACCGCCAGCTCCTTGCGGGCCGTGAAGCTGCTGTCGAGATCGAGCAGCTTCAGCAGGTCGACGATCGACGTCTTCCAGTTCAGGTTCTGTGGGTTCGCCGCGGCGAGTCCGGCCAGCTTTCCCATGACGTCGACGACCGTTATCGCCGTAGGCGGCGCGGAAGCTGGGGCAGTACCAGCCTCCACCTGTGTCGTGACCGCCGGTGCCGCGGCGGGTACGGGTCTGGCCTCGGCGGCCGCGAAACCAAGCTTGCTGAGAATTGTGTCGAAGAAGCCCATGCGGATGACTCTCCCAGTTGTGCGCAAGTAGCAAAGCGTTTCTCGCGATACACCCAAGTCCGCGGCGTGCACAGGCGAGAACAGCAAATGGCCGATCGCCGCACCTCGCGAGCGACCCAAACCAGTCACTCGCAGGGCATGATCTGTCAGCGCTGCTCGCCGCCCGGACCTCGTGCTCGACGCCGGGTCGCTGGCCGTGTGTTCCAGGGATTGGCCCGCCTCTCGCTCCTCGGCGCCGACCCTGTTGCCCCGAAGCCCATAGATCGGCTGCGGCCAGACACGGCGGGCGACTAATCGGGCCTGCGTTTGATTTCTTAGAAAGATAGTCCAGTATCGTGGTACGCCGTTAGCCGCTTTCCGCAAGGAGGGCCAGAGAGGGCAATGCAATGCAGCTGAGCCTGAAGACCGAGCCGGTAGCACGTTCGCTGGGACTGATGTCGCCGCCTCAGGTCGGCGAGCTCGAGTTCCTCGAGATGGAAGACTACGAGGCAGCGTCAGCGCCGTGGGATCTCCTGGCGACGCCGATCGGCCGCGGACCTTTCGGCCACCGCAAGCGCTACCTGTCGACGCCCTCCTTCGTCCTCTACCGCGAGACCTTCGATTCGCACCTGCGCGTCCAAGGCGTGACGCCGGCCGGGCTGATCGGGCTTTCGGTGCCCGTCCTGCTGGGCTCGCATTCCTCTTATTGGGGCAAGGCGCTGCACGAGCAGGGCTTGCCGGCCTCCGTG
>Ga0208980_10002271_pt1 | contig 11650 bp, 12 predicted proteins | sample WetSurMetagenome_3_FD_187993 | JGI IMG/M metagenome (GOLD analysis project Ga0208980, IMG submission 187993) | Wetland microbial communities from Twitchell Island in the Sacramento Delta, sample from surface sediment Aug2011 Site A1 Bulk (version 2) | ecosystem: Environmental > Aquatic > Marine...
CGGCTTGTCATTTAAAGCAAAACGGGGGTGACCATCCTCGCCTGTGACCAGGCTGTACTTGCGCATCGCGAAATAGCTGCCCACCGCATCTTCAAGCGCGCCGTCCTTCACCACCCGCACAATGAGGTCATAAAGGAACGGGTCCTCAGGACACCAGAGCCGGGGTTCTGGAATTGGCATAGCAGCCAGGGTGCCGGGCGAGGCAGCGATATGGGAAACCGTTTTCCCCTCCCGCAGGGCCTCGAATTCCAGAATGCATCCTTTCAATTCCTCCGCGCTGCCGCGCAGGAAGCCTTCCACCAGCAGGCGGTTGTGATCCAGGTCGGGGATCAATTTGAGGGATTCGATACTCACCGGCGGGACGGCTTCGAGCCAGACCGTCTGCCATATGCCGGAAACGGGGGTGTACCAAATGCCGTGCGGTTTGAGCACCTGCTTGCCGCGCTGCTGCAAGGCGGTGTCGGTGGGATCGGTTACCGCAACAACCAGTTCGTTTTCGCCCATTTTCAGGGCTTGGGTGATCTCTAACGTAAAAGGCAGGTAACCTCCCCGGTGGGTCCCCACGGATATGCCATTGACCCAGACCTCGCATTCATAATCCACAGCCCCGAAATGGAGGAGAACTCTGCCATCACCGGCATGGCTTTTCAGGAATTCAGGCCGGGGGTCGGTGAAGGCGCGGCGGTACCAGAGCTTCTGATCGGGGAGAAGGCTTCTTTGCACACCCGAGAGGAGCGATTCGACGGGGTAGGGCACGAGGATCGAGCCCTCGTAGATTGCAGATGCATTTTCAGTGGCAGGGCGAATGGCATAGTCCCAGGCGCCATTGAGATTGACCCAGCCCGGGCGGGTGAGCTGCGGGCGGGGATACTCCGGCAGGGGGATGGGGAGATCGGGAACCCAGGGCGTGCGCAGGGGGTCAGCTTGCGGCGAGGGAAGGGTCATTTGTTTTGTGTTTTTTCGTGAAGAACAGGGGGATTAGCGCCAGGAGGGAGATGAGCGAGCCGACCTGGAAAATGATGGGCACAGGGATGAAACCAGTTTCTCCGTTGGTTGTGGTTGGGATCCCGTATTGCTGGATCAGCCAGGAGCCGATCATGGGCCCGATGACCATCGGGATGGCGATCCAGAAGATCATGCGGATACCCAGGAACTTGCCTCGATTCTCTTCGGGCAGCAGGTCCTTGAGCCAGGCGACCGAGGCGATGGAAACCGCCATCGCGAACCCCTGCCACAGGAAACCTGAGAGGGCGAGCAGGGGAAGTGTACTCACCAGCGAGAGTAGGATTCCGCCAATGCTGGAGAGGATCAGGGCGGCAGCCATCATCAGTTTCTTGTTCCAGCGGTCGGCAAGGAAGCCGAAGGGGATGGCGAGCAGCAGGCTGCCCACCATCACTGCCCCACCCACAACGCTGAATTCGGATTTCGAAAGCCCCACGTAATTCTCGAGATACACAATCATGTATGGAAAAGAAACCTGCATGCCGATGCTGGTGATCATGATGAAGATCAGCAGGATGAATAGCTGGCGGTTTTTCCGGACCGTTTCGGTGCTGAAGAGACCCGAGAATTCCGACCAGAAGGATCCTTTATGCTCATCGTTGGCTGGGATGGGCGGCTCCTTGAGGAACCCACCGGCAACGGCTCCAGTGAGCAGAACGATCCCGCCCAGGGCATAAAAGAAGGTGAAATACCCGAGGCTTTCAATCAAAATTCCGGCAGCCACCAGGGAAACGATCTGGGCGATGAAGAGGCTGACGTTCAGGACGCCCTCCACCCGGCCGCGCTCGCTTGTGGGGGCGATATCGGCGGTCCAGGCATTGAAGGCGGCGTCGTTGGCGGTGGAGCCGAAGAAGGTCATGATCGCATCGGCGATGACCACCATGATGACCGTGAGGCTGGCGATCTTGATATAGGCAACCGTGGGGAAGAGGATGGTGGCCAGGCCCCAGCCGATATAGCCAAAGAGGATGTAGGGGCGGCGGCGGCCCCATTTGGAACGGGTGCGGTCTGAGGCGGTGCCCATCAGCAGGGTTGTCAGCGTGGCGGTGATGGCGCTGCAGGCTACCATCCAGGCGATGGGGCGCGGATCGGGGGTGATGGTATCGTAGACGAAGGTGTTGAACCAGGTGTTTTCCACCGCCCAGGCGATCTGACCGGTGATGGCCAGGGCAGCCATGATCACCCAGGCGCGGGCGCTGATTCGGGGCATGGGCAATGATTGCATGATCTCTCTCCCACTCGCTGAAATTGGACCGGAACCCATTAATCTTACGGAACAATCCGCTTAATGTAAAGAATTTTAGGGGGAGCAAACGCGATTTTTGCATTCTCCATACGGATATGGTAGGATAGGGATAAATAGGATAAAAAGAGTCCGATTAGACAAGAGTGATAATATGAGAAAGATCATTTTTCAAATGATGGTTTCCCTCGATGGATATTATGAGGGTCCAAATGGCGATATCGACTGGCACGTGGTGGATGACGAGTTCAATGCGTATGCCCATAAACTCTTGGATACGCTGGATGGATATATCTTCGGTCGCAAGACGTACGAACTGATGGCGAATTATTGGCCCAGTGAAGCAGCTTTGCAGGATGACCCAGTCACTGCAAGATATATGAACTCGCTTCACAAATATGTTGTATCCCGCAGCTTAAAGGAAGTGAAATGGGAAAATTCCAGCCTGCTTGGCGGCGACCCGGCTGCAGAGATCACCCGACTCAAGCAGCAGTCCGGGAAGGATTTGGCTATTTTTGGCAGCTCTGATCTGGTGGTGTCGCTGGATCAACCGCGGTTGATTGATGAATACCGCATCTTTTTCGCCCCCGTCGTTCTGGGGAGCGGAAAACCCTTCCTGGTGGGTATAAAGCACCAGATAAAATTGAATCTGATTGAATCCTTGGTTTTTAAAACTGGCGTCGTAGTAAATCGGTACACTGCAATAGAATGAACTGGTTGAATGACGGCAAATTCAATCGTACCTAAATTCATCTCAATGGAAGGCTGGATTTGGGATTTGTTTATGTGATGTAATGCGGTTAAGTTAGGTGAAATTGACAGGAAGGAAATGAAATGCGAAAACTAATTTTTCAAATGGCGCTGTCGCTGGACGGCTTTTATGAAGGACCCAAGGGGGAGCTGGACTGGCACCTGGTGGATGAAGAATTCTATGCGGATGTTTATGAATTATTCGAAACCCTGGATGGCGAGATCATGGGCCGAAAGACCTATGAAACCATGGCCACATACTGGCCGACCGAAACGGCTTTAAGGGAAGATCCGGTGACTGCTAAATGGATGAATTCGATGCGAAAATTCGTGGTTTCCAGAACCCTGAAAACCGTCACCTGGGAGAATTCCAGCCTGCTCCAGGGGGATGCGGAGGAAGCCATCACCCGGTTGAAAGCGCAACCCGGAAAGGATCTCGGCATCGGCGGCTCCGAACTTGTAGCCTCCCTGCGCAACCCCAAACTCATCGATGAATACCGCTTTTTGATCGTCCCGGTAGTCCTGGGAGCAGGAAAGCCGATCTTTCAGGGAATCCGGCAGAGGCTGAACCTGAAATTGATCTCAACAAAAACTTATAAATCAGGCATGACCGGGTTGTATTACCGGCCGGCTGATTAATTCTGTATCATTCTGAATTGATAGGAGAAAAAATGTCAAAAATCACCCCTTACCTGTTTTTCGACGGCACATGCCGTGAAGCGATGAATTTCTACCACGATTGCCTGGGCGGCGATCTTAAAATCCAAACCATAGGCGAATCTCCGGCGGCAGGGACTCAACCCCCGGAAGCCGGGTGGCGGATCATGCATGCAACCCTCGATAAGGGGGACCTGGCGCTAATGGCCTCGGATATGATGTTCGACGGGTTGACCCATGGGAATTCCATCCAATTAACCCTGGTCTGCGATACCATGGAGGAGATCACCTCCTACTTTGAGGCACTTTCCAGGGGCGGCAAGATCATCTCCCCCCTGAAGACTGAGTTCTGGGGCGGCACCTTCGGTCAGCTCGAGGATAAATACGGATTCCATTGGATGCTCAATTTTGGCGGAGTATAACCTTTCGCCTTTATGAGAAGTTCCAATGAAAGCCGAAAATAAAACAGTTCCAACAAATAAAAGCGTATCCGAATTCATCGATGCCATCCCGGATGAGGGAAGGAAAAAGGACTGCCGGGTGATGCTTGAAATGATGGAATCCATTTCCGGTGAAAGTGGTGTGATGTGGGGAGATGCCATAGTCGGATTTGGCCTTTACCATTATGTCTATGCCACCGGCAGGGAGGGGGATATGCCGAAGGTCGGTTTTTCTCCTCGGAAACAGGCTCTAACGCTTTATCTTTCCTATGGATTCGAAAATTATGTTGATCTGATGAAAAGACTTGGGAAATATAAAACCGGGAAGATCTGCCTGTATATCAATCGCCTGTCGGATGTGGATATTGATATTTTGAAAGAGCTGATCCTTCGCTCGTATCAATATTACAAATAAAATTTCGCAGAACCGGGCTATTTTTATGGAAAACGACGAAAAGGTAACCCTGGCGCAGGCACACGAAAAGTTCGCGAAATCGCTCAACGGAAAAACCTGGGATCTGCTTGGCAATGCCCAGCGTACCAGTGACGAGAATGAGCTAATGGTCCTTGCCGCCAGCGCTTCGCTCTATCATTGGCTGCAGATCGGTACGGTGGTCAACGCACAGCGCGGTGAGTGGCTTTTGGCGCGGGTCTACACGGTGCTGGAAAAACCGCACCCCGCCATGGTGCATGCCCTGCGCTGCCTTGAGCTGACCAATTCCAATCCGGGGGAAATGAAAGATTTCGACGTGGCTTATGCATATGAAGCCATGGCGAGGGCGCACGCGCTGAGGGGTGAACCCGGTAAGGCCAAAGAGTATCTTGACCAGGCGCAGGAAAAAGAGCAAATGATCGCAGATCCAGAAGACCGATCCATTTTTATAAGTGACCTGGAGTGCGAGCCCTGGTTCGGTTTGGGATAAAATAATCCCAATCCAAACCCGGGAGGGACCTATGCCGCATCCGCTGGTCGATCAATTGGTATTTTCCCGCAGCGAATTCATTCGCGCGATCCAAGGCATTTCCGAGGAGGACGCTAAAAAGCGGATCCTGCCCATGAATTGCATAAGCTGGAACGTGGGACACCTGGCCTGGCAGGAGCAGAAATATTACCTGACCTACGCGCGGGGGATCATTCTCCTACCGAACATCCAAAAGGATTTTGCGAAAGGTGCTGCAGCAAGCACTCCCTCTTTAAAGAAAATGCTCGAAGCCTGGGAGGCGATCACCCGGGAGGCAGATTCCTGGCTGAAAGACGTCTCGAATGAACTTCTGCTCCAACCCGTGGTTCTGGATGGGAAATCCATGGAATTCACCTACGGAAATGTGATCCTGCGGACAATTTATCATTACTGGTATCACACTGGTGAAAATTGTGCGATCCGGCAGATGCTGGGACACAAGGATCTGCCCAGTTTTGTTGGAGATCTTGACGGCAAAGCCCCCTATCGTCCTGAAGAATAATCATGCCCACTTCGATATCGGCAGTCTCCCTGGTCGTCAGGGATTATGACGAGGCGATCCGTTTTTTTACCGATTGCCTCCGCTTCACCCTTGTGGAGGATACTTTGATGGGCAGTGGAAAGCGCTGGGTGGTGGTTTCACCTCCCGGGGAGAAGGGAGCATCCTTGCTGCTTGCGAAAGCAGTGGGAACTGAGCAGGCGGCCCGCATCGGGGATCAAACCGGGGGGAGGGTTTTCCTTTTTCTGCGGACAGATGATTTTTACAGGGATTACCAGTATATGAAAGCGAAGGGGGTTAGGTTCACAGAGGAACCCCGCCAGGAGAGCTATGGGACGGTCGTGGTCTTCCTGGACCTTTACGGCAATAAGTGGGATCTTGTTCAGGCGTCATAAGATTGCAGGCTTCAAACCATCTGGCGCTTTCCTTGCACCTTGGACTTTGAGGAAACCGCCATGCAAAAAACGCAAAACAATTTTTCCATTATTCAGCGTTGGGACGGGGTGAGCCGGGAGGAAAAAACCGGGATAGTTTTATTAATCGTTGCACTATTCCTGGGTGCATTTGTGCGTTTGATCCATGTCTTAAACACAAATTTCCCCATTAATGATGGCGGATTGTTCTACGCCATGACCCGCGATCTGCAGGCAAACCACTTTTTGATCCCCGCGGTCACCTCTTACAACAATAGCGGACTGCCCTTTGCATACCCTCCGCTTGGATTCTACCTGGCGGGTTCCCTTCAAACCGTTTTTGGGTGGGATCTTCTGAGCTTGATGCGCTGGTTACCCGTGATCTTTAACCTGCTCACCATCCCGGTTTTTTACCTGTTTTCCCGGCGGTTGTTGAAGGATCCGGTCAAAGCCGGGATCGCCACCTTGTTCTTCGCGCTCCTGCGCCCCGGTTATGAATGGCTGATCATGGGTGGGGGGCTCACCCGCTCACCGGCAATGCTGTTCTCGCTTCTTAGTTTGTATTTTTACCTGGGGATGTTGGAAGCGCCACAGCGACGGGCACGGGATATCATATTTACGGCTGTGGCTCTTGCCCTGACCTTTGTTTCTCACCTGGAGATCGTCTGGTTTACAGGCTATTCGCTGGTGCTGCTGTGGATCTTCCGCGGCAGGAACCGGAGGAACTTCGTTTCGTCGATATTCATCGTGTTGGGTGTGCTCGTCCTGACAAGCCCATACTGGGTGCAGGTGATCCGATATCACCAGATACAGCCTTTCCTGGCGGGGGTAGCCAGTGGCGGTTCCATCCCCTTCCTGAGCATTTTTGAGCTTTTTTACTTTAATTTCACCGAGGAATTGATATTTCCCATCCTCGCCACGATTGCCCTTGTTGGGGTAGTCATCTCCCTGGCAAAACGAGATTACCTTCTACCTGTCTGGCTGGTGCTGAATGCCATCCTCGATGCCCGCAGCGTGAACCGCAGCGATGTGATCCCCGCTGCCATACTCATCTCGGTGGGGATCGTGGATGGGATGTATTTACTCATTGCGAAATACAAGCAGGCACATGATGCCCGTCGGAACCTAAATTCTGAAGGTGAGGGAATCTTTTCCCGGGCGGGAATCCTGGTCCTTTATATCCTCTGCGCGCAGGTCCTCTTTACCGCCTATTTATTTCGCAGCTTGGATCAATCTTTAGCGCATGTACTCACCGATGGCGATATTCAGGCAATGGAGTGGGTAAAAAGTACCACTCCTTTGGAAGCGGAATTTTTTGTGGTTCCTTCTTCCACCTGGTGGGAGACCGACGCGGTGGGCGAATGGTTTCCAGCGCTTTCCGGCAGAAAAAACGCACTCACCGTCCAGGGCAGCGAATGGCTGCCAGGATACCGGCAAAGAATCGCCGAATTTAAGGGAATCTCCGCGCAGATCACATCCGGCTCCTTCAATATACAAGAACTGATGCAATCCCATCCGGGAGTCGATTTTGTATACCTCCCACTTTCACTTTACAGCGATACGGCAGAGCTCGGTGGGTTGCGGGCAGCTTTGAGCGAGTTCCCGTTGGTCTTCAGCAATCCGGACGTGGAAATCTACCAGCTCCGCGGCAACTAAACCGCAATACGGTCTTCCCAAAAACCAATTTCCTGCTTAACCCTTGACATGTTATATACTGCTCGGTATACTGTATACTAATTAGTATATAGGGAGTCTCATGAACCAGAGTGAGATACAAAATACAAATTCGGAAAAAATCCTGGATGTAAGCTGGCAGCTCTTCCAGCAAAAGGGGTATCGGGGGGTGAGCGTGGATGAGATCTGCCTGCAAGTGGGGATCACAAAACCAACCCTTTATTATTATTTTCACAACAAGGAAGAGCTTTTTGCGCGGGTGCTGGAGCATCGATTAAAGAATTTTCACGAGGCGATTTCCACGGCGGGATCCCTAGCCGAAAGGCTGCAAAATGTGGCGCGGACGATCCTGGAGAGTTTCGAAAGTGATTATTCATTCCTGCTTAGGGACCGGGAGAATCTTAAGCAGCCGGAAAACCTGGCAAGGGTTCGGGTTGCGTTCCGCACCGAGCTTTATAAGCCGATCAATGATCTTATGCGGGAAGGGATCGCGCTGGGTGAGTTGGCAGATCAGGACGCAGAGCTCCTCACCCTGGCGTTTTTGGGAATCGTAAATAACTTCATCGGCAAATCTGCGGAAAAGGGGCTTGAAAACTCTTACCTTGCGCAGGGTGTGGTGAGGCTTTTTCTCCACGGCGCCGCTGTGGCAAGGATTTCAAAACAATAGCTGGATCAACTTCGGGTTTACCCCAAGTATTCAAATTAAATTAATTAGGAGTATTTGATGAGCAGCATTCTATTGGTTTCCATTATTTGTATGGTTTTGGCACTGACCTGTTATACCGTGGCGGTTTGGAGTGAACGCGCCGCTGGCAGGTTGAAACCCTGGCACTTGATCCTTTTCTGGACTGGTTTTGTCTTTGATACCACCGGAACCACCCTGATGGGGAAAATGGCTGGCAGCTTTGAGTTGAACATTCACTCCATCACCGGGGCGCTGGCCATCCTGTTGATGTTGTTTCATTCCATTTGGGCGACCATCGTCCTGGTGCGTAAGCAGGAGGATATGATCCGCAGTTTTCACAAGTTCAGCTTGATCGTTTGGGCGATCTGGCTCATCCCGTTCTGCAGCGGGATATTCCTGGGCATGGGAAGATAATTCTTTCAGAGAGGTCGGAATTCATTAATCAACTCCCGGGAATTATTTTTCCGGGAGTTGATTAATCTTATCGATTTAAGTATATTATAGAGTTGTCTAAAAAATTAATATAACCATTCAAGGAGAACTTTTATGACAAAGCATTTAGCGAATCTTTCCGTTATGAAAGTCCTGATCATTGATAACGAGCTTCATGCTCCCAGTGCGAATGGTAGGGCAGCGCAGGCGTTGGTAAAGGAGTTGGGCGACCGAGATGTAGTAGTGATCGAATCCATTTCCGCGCAGGATGCGGAATCGATCTTCCTGACCGATCTCTCCATTCAATGTGTCGTTCTGGACTGGGAGCTGGTTCCGGGAGAAAAATCTTATCATGCGGGGGAGAAAGAATTGCTTGCGGTTATCCGCGATCATAATGAGCGGGTTCCAATTTTTCTGATGACAGATCCGGAAGAGGTGGGGACCCTGACCGCCGAGGTGATGACCCAGGCGGATGAACTTATCTGGCTTCTGGCAGATACCCCGTTCTTCCTGGCCGGCAGGATCATTGCCGCGATCAAGCGATATCGCGAGGCTATCGCACCGCCCTTTAATAAAGCGTTGATGGATTTCGCCAGCGTGTACGAGTACTCCTGGCATACACCCGGGCATACCGGCGGAACAGCTTTCTTGAAATCACCCATCGGACGAGCATTTTATGAATATTTTGGAGAGAACCTGCTTCGGTCCGATCTTTCCATCTCCGTCGGTGAGCTCGGCTCATTGCTGGATCACAGCGGCCCGATCGGCGAGAGTGAAAAATACGCAGCGCGCGTTTTCGGCTCCCACCGTTCATACACGGTTACAAACGGTTCATCAACATCTAACAGGGTGATCATGATGTCATCGGTCACCCATGGGGACCTGGCGCTTTGTGACAGAAACGCGCACAAATCCACCGAGCAGGCGCTTACGATGACAGGCGTCCTGCCCACCTACCTGATGCCTTCCCGGAATTACCTCGGGATCATTGGACCGATCTACCCGGAACGCTTGACCCCGCAGGCAGTGGCGGCATCCATCCGGGCAAACCCCCTGATCGCGGATAAAAACGCAAAACTCAGGCATGCCATTATCACCAACTCGACGTATGACGGGCTGTGCTACAACGCGCGTCGGGTGGTGGAATTGCTTGGCAAAAGCCTCGACCGAATCCATTTCGACGAAGCCTGGTATGGATACGCTCGTTTCAATCCGATCTATAAGGATCGGTATGGTATGTATGGCGACCCCAAGGATTACCCGGCTGATGCACCGACCATTTTCACTACAACCTCCACCCACAAGCTGCTGGCGGCCCTTTCCCAGGCTTCATTCATCCACGTCCGCGATGGCCGCGACCCTGTGGAGCACGCCCGTTTCAATGAAGCTTTCATGATGCATGCATCCACATCACCCCAATACGCCATAATTGCCTCCAACGAAGTATCCGCCGCCATGATGGAGGGCCGTTCGGGATTAAACCTCACAAAAGAGTCGATCGCTGAAGCCGTGGCGTTCCGGCAGGCGATCTGGCGGATGCGCAGAGAATTTCACGGGAAGAAGACCTGGTTCTTCAGCACTTGGAATGCTGATGAAGTGAATGAGCCAAAAACCGGAAAACGGTTAGCCTTTGATAAAGCACCTGCCAGTCTGCTGACCTCCAACCCGGATTGCTGGGTGCTTCACCCGGGGGATGCCTGGCATGGGTTCAAGGACCTGGAGGATGGGTATTGCATGCTGGACCCGATCAAAGTATCCGTTGTTTCCCCGGGGGTAAAAACGGATGGCTCCTTCGAAAAGAGCGGCATACCGGCTACATTGGTCACAGCATATTTGGATCATATTGGAATCGAGGTCGAAAAGACCACAGACTTCACCATCCTGTTTTTATTCTCGATCGGGATCACCAAGGGTAAGTGGGGAACCCTGGTGAACGCGCTCCTTGACTTTAAAGCTGATTATGACGCGAACAAACCACTCGTGGAGTGCCTCACAGATTTGACGAAGGACCACCCGGAGCGGTACGCCGGTATGGGGTTGCACGACCTGGCGGATGAGATGTTCGCCCAACACTTAAAGTCGAAACAATTACAGCTTCAATCGGTCGCTTTCTCCGAGTTACCCAAGGTCAAGTTCACCCCGCAGGAGACCTATTCACGCCTGGTCCATAATGAGATCGAAAAGGTCGCGGTGGATAAAATGGCCAACCGCATCCTGGCTACCGGGATCGTACCTTACCCACCTGGTATCCCGATGATCATGCCTGGAGAAAATGCCGGACCGGAAAATGGTCCCTGGATCGGGTACCTGCATGCTCTCCAGGAATGGGATCGGCGTTTCCCCGGATTCGAGCATGAAACCCATGGGGTGGAAGCAGAGGACGGGACATATTACGTTTTTTGTTTGAAGTAATATCGAACTCAATAAATATCAAGTCAGGAGGAAAAAATGGGGAATGGTAAAGTAAAAACTCTTGGAGTATTTGCGCTGGCAATGATCAACGTCGCGGCGGTACTAAGCCTGCGAAATTACCCTTCTATGGCCGTGTATGGCTGGTCATCCATTGGCTGGTATATCCTGGGAACCATCACCTTCCTCCTGCCCCTTACGCTGGCTGGAGCAGAGCTCGCAACAGGCTGGCCCAAAGGAGGCGGGGTCTACTTGTGGGTTAAGGAAGCGTTTGGCGAAAAATCCGGCTTTATAGCGATCTTTTGCGAATGGTCCAACAACCTCGTATGGTTCCCCACGGTGCTCGCCTTCATCGCATCGACATTCGCCTTCGCAATCAACCCGGCCCTGGAGAACAACAACATCTATATGTTCCTGGTTATGATGATCGCGTTTTGGGGAACCACCATTATCAGCAACATGGGGGAAAAAGTATCCAGCCGCT
>Ga0208980_10002272_pt1 | contig 11649 bp, 9 predicted proteins | sample WetSurMetagenome_3_FD_187993 | JGI IMG/M metagenome (GOLD analysis project Ga0208980, IMG submission 187993) | Wetland microbial communities from Twitchell Island in the Sacramento Delta, sample from surface sediment Aug2011 Site A1 Bulk (version 2) | ecosystem: Environmental > Aquatic > Marine...
AAGAAGTGTTGGCAGGCACTGACATCGACCTCTCCCGCCTGCCTGTGCAGACATGCTGGCCGGGCGACGCCGGAGCGCTGATCACCTGGGGCCTCGTCATCACACGGGGGCCGCAGGGGACCGTCAGTCCGCGACGGCGCCAGAACCTGGGCGTCTACCGCCAGCAGGTGATCGGTCCTCGGCAGACCATCCTGCGGTGGCTGGCGCACCGTGGCGGCGCGCTCGACTTCCGGGATTTCGCGCTCGCCAACCCGGGCCGGCCGTTCCCGGTCGCGGTCGCTCTGGGCGCCGATCCGGCCACGATGCTCGGTGCCGTGACGCCGGTACCGGACACGTTGTCGGAGTACCAGTTTGCCGGACTGCTGCGCGGCAGTCGCACGGAACTGGTAGGCAGCGGCGTCGGTGAAGGCGACCTGCAACTGCAGGTGCCAGCCAGCGCCGAGATCGTGCTCGCAGGCGGTGTTCCGATTGCCGCGCCGGGCTTCGAGGGCGAGAGTGACTATGGCGTAAAGCTGCGAGAGCAGAACGGCTACCTGCATGCGCTGGAGGGGCCCTTCGGCGACCACACCGGCTACTACAACGAGCAGGAGTGGTTTCCGGTGTTTGCGATCGATCGAATGACGCAGCGCCGCAATCCCATCTACCACTCGACATACACCGGCAAACCGCCGGACGAGCCTGCAATGCTCGGCGTTGCGCTGAACGAGGTGTTCGTGCCGATTCTGCAGAAGCAGTTTCCGGAGATCGTCGACTTCTATCTGCCACCGGAAGGATGCAGCTATCGGATGGCGATCGTTTCCATTCGCAAGGCCTATCCGGGCCACGCCAAGCGCCTGATGTTCGGCATCTGGAGCTTCTTGCGCCAGTTCATGTACACGAAGTTCATCGTCGTGACCGACGATGACGTCGACATTCGTGACTGGAAGGAAGTGATCTGGGCTGTCACCACACGTATGGATCCGGCGCGCGACGCGACGCTCATCGAACGCACACCGATCGACTACCTCGACTTTGCTTCGCCAGTCAGTGGCCTGGGCGGCAAGATGGGGCTGGATGCAACGAACAAGTGGTCCGGTGAAACGAGCCGGCAATGGGGTCACCCGATCGCCATGGATGCCGACGTCGAGCGGCGCATCGACGGCGTTTTCGAGGCGTTGTTGGGGAAGATCAAGGACGTTGGCCGTCCGGGTGGCGGGGGCTTGTCTTGAACGGGCAGGAACGTTAACCTTGCTCGGCCTGCAGTGCAGGCATTTGCGTTGGCGCAGTCCCTGCGCTATAGGGGCCCCGGACCCAACATCCTCTGGAGCCCCGAACCGGTGGCGCGAGTCACCCGCCCCTCCTGCCGCTTCGGCGATCAGGAGGGGTTCGTATTTCTGGGTGGCTCGAGTCCGCGTCGAGCTCAGTCGCCAGCGAGGCGGCCGAGCAGTTCGTGCAGGACATGCCGAACGCGCGCGAAACCCTCGGCACTCGGCAACCAGTCCAGCGCCTGGCCATGGGCGACGGGCGCCAATCCCATCGGCGCCGGAACGAACTCGATCCTTCCTGCAGCTTGCGCCTCGAACAATCGCAGCGCGCGCGGCATGTGCCAGCCATGGGTCACGAGCAACGCGTGCTTCGTTCCCTCTTTCTCGAGCAGGGCCGCGGTCCGAAACGCGTTTTCACGCGTGTCGCGCGACTGGCTCTCGATCCACTGCAGCGGCCTTCCCAATTCCTTGGCTGCCACGCGCTGGGCCACCACGGCTTCCGGGGGCCCGCCTACATCGGCCCAGCCTACACCTCCGGTAAAGCCTATCGTGGCGCCGGTCTCGCGGGCGAGCCACACGCCATAACTCAGACGCTCCCGCGACAGATGCTTCAGCGTCGGCGCGTCGTATTCGGGAGCGTGGACTTCTCGCCCTCCCCCGAGGACGACGATGGTCCAGGGCTGGCGCGCCTTCACCTCGGCACGGATGCGCGCGATCGTTTCCGCGCTCAGTGCCTTCGGCGGCTGCAGCGCGAAGCGGGTGAGAAGTTCGGCCATCGCCCCGCAGGTGCTGAGCCAGACCCCGGCGGCGCCGAGCAGCACCAGCAGCCAGCCGGTCCCACGGCGCAATGGGATAAATCGGGCGCCCAACAGACCAAGCAGCAGGAAGGGCACCGGCGGCAAGAGCAACGCCGTCAACAGGGGCTTCCAGGCTTCGAGGCCTAGCAGTGCGAAGAGGCTGTTCAAGTAGGACTACGTCGCGATTTGCCGCTGGCAATCAGACGCCAAGCAACTCCACCTCGAACAGCAGCGTTGCGTTGGGCGGGATCACGCCACCGGCGCCGCGCGCGCCGTAACCCAACGCCGCAGGTATCACGAGCAGGCGCGTCCCACCCACCTTCATGCCCTGAACGCCTTCGTCCCAGCCACGGATGACCTGTCCAGCGCCGAGGCCGAACTCGAACGGGTCGTCGCGGTCCTTGCTCGAGTCGAACTTGGCGCCCCTGACGCCGTCGTCGTAGAGCCAGCCCGTGTAGTGAACGCTGACGGTCTGGCCGGCCATCGCGTCGGCGCCGACACCCAGGACGGTATCTTCGTATTGAAGGCCGGAAGGGGTGGTGATCATGAGCGGAGCTCCCTTGGGGTTTCGAGACCGCGCATCATGCCATCGTCGCCAGCCATCGATGCCGCCACTGTGCAACCGCTTCGGCAAGCCAGTCCCCGATGCCGCGCGCGTGACTGGCGATGCCCAGCACGTTGCCGGCCTGATCCAGCGCGTCGATCGGATCCGCGAAGTCCAGAGCAGGGGCACCGCTCTGTTTCGACAGCTTGCGTCCTCCAACGTCCAGCACGAGCGGCGTGTGCAGGTACGCTGGCGTCGGCAGGCCGAGCAGGCGCTGCAAATGGATCTGGCGCGACGTGTTGTCGGCCAGATCCGCGCCGCGCACGACATAGGTGATGCCCTGCGCGGCATCATCCACGACCACAGCGAGCTGATACGCCCACAGGCCGTCCGCGCGACGGAGCACGAAGTCACCCACCGCACTGGAGAGGTCCTGGCGTTGTGCCCCGAGTCGGCGATCGGTCCAAACGATGCTGACTCCTTCCGCCACGCGCAACCGCACCGAGCGCGAGGGCCGGTCTGCGAGGCCCCCACGCTCGGGTCGGCAGGTTCCCGGGTAGACCCACTCGGTGTCGGGGGCATGGGGCTTTCCGGCAGCTGCCAGTGCACGGGCAATGTCGCCACGCGTGCAGGCGCAGGGGTAGGCAAGACCGTCGCTCAGCAGGCGCTCGAGTGCGAGCCCGTATTGCGCGCCGCGCCCCGATTGGCGCAGCGGCGCGTCGTCCGGACGCAGTCCGCACGCGGCGAGCTGCGCCAGGATCACTTCGTCGGCACCGTGCACGCAGCGCGGTATGTCGACATCCTCGATTCGCACCAGCCACCGCCCGGCGTGGGCGCGGGCATCGAGCCAACTGGCAAGCGCGGCAACCAGAGATCCGGCGTGCAGCGGGCCCGTGGGCGACGGCGCGAAACGGCCGATGTAGGCCATTCAGATGATCAGCCCCGCATGGCGCTCGAGCAGCGCCTGACGCGTCGCCTGGCTCGCGAGCTGCTGCAGCCACCAGTGCAGCGCCTTTCCGAGGGGCGCGGGGCGGCCATCTTCGAAGGTCACGCAGCGCCATGCATAGCCGAGCTTGGTCGGCGCGCGATGGCGCTGCACCCTGCGGACGACGAGCAGCCCGGCGGCGATGTGCTCGCGCACCATCGGCTCGGCGAGGAATCCGCAGCCCAGCCCGCGCAAGTGCGCTTCGATCTTGGAGGGCACGCTGGCAACCGTCAGTACGTCCTGGCCCGGCAGCAGATTGACCGTGATCGGCGTCAGCCGCTGCGCCGAGTCGGCGACCGCGACGGCCCTGTGGCGCAGCAGCTCGTCATCGGTCAGAGGCGCGTCGCCCGTCGCGAGAGGGTGGTGCGGAGCGACGGCGAAGACGAACTCGATCTCGCCGAGGGGTAGCGATTGAATGCCTGCCGGCAGTGTTGCAGCGGCTGCGCTGCCGATGGCCAGGTCGGCTTGACCACTGGTGAGTGCCTCCAGCGTGCCCGCGAGCACTTCGCTTCGCAGGCGCAGTCTGGTGCCGGGGCCGCCCGGCGCATTGAGATCGTAGAAGGCCTCGCACAGTTCGAACACCGTGATCCGCGAAATCACGCCGTCGACGGCAATCGTGAGTTCGGTCTCCCAGCCGGACGCCACGCGCCGGACGCGATTCGCTACGGCGTCCATCTGCGTCAGCAGGCGACGGCCCTCGCTGAGCAGTTCCACGCCGGCGGCCGTCGGACGGGCCTGACGGGAGCTGCGATCGAAGAGCAATACGTCGAGCGCGTCCTCGAGCTGGCGCACGCTGTAGGTCAGCGCCGACGGTACCTTCCCGAGTTCACGCGCCGCTGCGGCGAAGCTTCCTGTGCGGGCGATCGCGTCCATCATCGCCAGGGCATCCGGGGTGAGGACATTGCGGGCATCGGACATGGCGTGGACCTTCATCCCATTTGAACGGAGGCTTCGTTGCCTGCATGCCCATTGTCGCGACAGCCGATCTACAGTGGAAACCTGGCAGGGAGAATTCGATGATCACACTGCGCAAGTCCTCGGAACGCGGCTACGCCGATCACGGCTGGCTGAAGACATTTCACAGCTTTTCCTTCGCCGATTATCACGACCCGCGGCACATGGGCGTAGGCAATCTTCGCGTGATCAACGAAGACCGCATCGCGCCCGGCACTGGCTTCGGTGCACATGGCCATCGCGACATGGAGATCGTGAGCTACGTCCTCGACGGCGCGCTCGCGCACAAGGACAGCATGGGCAACGGTATCGGCGGCGGAGCAGACGCCGGTGTGATCCTGCCCGGTGACGTGCAGCGCATGAGCGCAGGCACCGGTGTGCGCCACAGCGAGTTCAATCACCTGCGCGATCGCGCCACGCACTTCCTGCAGATCTGGATCCTGCCGGATACAGCGGGCATCGCACCGAGTTACGAACAAAGGCACTTCGACCCTGCCGCCAAGCGGGGCCGGCTGACGCTCATCGCGTCGCCTGACGGTGCGAACGGGTCGGTGAAGCTGCACGCCGACGCGCGCATCCACGCCGGGTTGTTCGATGGCAATGAGGCGGCAGAATGCTCGATCGACCCGGCCCGGATCGCCTACGTGCACCTCGTTCGGGGCAGGCTCAAGGTGAACGGTCAGGAACTCAGCGATGGCGATGCCGTAGCGCTGCGCGGCGAGAACCGGCTCACGCTCACCGACGGCGCCGACGCGGAAGTCCTCGTCTTCGATCTGCGCCCAGCTTGAAGGTGCCTGCCGCCCGCCGCCGCTGAAGGCGACGCGAATCAGGCTGGCTGAAGTGTCGCGTCGAGCGCCTGGCGCTCGTCGAAGACGATGCAGCGGCCTTGCCAATGCGGCGCTCCCACCGTGCGCTCGAAATAGCCGAGGATGCCGTCGTCCAGTTGCAGGACATGCGGCAGGCCGTTCTGGCGCATCAGCAGCGCAGCCTTCTCGCAGCGGATGCCACCGGTGCAGTAGGTGACGACGGTCTGGCCCTCCAGTTGACTGCGGTTCGCAGCCAGGGCAGCAGGGAAGTCGCTGAACCGCGCGAGGCGCCAGTCGACGGCGCCGGCAAAGGACCCGGCGTCGACTTCGAACGCATTGCGCGTGTCGAGCATCACGACGGGGCGTCCTTCGTCGTCCTTGCCGGCGTCGAGCCATCTCGCCAGTGCAGCCGCCCCGATCGCAGGGGCCCTTCCGCCGGCAGGTCGGATGGTGGGGCAATTCATGCGGATGATCTCGCGCTTGTTCTTCACGAGGAGGCGCCGAAACGGTTGCATCGCGCTCCAGCTCTCCTTGCCTTTCAGTCCGGCGAGGCGCGGATCACCACGCAGCCAGTCGACGAAGGAGCGTACTCTGGGCGCCTCGCCGGCCAGCACGATGTTGATGCCCTCCGGGGCCAGAAGGATCGTTCCCTTCAGGCCCTGCGTCGCGGCTTCGTCGTACATGCGCACGCGCAGCGCGGCGGTGTCGTCGAGGTCGACGAAACGGTAGGCCGACAGGTTCAGGACGCCGTTCACCGCGGCGATTCTAAGGACCGTCGCGGACCCGTCTCGATGTTGTCGGCTCTCTAGAATGCGACGCATGGCCTTCGTTCACTTGCGCACGCACACGGAGTTCTCGGTCGTCGACGGCATGCTGCGTATCGAGGACATGGTGTCCGCGGCGGCGGCCGACGGACAGGCAGCGCTCGCGATCACCGACTTGTCGAATCTGTTTGGTGCACTCAAGCTCTACGTCAAGGCCTCGAAGGCCGGGGTCAAACCCATCATCGGTGCCGATGTCTGGCTCGAGCCCGTCGTGGGCGAGAAGCAGCCGAGTCGATTGCTGCTGCTGGTGCAATCGCCCGCGGGTTACACCAATCTTTGCGTCCTGCTGTCGAACGCCTGGACCGACCCGCGGCCGCGAACGCAGACGTGGCTGACCTGGGATTCGCTTTCGGAGCGCAGCGATGGGTTGATCGCGCTCTCGGGCGCGGACCTCGGCGCCGTGGGACAAGCCCTGCTCGCCCGAGACGCACCTCGCGCTGCGCAGGTTGCGCGGCGGCTGGCGGCGCTGTTCCCGCAGCGGTTCTACATCGAGTTGCAGCGGGCCGGCGGTGCGATCCAGGAGGCGCACTTGCGCGCCGCGGTGCCGCTGGCGGCCGAACTGGGCCTGCCCATCGTCGCGACGCATCCAGTGCAGTTTCTTCACGCCGAGGATTTCGAGGCCCACGAGGCGCGGGTCTGCGTCGCCGAAGGCGAGACTTTGGCCAATCCACGTCGCGTCAAGCGCTTCAATCCCGAGCAACATTTCAAGACGCAGGCGCAGATGGAGGCGGCCTTCGCCGACCTGCCCAGCGCGATCCGCAACAGCGTCGAGATTGCGCGTCGCTGCAACCTCGTGCTGAAGCTCGGCCAGCCGCGACTTCCCGATTTCCCGATCCCCGTCGTCGACGGCGTGCAGTTGGCCCCCGAGGCCTACTTTCGCCATTCGTCGCACGCCGGCCTGGAGCAGCGTCTGATTCGTCTCTATCCCGACGCTGCGCAGCGCGAACGGGAGCGCCCGCGCTATGTCGAGCGGCTCGACTTCGAGATCGAGACGATCCTGAAGATGGGCTTTCCCGGTTACTTCCTGATCGTCGCCGACTTCATTCATTGGGCGCGACACAACGGCTGTCCCGTCGGGCCGGGTCGCGGCTCGGGCGCGGGCTCGCTGGTGGCCTATTCGCTGGCCATCACCGACCTGGATCCGCTGCGCTACAACCTGCTGTTCGAGCGCTTCCTCAATCCCGAGCGCGTATCGATGCCCGACTTCGACATCGACTTCTGCCAGGGCAACCGCGATCGCGTGATCGACTACGTCAAGCACAAGTACGGGCGCGATGCGGTGAGTCAGATCGCCACCTTCGGCACGATGGCGGCGAAGGCTGCCCTGCGCGACGTCGGACGCGTGCTCGGCATGAGCTACGGCCATGTCGACAGCGTGGCCAAGTTGGTGCCGTCACCTCCCGGCAAGGTCGTCACGCTGGCCCGAGTGCCCGACATGCCGGACAGCGGCGTGATCTACGCCCGCAAGGAGAACCCGGAGATCGAACGGCGGGAGCGGAGCGAGGGTGAAGTCGCCGAACTGCTGTCACTGGCGATGCGCGTCGAGGGCCTCGTGCGCAATGTCGGCATGCATGCGGGAGGCGTCCTCATCGCGCCGGGAAGGATCACCGACTTCTGCCCCCTCTACATGCAACCGGGCAGCGACAGTGCCGTGAGCATGTTCGACAAGGACGATGTCGAGGCCATCGGCCTGGTGAAGTTCGACTTCCTGGGCTTGGCGACGCTGACGATCCTCGAGTTGACGGCCAAGCTGATTCGCCAGCGGCACCCCGACCGGCGCGATTTCGATTTCGAGTCGCTGCCCCTCGACGACCCGGCGACGTACCGGCTGATGGCCGACGGTCGTACCGTTGCAGTGTTCCAGCTCGAAAGCGCGGGAATGCAGCGCATGCTGCGCGACGCCAAGCCGAGCGTGTTCGAGGACGTGATCGCTCTCGTCGCGCTGTACCGGCCGGGGCCGATGGACCTGATCCCCACGTTCTGCGCGCGCAAGCACGGCCGCGAGGAGGTGGCGTACCCGCATCCGCTGATGGAGGAGCTGCTGCGGGAGACTTACGGCGTCATGGTCTACCAGGAACAGGTGATGCAGGTCGCTCAGCGCCTGGGCGGCTACTCGCTCGGCGGCGCAGACCTCTTGCGGCGCGCGATGGGAAAGAAGAAGCTGGACGAGATGGCCAAGCACCGTGCGACCTTCGCCGAGGGCGCGGCGAAGAACGGCATCGGCGAAGCCAAGGCGAACGAGATCTTCGACCTCATGGAGAAGTTCGCCGGCTACGGTTTCAACAAGTCGCACGCTGCCGCTTACGCGTTGCTGGCCTATCACACGGCCTGGGCCAAGGTTCACTATCCAGCGGAATTCGTCGCCGCCAACATGAGCGTCGCCCTCGACGAGACCGACAAGCTGAAGGTGTTCCACGACGATGCCTGCGCGATGGGCATCACCTTCGAGTTGCCCGACGTGAACCGCGGCGCCTACCGCTTCGTGCCGGACGACGACCGGCGCGTGCGCTACGGACTCGGTGCCATCAAGGGGACCGGCCAGGGCGCGATCGAAGCCCTCGTCGAGGCGCGCGAGCAGAGCGGGCCCTTCAGGAGCCTCTTCGACTTCTGCGCTCGTGTCGACCGGACGCGGATCAACAAGCGCGCCGTCGAGGCGCTGATCAAGGCGGGGGCCTTCGACGGGCTGGAGTCCAATCGCGCTTCGCTGATCGCGAGTGTCGGGCTAGCGTTCGACTACGCCGACACCCAACTCGCGCATGCCGATCAGGGCGGACTCTTCGACGACGGTGCGGACTCGCATGCTGCCTCGACACAGGAGCCCTCGCTCATCGCCGCAGATCCGTGGAGCATCAAGGAGCGGCTTGGCCTCGAGAAGGCGGCCCTGGGCCTGTTCCTGTCCGGCCATCTGTTCGACGAGAGTGCCGACGAGGTGCGCCGCTTCGCCAAGCGCCGCATCGCCGACCTGCTCGACAGCCGCGAGTCGCAGTTGCTCGCCGGCATCGTCGGCGATCTGCGAATCGTCAACTCGCAGCGCGGCCGCATGGCATTGTTCAGGCTCGACGACAAGACCGAAGTCATCGAGGCCATGGCGACGGAGGAACTGCTCAATGCCCAGCGCGAAGTCCTCAAGGAAGACGAACTCGTGATCGTGCAGGGCAAGGTGCAACCCGATCGCTTCTCCGGCGGGCTGCGACTCACCGTGCAGCAGGCGTGGGATCTTGCCGGTGCGCGCTGCCGCTTCGGCAAGTATCTGCAGGTCGATGTCAACGGCAGCATCCCTCCCGTGGCCGAAGTCTTGCGCGACTTTCCGTCGCGGCGCGTGGCGACGGATCATGGCGAATTGACGCAGGGTCTCACCGTGCGACTGCAACTGCATCGCGCCGAAGCGAGCGCCGAACTCGACCTGGGCGACGCAGCGCGCTTCTACCCGACCGAGGCTGCACTGCAACGTTGGCGTGAAGGCGCACGTGACGGCGGGGCCCGCGTCGTCTACGACTGACGGTGCGGGCCCGGTCGAGGGGCGGGGCCGCGGCGACCACGTGGGCCGACTCCTCGAGGGGTCAGGGTTGAATGCAATGGGAACGGATGACACGGATGCTGCAACGACGGGGCTCGTGCTCACCGGTGGCGGCGCACGCGCTGCCTATCAGGTCGGGGTTCTCGACGCCGTGGCGCAGATCCGGCGCGACTGCGAGGCGCCGTCGACGAATCCCTTTCCGGTGATCGCAGGTACGTCGGCAGGGGCGATCAACGCGGCCGCATTGGCGGGCGGCAGCGACGACTTCGACCTCGCCCTGGCAAGACTCAGCCAGGTGTGGCGGAACTTCTCCGCCGAGCAGGTCTATCGATCGGATTCGATCGGCGTCATGCGTACCGGCGCGCGCTGGCTGACGATGCTGTCGATAGGCTGGCTGATCGCGCGCTGGCGGCGCGTCAGACCGCGTTCGTTGCTCGACAACACGCCGCTCGAGGGCTTGCTGACTCGCCTCGTCAGCCTGGAGCGCGTGCCGACCATGATGCAGCAGGGGCACCTGCTGGCGCTCGCGATCAGCGCCTCCGGCTATGGCTCGGGACTGCACGTGACCTTCTACGACACGCGACGCGACATCGCCCCCTGGGCGCGCTCGCAGCGCATCGCCGTGCGCGGCCCGATCGGCGTGCAGCACCTGCTGGCCTCGTCGGCGATTCCGTTCGTGTTCCCGGCGGTGCGCCTCGCGCCGCAGGGGCAGATCGAGTACTTCGGTGACGGCTCGATGCGGCAGTCGGCACCGATCTCGCCGGCGGTTCACCTGGGGGCGCGGCGCATTCTCGTCATCGGTGCGGGGCGCATGCACGAGCCGCCCGGACCGCGCGCCGGCAGCGCCGAATACCCGAACCTGGCACAGATCGCAGGCCATGCGATGTCCAGCATCTTCCTCGATGCGCTGGCCGTCGACGTGGAGCGCCTGCAGCGCATCAACAACACGCTGGCGCTGCTGTCGCCGGCGGCCCGCAGCGCTACCAGCCTGCGGCCCATCGACGTGCTGCTGATCGCTCCGAGCATGCGACTGGACGACATCGCCGCGCGGCACCTGCGTTGCCTGCCGACTGCGGTGCGAGGAATGTTGCGCGCCATCGGCGTTTCGGGTGAGGGTCGTGAAGCGCGCGGAGGAGCGCTGGCCAGCTATCTGCTTTTCGAGGCGCCGTACACCCGCGAACTGATGGCGCTGGGCGTGGCAGATACGATGGCTCGACGTGACGAGGTGACACGCTTCTTCGGCTGGGAGAGACGCGCTGTCAGCCGCAGCCTGCCACGGCCTCCAGCCTACCCGGTACCCCTCGAGATCGGCTGAAGACGCATCGGTCCGGTGCGTGAACGCCGGCGCAAGAGGTCCGGTAGCGGCACCACGCTGCAACCGGACCGGTGCAGGCCTACTTCTTCGCCGTGACCTTCGCGTCCGCCGACTTCGGTGTCGAAGCCGGTGCCTCCGCCGTCTTCGGTGCCGGCGTCTTGGCATCGACCGGAGTCGCCTTGTCGCTCTTCCTGGTGGCCGTGGGCTCGGGCCTCGTCGCGGAGGTCTTCTCCGCAGCAGCGTCCTTCTTCGCGCTGTCGTTCCTGGTGTCAGCGGTCTTGGGCTTCGTGGACGCACCCTTGAAGCTTGCCCCGTTGACGGTCAAGCCGGCAGCGGAGAACTTGGCCGCGTTGCCCTCGCCGATGCCGCTGACGCGGTCGATCAGGTCGGCCCAGTCCTTGTACGGGCTCCTCTTGCGTTCGTCGATGATCTTTCCCGAGATCGAGGGGCCGATGCCCTTGATCGATTCGAGCGCCGCCTGGTCGGCCTTGTTGGCATCGACTGCGGCGAATGCCGCGGCCGCGAACAGCGCCAGCAGCGAAACCAAGAGCTTCTTGATCATGGCTCGTCCTCCGGGTCGAATTGATTGATGGTGGCGCGCTCGACGGCAACCGCGGGCCGGGTAGCGACCGCACCACGTTCGCGTCAGGAAGTTAACGGCTT
>Ga0208980_10002273_pt1 | contig 11648 bp, 9 predicted proteins | sample WetSurMetagenome_3_FD_187993 | JGI IMG/M metagenome (GOLD analysis project Ga0208980, IMG submission 187993) | Wetland microbial communities from Twitchell Island in the Sacramento Delta, sample from surface sediment Aug2011 Site A1 Bulk (version 2) | ecosystem: Environmental > Aquatic > Marine...
AATCCTTCTTTAGCACCGGTATAGGAGGGTTCGACTACCCCGATTTCCTCTATATCCTCTGTGTCAAGCAACATGCTCAGGGCTGCGGCTGCTATGTCCACGGGGGCATATCTCGCAAAGAGCTTCTCCACAAGAGAATGCAGACCTGCATGCTTCCCTTCCTTTATCACCTCTTCCAGGCTGCCGACGAGGTTTTCCTCTTTTGCCTGCTTTACCTGTTGCCTTGTAGGGAGACTGGCCTTCTTTATTCGGGTCTTCGCAGATTGTTCTATAATTCTCAAATAGCGATACTGCCTCGGTGTTACAAAGGTAATTGCAATGCCTGATTTCCCGGCCCTGCCTGTCCTGCCGATCCTGTGTACATATCCTTCGGGATCCTGCGGTATGCTGAAATTTATGACATGGGTGACATCAGGGATGTCCAGGCCACGGGCCGCTACATCGGTGGCCACCAGGATGTCTATATCTCCTCCCTTAAATCTGCGGATCATTTCATCCCTGTGGCTTTGGGTAAAGTCTCCATGGATAGCGCCGGCCGGGTAACCCATCTGCTGGAGCTTTCCGGCGACTTCATCCACCTCTCTCTTTGTATGACAGAAAACAAGGATAAGGGCATGTCCTTCGACATCAAGGAGACGGGAGAGGGCTTTTATTTTGTCTTCCTCCTGCACCACGTAGAAGACCTGCTTGATTTTAGCGACAATGATCTCTCCCGCATCAACGCTGACATGCACAGGTTTCTCCATATAGTGTTTCGCAATGCCGAGGATCTCCTTCGGCATGGTGGCAGAAAAGAGCATGGTCTGTCTTTCCTCCGGAATCTCACTGAGGATTCTCTTTATATCTTCGATAAAGCCCATGTTCAGCATCTCATCCGCCTCATCGAGCACTACCGTCCTGATTTCTTTCAGAACAAGTATTCTCCGCTGGATGTGATCGATAACCCGTCCCGGTGTGCCGACCACAATATCGACCCCTCTCTTGAGACTCTTTATCTGTAGTTCAATGGATTGTCCGCCGTAGATGGGAAGTGTAACAACTCCTATTTTCGCTCCGATTTTATTTAGCTCTTGAGAAACCTGCACGGCAAGCTCGCGTGTTGGTGCGAGCACTATTGCATAGGGATATTTGCTCCTTTCTGAGGGTCGTTGTTCGATAAGGGGAATTCCGAAAGCAGCTGTCTTGCCCGTCCCTGTCTGCGCCTGCCCGATAATGTCCTTCCCCTGAAGTGCAGCTGGGATAACCGCCTTTTGTATAGGGGTAGGTTCTTCAAATCCCATATCAGAAAGCGAGACTATGACTTTATCCGATATGCCGAATCCATAAAAGTTTACCATTGAATTATTCTCCTTCACCTTTAAACGTGCAAATACATTTTCGCGTTAATAAGATATTGTCCAAGCGGGTGACAAAAAATGTCATTCCTCGTCTGCAATGTGATATTACCCGGAATACACACTATGTAACAGCCTGCCTACTATAGACAACCGTAGGTATTATAACACTTATATTGAAGAATACCGGGAAAATCAAAAGGAATTTTGTCCTTGAAAAGCAAGGGATTAGAAGCCTTTCAGCGCACTTTTCCCTGCTGCTGCAAACAAATAATTGAAACATTTCAATTATTTATACATATTATTATATTTTTACTAATTACTATATATTAATTGGTACGCTTCTTGTATATTAATTCTATGAGAATGAAAAGGCATGTGTATGATAACTGTAAAATCCCTTAACAAGGAGGGAATTATGAAAGATACGGATATCATTGATGAAATAATAGAGTTGGGAAAAGAGCGGGGAATCATACCGTTAAACGAAATACAGGATACCCTCCCCCCGGAGTTTTTCACACCTGATGAGCTGGAAGAGTTTATCGATCGCCTGCAGGGCATGGGGATTAAAGTCACAGAAGAAGCTGTCCTGAATGACGAAGAGGTATTTGAGGAAGAAGAGGAAGCAGGAGAGCAGGGAAGGACTGAAGATCTCGTTCAGGTATATTTCCAGTCAATGGGAAATATTACCGTGCTTTCGAGGCAGCAGGAACAGGAAATTGCCGGGCAACTGCAGGCAGCAAAACACAAACTGCAGGATATCCTGACGGGAATGCCTTTCTACAAAGAAATCGAGCAGACGTTATTCGCGCCTGATGAAAACCCGGATGAGACAGAAGAAAATATATCGGATGAGGCGATACGTATATGCTTTACAGCGCTTGAGAATCTTATGGAAAAGCTCGATAGAGCAGAGAAAAAAATCTCCAGGTACGGCACCCTGAGGAACCTGAGAAAACTGATACAGGGGAACAAGAAAATTTCCGCTATGGCGGAAAAATTGGGGACGCTGGAAAAAGAGGTTCATGCCGCATTCAAAGAGGTTGAAGCAGCAACCGGGGGCACTGTCCAGGAATTGAAAACAAAGTACCATACGCTGACTGAGACCCGGTCGCTCATTACTGAATTAAAAAATGAACTGATCATTCGCAACCTGAGACTCGTTGTGAATATCGCAAAACATTATGTAGGAAAAGGGCTCCCACTCCTCGATCTCATACAGGAAGGGAATATCGGCCTCATGAAAGCCATAGATAAATTTGACCACGAGCGAGGTTTCAAGTTCAGCACCTATGCTACCTGGTGGATCAGGCAGGCCATTACGAGAGCGCTGATTGATCAGACAAAGACGATCAGGGTGCCTGTCCACATGGTAGAACTTTACAACAAAATCAGCAAGGCAACCAAGGAATTGACGCTCGAAATGGGAAAGGAACCAAGCAGCGACGAGATTGCACAACGACTCGAAATTCCAACAGGCAAGGTTGAGCAGGTGTTCAATGCAATACAGGATCCCGTAGCAATTCAGACCCCTGTCGGGGACGATGATTCCATGCTGGAAGATTTTATCAGTGACAAGAATAATGCCTCTCCCTATGATGATATCGAAAGAAGTAATATGAATCAGCATCTTCTGAAGGTTCTCCATACGCTCTCCCCGAGAGAGGAGAAAGTTGTCAGGATGAGGTTCGGCATCGGCGAGGAAAGAGAGCATACCCTGGAGGAAATCGGGAAATACCTGTCCCTTACCCGCGAACGGGTGAGACAGATCGAAGCAAAGGCCCTGGCAAAACTGAAACATCCGAAAAGGCGAAATGAACTGAAAGTGCTCCTCTCGGCATAACTGATGATTTTTTGTCATGCTGTCGCGTATTATATCATGATCCGGTATGGTTCATGATATAATTTTTTTAGAAAAGAAATTTCTACCGGCAATAGCATGACAGAGACCACACAAGATCTGAATGAATTTCTTATGAACAGGATGCCCATGGGTGTCCTCGTATTCAATCATGCTTTGGATATCGTTTTCCGTAACAGACAGGCTAAATTCTTCCTGAATCGTTTCACACTTCCCGAAGAAATCACCATGCTCAATAAAAGAATATTTAATGCGATTCAGTCTAAAAAGCTGGCTGAGCTGTTCCCCGGTGAAATCCATATCTCAAAAATATTTGATACTTCTCCGAGCACCTGGATTTTCCAGTTTTTTATCCGTGAAACCCCGGAACCACTCGTGGTCGTCTTTATCATCGAGGATACCCTTTCCTATAAGTTAAACCTGAGTGAGATACGCGAACAGTTCAGATTGACCAGAAGGGAAATGGACGTGCTGAGAAGGGTTCTCGATGGTCTGAAAAATATCGAAATTGCAGAGAACCTTGAGATAGCTGAGCAGACAGTAAAGGATCATTTAAGCAATATATACATGAAGCTGGGGGTCGAGAACCGTTTTGCACTGATGCGTTCCCTTATGAAATCTTCCGGCGCTTCATGAAAACATCCCGGTGAAGGAAACACTTCTGCCTGAAGAATCGGCAGAAGAATCCCCGCATGATCCTTTTGGCTGCAGCTTGACAGAGTTATTCCTCCGTAGGTATGATTATCTCGTTTATGACTGCCAGGGGAAAAACTCATAGCGTATTAGTAATTCATGGCCCCAACCTGAACCTGCTCGGGAGAAGGGAAACAGGGATTTATGGCAAAAAGTCATTAAAAGAGATCAACAATGATATCCTTGCCCTTGCCGGAGATCTCGGGATAGACGTGAAAACCCTGCAGTTGAACAGTGAAGGCGACATTGTGGAGGCAATCCAGAAGGATGACTATGATGCGCTGATAATCAATCCGGCCGCGTATACCCATACGAGTATCGCAATCCGCGACGCCATTGCAGCTGTTGAAAAACCCGCTCTTGAAGTACATCTCTCCAATATTCATAAAAGGGAAGATTTCAGGAGAAAATCCTATATTGCTGAGGTCGCTGTAGGACAGATAAGCGGCTTCGGCCCTGAGAGTTATCTTCTTGCCCTGAGAGCCGTAAAAACCATCATCTCCCGATGAGTGACCGGACCGGTCCCCTCATCACAAAAATAAGGGATTTTTTCAGGTATAAGGGTATTGACAGTCTTCTTGTCACCGACATAACCAATGTCCGTTATCTGTCGGGGTTCAGCGGCTCATCGGGCTTTCTGTTTATAACAGGAAAAGAAAATTTCTTTGTCTCCGATTTCCGGTATAAAGAACAATCTGAAAAAGAGGTTGCGGGATGGGAAATCGTTCTCGAAAAAGGAACTCGGATCAATGCAATCAAACATCTTTCTCTCAGGGCCAAAACCAGAAAACTCGGATTTGAATCTTCCATGACGTATAGTTATTATAGGAGTTTATCGCGCGCAGGCTTCCATCTCACTCCCGTAAAAGGTCTGATTGAGAAGATGCGGGAGCAGAAAGACATATGTGAAATAGCCGCAATCCGCGAAGCCATACGTCGGGCTGAAACCGCTTTTCTTGAGGTGAAACCTTATATAAAAGCCGGCATTCGCGAGAATGCCCTGGCCCTGCGTCTTGAAGAAAGGCTGAAAAAAAACGGGTGCAGGAAAATACCCTTCGACATCATTGTTGCATCAGGTCCGAATGCAGCTATGCCTCATGCAAAACCCTCTGATAGGAAATTGGAGCAAGGTGATTGTGTTCTTATAGACTGGGGCGGAGAGGCGGACGGATATTTTTCCGATATGACAAGGACCCTGATCATAAAAGGCAATTCCATCAGCAGACAGGAAAGGATATATACAACGGTATTGGAAGCCAACAGGAGAGCTATCTCTGCTGTGGCTCCGGGAATACAGTCCAGACAGATCGACAATGCTGCAAGGGAGCATATTAAACAAAGCGGGTATGGCGACCTTTTTGGACATGGGACAGGCCATGGAGTAGGCCTCCAGGTGCACGAAGCGCCACGCATAACATGGACAACCAGCGCAGCAGTGAAGAAGAATATGGTCTTTACGATTGAGCCGGGGATTTACCTGCCAGGGGTGGGCGGGGTGAGGATAGAGGATATGGTGACAGTCGGAGACCAAAAAGCAGTTGTGCTCACATCCCTGCCGAAAACATTAGAAATCATCTGATCTTCAGGGTTGCTGCTCTTTCCTCTGGCTGCTTTTTTCGGCTGGAACCGTCCTGGTGCGGAGAAGTCCCTGAACCATATCAGTAACCGTCCGGAAATCTATTTTACCGCTCCCCATTTTGGGAAGCTCCTCAATAACAACAAATTGTTTTGGCAGAGCGATATTCGGGAGCTGTTCAGACATCATCTTCAGGGCCTTCTTCTCTTCTACTTTTTTAGTCACTGCTGCAACGATCCTCACTCCTTTGAGCGCATCAGGGACTTCAACAACAGAACAGGCAACATCTGCAGGAAGAATTCTCTGCAGCACATCTTCCACTTTTACCAGAGACACCATCTCGCCTCCGACTTTCACAAATCTCTTGAGTCTGCCCGAATGCCAGAGATACCCTTCCCTATCAAGATAGCCCATATCACCGGTATCATACCAGCCGTGCCTGATCCGCATGGATGTCTCTTCAAAATCGTCGAGGTACCCCTTCATCACAAGGTCTCCCTTTACCATGATCCTTCCAACCTCTCCTGCTCCGCATTCTTTCCCGGTTTCGTAATTTTCAATCCTGACCTTTACATCGGGAAGGACCTTTCCGACACTGCCGGGTTTGTTATATTCAGGGGTATTGACAGAGATCACGGGAGACGTCTCTGTAGCTCCGTATCCTTCATACAGGACCATACTGTGTTTATCGAGGAATTCCTTCCTGAGGGCATCCGGGCATTTGTCTGCTCCGCTCACAACAAGGCGGATGCTCTTGAAATCCTCCGGTTCTGATTTTCTCAGATATCCCCAGAGGAAACTCGGAGTGCCCACCATCATGGTCGGTTTCTCCTCCATGACAACCGTGCAGATCATTTTGTAATCGAGGGGATTTGCATAGGCAACAATGGTCATCCCAAAATAAAGGGGCGTCCAGAGATTCACGGTAAGGCCAAAAACATGGAAGTAAGGGAGGTTGGCAAGCATAACATCATTGTCATATAACTTCATTACCCTGCTGAAGCTTTTGATATTCGATATAATATTCCGGTGCGTTAACTGGACCGCTTTGGGGTCTTTTTCGCTCCCGCTGGTAAAAAGGATGACGAGATTGTCTTCTTCCTGCCCGCCATGGATCATCCGCAGAATAATGGGGACGGGGAGTTTTGCGATGATAGCGGCTTTCAGCTTCTCGCCGGTTGTAATCCCCTCCATAATGTCTTCCATAAAAACCATTCCCTCGATGACAGGACAGTTGATCTTTTCGAGCAATGCCTTGGACGTAAGAATAGTTTTGAAGTTACATTTCTTCTGGGCATATCGTGCGTTGCCGGGAGCTCCGGTTGAATAGTTGATCATGACCGGTGTCCTGCCGGCCATGAGGGTGCCAAGCGTAGCAAGCGCACACCCTGCAGAGGTCGGGATCATGATCCCGATAAAACCGGGGTCGTATTTTTTTATCTTTTCCGAAAGGATGAGTGAAGCAATAAGTGCTTTGGAATAGGTGACCCTTTTGTCAGAGGTACGGTCAATAAACGCAAGTTTATTGCCGTACCTCTTCGCTATGCTCACAAAATGCTGGTGGAGGAGCATTTCCCGTCACCTATGGTGCTGCAAAGAAGCAGTATCCATTATCGTTCCACAGGAGAACCGTTAAAAAGTGACATTCAACTGGGCGCTCACGATATCTATATGTGCATCGTAGGTTCCCTGCAGCCCGCCCCGTATCGCATCTTCACCGGTCGCCGTCTTGTTGATGTCAGGATCATTCACAAAGATATGGGTATAGCCAAGGTCGAAACTGACCACCTGGGATACCTTGTATCCCAGTCCCAGCGCAGTCCAGATACGGTCGCCGTCAGGGACTCTTGGTGTACGGTGCTGCGCATCCGGAATGGGGGTAGTATCGTATGCAGTGCCTGCTCTGAGGGTCCATGTTTTGTTGGGCGTATAGGTCAGGCCGAGAGAATAACGATAGCTGTCCTCCCAGTCCTCCCGTGTAACAGAGTTCGGTTGACTAGGGTTGTCAAAATCCACCTCGAGCTTTTTGAATATACGCCAGTTCATCCAGGTAAAATCGCCCATAACAGCCCACTGGGAATTGATCTGCTGGTGGAAGCTGACCGAGAAGCTGTCAGGCATGGTGATATCAGCCTTGGCGTCTGTGTCTGTAAAGACACCTGCTGCAGCAAGAGGCGCAGGTGTCCGGGAAAAGTCGGCATCCCCTTCAAGCGTATATTCTACCCGTGAACGATATGCCGCACCGATACGGGTATCTTTATATTCAAAGAGAAGACCGAGGTTAAACCCGATTCCCCAGTCGTCCCCTTCAACCGTTACTTTCCCGTCTGACCCCTGGGGTATTAAGTGGAGGGCGCCGGGTGGGAGACCAAGCCTGCCAGAGGCATCGAGGGTGCCGAAATCGATGGCATTGGAAAGTTCTGCGTCAATATACTGGAAGTTGAGGCCTCCACCCACACTGAATTCCTTACTTATCTTGTAAGCTACCGAGGGATTGATGTTGACGGTCAGGACATCCGATCTTATCCCGTGATAACGTCCGACCCAGTTATCATCGTATTCGGTAGCAAGACCAAAGGGGGAATTAATACCGAGACCAACTACCACATCGTCGCTGACCTTTCTGCTGTAATACATATTGGGAACAAATCTTGTCTCACCTGCCTCGCCCCCGTTTCCACCGCTCAATGGCTGTCCGGTCGCAGGCTGGAGCGCATGAGTAGAGCCTTCATTGTCAAACTTTACATAGGGCATAATGAGGTGTCCGCCAATGATGAATTGTTGGCCATCAAGCCGGGTCATGCCTGCAGGATTGTAAAATATCGTTGTAGCGTCCTGAGCGCTCGCAGCGCCCCCTGCATACGCATTGCCGAGGCCGCTCACACTCTGTTCAATGAGTGCAAAGCCGGCGCCGGAAGCAGAAACTGCAGTGAAGAGTGAGATACAGACAGTGAGCAATGCAAGAACGAAAAATTGTGAAAACACTCCTTTTCTCATGGGTACCCCTCCTTTTTGCTGGAAAATGATCGCTCAGTAAAAATACTTTGCTAAAAAGACAATGTCAAGAGAAAAATAAACTATTTTCCCGGTACAACGAAATATTTTTAAGCTTCAATAATTATACTGAGGCATACCATCCCTGTCCAAAATAATATGATGGACCGGGGGATATGGCTCAATTTCTGAAGCCAGATCACGGGTAATCCCGAATAGGCTTCAGCCTTTCGGGACTGAAGACGAAGCGGAAGCCTCAACGTATGCATTAAGGGAAACCTTTCCAGTCAGATAAAGGTAAGAATAAAAATAAAGGTAGTTTAGCTGGTTTCAGAAATTGAGCCATATCCCCTGATCTACAGTGCGGTGTTGTCTCTATTTTAGACAGATATGAACGCATACCTTTTTTACATGCAAAAATTAGTTCGCTATTGGTATCGTATAATGCAACAAAAACTTGCCGTATTCGTCCCCCGTATTGATTCAGGATGGAAAAAATCACAGAAAATGCTAAAATATTTAGACTTTTAATCCGGAGGTGCCTTAGTTGATTACAACCGCTGATTTCAGAAAGGGCTTGAAAGTCCAGTTTAAAGGCGAACCATGTGAGATTATAGATTTCCAGCATGTAAAAATGGGGAGGGGGGGAGCTATTGTCAGAACAAAGTTGAAGAGCCTGAAAACAGGAAGTGTTCTCGAAGAAACCTTCAGGTCCGGTGAAAAATTAGATACCCCTCATCTCGAGGCAAAGAAGATGCAGTATCTCTACAGTCAGGATGAACTCTTCTATTTTATGGACGAAGAGACATACGAGCAGATTCCCCTCACCGCTGCACAACTTGGAGAGACAAGAAAATTCATCAAGGAAAACATGTCGGTAACTATCATTTATTTTAAAAGCAGCCCCCTCAGTGTAGAAATTCCGACCTTTGTTGAACTTATTGTTACAAAAACCGATCCGGCAGGGTTCAAGGGGGATACCGCCTCCGGCGGCGGGAAACCGGCGACACTGGAAACCGGAGCAAACGTGAAGGTCCCGTTCCATATCAATGAGGGCGACACGATAAAGATCGATACAAGGACCTCTGAATACATCGAAAGGGTAAAGTGATGGAACTCGAGGATTTAAAAGAGCTTATCGAGCTTCTCAAAGAAACGGACATAACCGAGATCCAGGTGGAAAAAGACGGCACGAAGATCAAAATCAAGAGAGAAAAGCTATTGACCTCTCTGGATATGACCGTCCACAAACCGGCTAACTACCAGGACAAGGGGGTTCCGGAAACCACAGATGAGGCGCAAAGGCTTGTCACGATTACCTCACCGATTGTCGGCACATTCTACAGAGCGCCATCACCTGATGCAAATCCCTTTTCGGAAATAGGAATGACGGTAAGCAAAGGACAGGTTCTCTGCATTGTGGAGGCCATGAAACTCATGAATGAAATTGAGAGCGATGTCGATGGAATTGTTGTCAAAATACTGGTCGAAAACGGCCAGCCTGTCGAATACGGGGAACCATTGTTCCTTATAGAACCCCTTATCGTATAGAGAAAAGTTGACATTTTTCCCACTTTTTGAGCATATACCATGACAATGAAATTATTTAGAAAGATTCTTATAGCAAACCGTGGAGAGATAGCTGTCCGCATCATCCGCGCATGCAGGGAACTTGGAATCAGGACCGTTGCAGTATACTCGGATGTCGACCGTGAATCACTCCACGTCCGGCTTGCAGACGAATCGGTCTGTATCGGCCCTGCCAGTGCAACCCAGAGTTACCTTAACATACCTGCCATATTAAGCGCTGGTGAGATAACCGATTCGGATGCCATCCACCCCGGATACGGATTCCTTTCAGAAAATCATCATTTTGCCGAAGCTTGTATGACTTCGGGAATAACATTCATCGGCCCTACGCCGGAAAATATCAGGCTTGGAGGCGACAAAGCAAAGGCCCGGCAGATGATGAGGAGGAAAGGAGTTCCGGTCGTTGACGGGAGTGACGGACCTGTTCCCACAGAAGAAATCGCTGCAAAGGTTGCGAAAAAGATTGGATTCCCCGTAGTGCTCAAGGCGTCTGCCGGCGGTGGCGGCCACGGGATGAAGATAGTGAAAGAAGAAAAAGACCTCGAGCAGGCCTTCTATATGGCGCAAAGGGAAGCACTCACCGCATTCGGAAACAGCGAGATTTATATCGAGGAATACATCTCCGAGATGCGGCATGTCGAAGTACAGATTATTGCGGACAACAAAGGCAACACCATACATCTCGGTGAGAGGGATTGTTCCATACAGAGAAGGCACCAGAAGCTCATCGAGGAATCGCCTTCACCCTTCTCAACTTCTGAAAAATTCAGGAAGAGAATCAGGGATTTAGGGGTGAAAGCAGCCCGGGCGATCAAATACCGGAACGTCGGGACTGTTGAATTCATTGTTGATGCAAGAGGCAATATCTATTTTATTGAGATTAATACACGTGTCCAGGTCGAACACCCGGTTACCGAGGCCGTTACCGGCATTGACATCATCAAGGAGCAGATCAAGCTTGCAGCCGGCCTTCCTCTGGAATACAAACAGAACCTGATACGGCTTTCAGGTCATGCGATGGAGTGCAGGATCAATGCAGAGGACCCGGAACGGTTTATTCCCTCCCCGGGGAAGATCACCTTCCTGTCCCTCCCCGGAGGGCCTGGAGTGAGGGTAGACACAGCCATATATCAGGGATATGTGATACCGTCCCAGTATGATTCACTCATAGCGAAACTGATCGTGCACGGCAAAGACCGCTCCGAGGCGATAGTGAAAATGAAACGCGCGCTTGATGAATTTATCATTGAGGGCGTCAATACCACCATCCCCTTCCATAAAAAGGTGCTGAACAACCAGGATTTCATCGATGGAAATTTCAATACTCAATTTCTCGAAAAAATGAACGGCAGCAACGTATCGGGAAATAAATAATCCCCGTGTATCTCGGGGGGTTGTGCTGTATCACTGATCAATCCATAGCGCAATTATCATTTGAGGATATGACGCTCAGGGCTTTGCAGGCGGGGATCGGCTGGCTTCAATACCGCGATAAAGAAAGTTCGAGGCGGCTGATCTACGAAGAGGCGGTGAACCTCCGCACAATAACAAGGGATTTCAATGCGGTATTGATTGTAAACGATCATGCCGATATTGC
>Ga0208980_10002274_pt1 | contig 11646 bp, 12 predicted proteins | sample WetSurMetagenome_3_FD_187993 | JGI IMG/M metagenome (GOLD analysis project Ga0208980, IMG submission 187993) | Wetland microbial communities from Twitchell Island in the Sacramento Delta, sample from surface sediment Aug2011 Site A1 Bulk (version 2) | ecosystem: Environmental > Aquatic > Marine...
GGGGTTCTGATATAAAAATATAACTATCACTATCTGGGGCAAGATCAACCCGCCCGTTATGAGGATTCATTTTCTCTATCGCCTTAAAATCCTCCTTTTTGACCGACAGGGTTCCAATCCTCTGACCACCAGGTAACAGGCACGTCGGTTGAAATTTTCCAGTTGACACTTTTTGAGGCTCTGTATTTTCTCAGCCACTTGCCGCGATGATCGCTGTAACTTCTTAGGGCGCAAACACCCATTATCGATCCGACTCACAAAAACGGAAAGAACCACCGGCGGCAGCAATAGTCCGGGACGACCCGCGGATGCCGCTGTGCGTCCGGAACCACATCAAGGGGAATCGCATTAATGAACATCGCCGAACTCAAAGAGAAAAAGATCAGCGAACTCATGCAGATGGCCCATGGCTTCAACATCGAAGGCGCCTCCAACATGCGCAAGCAGGAGTTGATGTTCGCGCTGCTGCAGAACCAGATCGAGAAAAACGGTATGATCTACGGGGAGGGAACCCTGGAGATTCTGCCGGACGGTTTTGGGTTCCTGCGCTCGCCCAGCTCCAACTACCTGCCCGGCCCCGACGACATCTACGTGTCGCCCTCCCAGATCCGGCGCTTCAGCCTGCGGACCGGCGACACCATTTCGGGCCAGATCCGGCAGCCCAAGGAGTCCGAGCGCTATTTCGCCCTGCTCAAAGTCGAAGCGACGAACTACGAGGACCCCGAGGTCGCCCGCGACAAGATCCTTTTTGACAACCTGAAACCGCTCTATCCCGAACGCAAGATGAACCTCGAATCCGACCCCGAGAACTTCTCCACGCGCATCCTGGATCTCATGGTGCCGATCGGCTTCGGTCAGCGCTGCCTCATCGTGTCGCCGCCGCGCTCGGGCAAGACCATGCTGCTGCAGTCTATCGCCAACGCCATCATCAAGGGCCACAAGGACGTGGTCCCCTTCGTGCTGCTCATCGACGAGCGACCGGAGGAAGTGACCGACATGGAGCGCACGGTCAAAGCGGAGGTGATCAGCTCGACCTTCGACGAGCCGGCCGAGCGCCACGTGCAGGTGGCCGAGATGGTCATCGAGAAAGCCAAGCGCCTGGTCGAGCACAAGAAGGACGTCGTGATTCTGCTGGACAGCATCACGCGCCTGGCGCGGGCGCACAACGCGGTCGTCCCGCCGAGCGGCAAGATCCTCTCCGGCGGTGTCGACTCCAACGCCCTGCAGCGGCCGAAGCGCTTCTTCGGCGCGGCCCGCAACATCGAAGAGGGCGGCAGCCTCACCATCATCGCGACCGCCCTGGTCGACACCGGCAGCCGCATGGACGAGGTGATCTTCGAAGAGTTCAAGGGGACCGGCAACGCCGAGATCCAGCTCGACCGGAAGCTTTCGGACAAGCGCGTCTTCCCGGCCGTCGACATCAAGCGCTCCGGCACGCGCAAGGAGGAGTTGCTGCTCGAAAAGGACGTGCTCAACCGTGTCTGGATCCTGCGCAAACTGCTCACCACCCTCAACACGGTGGACAGCATGGAGTTTTTGCTTGAAAAAATGAAAGGAACGAAGAATAATAGGGATTTCATGAATTCCATGAATGCATAGACCGGAAGGGATCAATACCGAAGAGGGGGGCTCACCTGTAATGAAAAAGGACATTCATCCGAAGTACGAGGAAACGAAGATCCGTTGCGCCTGCGGAAACGTGATCGAGACCGGCTCCACCCGGGACAACATCTCAGTGGAAATCTGCTCTAATTGCCACCCGTTTTTCACGGGCAAGCAGAAACTGGTCGATACGGCCGGCCGCATCGAGCGTTTCCGCAAGAAGTATGCGAAGTTCCAGAAGCAGGAAAAGCCGGCGTAACCGCTTGCCGCCCGCCCGCACCCCGTTGACCGGAGCCGCCGCGCGCCGGAAAACCCGCGGGCCGTCATTCATATCGTCACGTGCATCTTGATGGGCCAGCCACCTTCGGGCCGGGGAAGAATTTCCCCGCGCCCGAGGTCTTTTTTGCGCCTGCGGCGGGCACCGGTGAATGAACCATGTATGCCAAACTCGAAGGCGTCGAACAGCGCTTCATCGAAGTCGAACAGCATCTGAGCGATCCGGGCCTCATCGGCAACCGGGAGGCTTACCAGAAGGCCGTGCGCGAGCACTCGGACCTCGGCAAGATCGTCGCGGTGTTTCGCCGGCACAAGGAGGCCGCCGCCCGCATCCAGGAAAGCCGCGAACTGCTGAACGACGCTGACGCCGAAATCCGCAACCTGGCCAAGGAAGAGCTCGCCGCCCTCACCGCGGAACAGGCGCGGCTTGAAAGCGACTTGCTGATGTTGTTGGTGCCGCGCGACCCGAACGACGACAAGAACGTCATCCTCGAGATCCGCGCCGGCACCGGCGGCGACGAGGCGGGGCTTTTCGCAAGCGACCTGTTCCGCATGTATTGCCGATATGCCGAAGGCCGCAGCTGGAAGATCGAAATCCTGTCGGGCCATCCCACCGGCGCGGGAGGGGTGAAAGAGGCGATCGTCATGATCCAGGGCAAGGGGGCCTACAGCGCCCTCAAGTACGAGAGCGGCATTCACCGCGTGCAGCGCGTGCCGGCGACCGAAGCCCAGGGCCGCATCCACACCTCGGCCGTCACCGTGGCGGTGCTGCCCGAGGCCGAGGAGGTGGATGTCGCGATCAATCCCAACGACCTGCGCATCGACGTCTACCGTTCGGGGGGCCCGGGAGGCCAAAGCGTCAACACCACGGATTCGGCGGTGCGGGTCACGCACCTGCCGACCGGCCTGGTGGTCATCTGCCAGGACGAGAAGTCGCAGCTCAAGAACAAAAACAAGGCGCTCAAGGTGCTGCGCGCCCGGCTGCTCGACGCCAAGATCCAGGAGCAGGACCAGCAGCGCTCCGAGGAGCGCAAGAGCCAAGTGGGCAGCGGCGACCGCAGCGGCCGCATCCGGACCTACAACTTCCCGCAGAGCCGGGTGACCGATCACCGCATCGGGCTGACCCTCCACCGGCTGGAGGCCATCCTCCAGGGGGAGATCCAGGAGCTGATCGACGGGCTGACCACCCACTACCAGACCCAGGCCTTGCAGAATGTCGAACCCGCCGCCAGCCGCTGACCTGGAATGGAGCATCCTGAGGGTCATCCTGTGGGCAGCCGCCTACCTAAAGGAACGCGGGATCGAAAGCCCCCGGTCGGCGGCCGAAATTCTCCTGGCGCACGCCCTCCGGACCGATCGGGTGCAGCTCTACGTGCACCACGACAAGCCGCTGGAGAAGGCAGAGCTCGCCGCGTTCAAAGAGCTCATCCGCCGGCGGGTGCGGCGGGAGCCCGTGGCCTACATCGTGGGCCGCAAAGGGTTCTGGACGCTTGATCTCGCCGTCGGTCCGGAGGTGTTGATCCCCCGGCCGGAAACCGAATGCCTGGTGGAGGCGGCCCTCTCCGTGCTGATGAAGGTCCCCGAGGGGCGCTGCGCCCGGGTGCTGGACCTCGGGACCGGTTCGGGGGCCGTCGTTCTGGCGCTGGCCGCCGAAGCCGGCCGGCACCGGTATTTCGCCTCCGACCTGTCGATCGCGGCCGTCGCCTGCGCGCGCCGCAACGCGCTCGCCGTCGGCGTCGGAGGCCGGGTGGAATTTTTCGCGGCGGACTGGTTTAGCGCGCTCACGTGCGGGGGCGAGCCGTTCGACGTGATCGTGTCCAACCCGCCGTACGTGACCTGCAGCGCCCTCACCGCACTTCAGCCGGAGATCGTGCGCCATGAGCCGCATCTCGCCCTCGATGGGGGCCCGGACGGCCTGAAAAGCTACCGCGCCATCATCGGCGCGGCCGGCAGCCACCTGGCGCCCGGCGGCGCGCTCCTGCTCGAGATCGGTTACGACCAGCGGGAGGCGGTGCAGCAGATTGCGGTGCAGGCCGGCGGCTACGACGATGTCCACTGTGTTGCGGATTACGCCGGCCGCGACCGGGTGGTCGCCCTGCGGAAAAAAGGTGTTGCGGCTATTCAAAAGATTTGCTAAATAAAACAATTTCAGTAACGACTCAGGTAGATAGACTGAAGGTAGATAGGCTGAAGGAAAAGACATGCGCGATCACACAACGCCAACATCGTTTGAATACGTCGACCGGTGATGGTGATCATGGATGATCAATATAACCCTTCAGTCTTCAGCCTAAACACCTGAGCAGTTGCGTGTCATCAACTACACACGCAGCCGGACGGCTTCCCGGTGCCCCGGACTCGGGGCTGGAGGCTATAACGACGGCGGCGGTGGAAAAACCGAAACGAAGGGAGAATAGTATGGCGTACGTCACCATGAAGGAACTCCTTGAAGCAGGAGTTCATTTCGGCCACCAGACCAAGCGCTGGAACCCGAAGATGAAGCCTTACATCTTCGGCGCCCGCAACGGGATCTACATTGTCGACCTGCAGAAGACTGTCAAGATGTTCAAGACGGCCTATGACTTCCTCGTGGAAAACGCCGCGAACGGCAACTCAACGCTCTTCGTCGGAACCAAGAAACAGGCCCGGGACTCCATCTACGAGGAGGCCAACCGGTGCGAAATGTTCTACGTGCATAATCGCTGGCTGGGGGGGATGCTGACCAACTTCCAGACGATCCGCAAGAGCATCGAGCGGCTGAACTACCTCAACACCATCCACAACGACGGCACCATCAACCTTTTCCCCAAGAAGGAACGGCTGAAGCTGGCCAAGGAGCGCGAGAAGCTCGACAGCAACCTGGGCGGCATCCGGCCCATGGCGAGTCTGCCGGGGGCGATTTTCATCGTGGACCCCAAGAACGAGGAGATCGCCGTGCACGAAGGCCGGCGGCTGAAGATCCCCATCGTCGCCATCGTCGACACCAACTGTGACCCGGATGTCATCGACTACGCCATCCCCGGCAACGACGACGCCATCCGCGCCATTCGGCTGCTGACCTCGCGGGTCGCCGACGCCTGCATCGAAGGCCGTAAGAAATGGACGGAGCGCATGCAGGCCGAGACGGACAAAACTCAGCCGGAGGAGCACAAACCGACCGTCGCTGCGGCGGAGCTCAAGCCCGGTGAACGCAAGGTGATTTCCGACGGCAGCGCGGGACCGGTGGTGGAAATCATTCGACGCTCAACGGCCGATGCGACGCTTGTCGGCGCGGCGTCGGACCCGGCCGGTGACGCCGGAGAGCGTGCGAGCACAGGAGACGAATGATGACGGACATCAGTGCGGCACTTGTCAAAGAGTTGCGGGAGAAAACCGGCACCGGCATGATGGACTGCAAGCAGGCCTTGGCGGCCTCCGGCGGCGACATGACCAAAGCGATTGAGTTCCTGCGCAAGAAGGGGCTCGCCACGGCCCAGAAGCGCGCCGGCCGCGCGACCAGCGAAGGCGCTATCGCGACGTACATCCACATGGGCGGAAAACTGGGCGTGATGGTCGAGGTCAACTGCGAAACCGACTTTGTCGCCAAGAACGAGGCGTTCCAGGAGTGTGCCAAGAACATCGCCATGCACATCGCCGCCTCCAACCCGATCGCGGTGCGGCCCGAGGATGTTCCGGCCGAGACCATCGCCAAGGAAAAAGAGATCTACGCTGCCCAGGCCCGTGAGACCGGCAAACCCGAGCAGGTCATCGAGAAGATCGTCGAAGGCAAGCTCAAAAAGTTCTACGAAGACAGCTGCCTGCTGAACCAGGCCTACGTTCGCAACCCGGACATCACGGTGGCCGACCTTCTCAACGACCTCGTTGCCAAGATCGGCGAGAACATCTCCGTCAAGCGGTTTGTCCGATTCCAGGTCGGGGGGTAGACTGCCGTGCACGAGCCTCAGCACAAGCGCGTGGTCGTCAAGATCAGCGGTGAAGCCCTCATGGGGGAGCAGGAGTTCGGGATCAGCCCGGACATGCTCCGCTATGTGGCGGAGGAGGTCCGGGCCATCGTGGAACTCGGCGTTCAAACGGCCATCGTGGTGGGCGGGGGCAACATCTTCCGCGGCATTGCCGCAAGCTCCTACGGCATGGACCGCACCTCCGCCGATCACATGGGGATGTTGGCCACGATCATCAACAGCTTGGCGCTTCAGGACGCGCTGGAGAAACAGGGCATCCAGACCCGCGTGCAGTCGGCCGTTGCCGTGCATCAGGTGGCCGAGCCCTACATCCTGCGCCGGGCGATCCGCCACCTTGAAAAAGGGCGGGTGGTCATATTCGCGGCCGGAACCGGAAACCCCTATTTCACCACGGACACGGCCGCCGTGCTGCGCGGCCAGGAGATCCACGCCGAAATGCTGCTGAAGGCCACCAAGGTGGACGGTGTCTACGACTCGGACCCGGTCACCCACCCGAATGCCAAGTTCCTGAAGCAGCTGAGCTACATGGAGGTGCTGGAGCGGCAGCTGAAGGTTATGGACACGACCGCCATATCATTGGCGATGGACAACGACATGCCGCTGGCGGTCTTCAATCTCAAACACAAGGGCAACATTCGCCGGGTGGTCTGCGGCGAGGAGATCGGCACACGCATCAGCAACTAGCAGGGTGTTGAAAAACAAGCATCAGGCTGTCAGCCAAGGCGCGTGGCGATTTGGAAAGCGCAGCATATTGGCTAATATGTGAGCATCTACAAGAGCCACGCAACGCAGGATCACGGCCTGAGGCGCCGTTTTTCAACAGCCTGATAGAAGCGGTTTAAAAAACTTCGCATCCCTCCCGAGGGCACAGGAGAACGCCATGATCGAGTCGGTCTACCAAGACAGCAAAGAGAACATGGGCAAGGTGATCGAGGCTCTGAAGAAAGAGCTGAAACGGGTCCGGACCGGCCGGGCGTCCCTGTCGCTTCTGGACGGCATCAAGGTGGATTACTATGGGACGCTGACCCCGCTCAGCCAGATGGCGACCCTGGCGGTGCCCGAAAGCCGGCAGATTACGATCCAGCCGTGGGATACGACCATCATCAAGGAGATCGAAAAGGCGGTTCAGAAATCCGACCTCGGGCTCACCCCCTCCAGCGACGGGAAGATCATCCGCATCGCCATCCCTCCCCTGACCGAACAGCGGCGCAAGGAACTCGTCAAGGTCGTCCACAAGATCAGCGAGGAGTACAAGGTGTCGGTGCGCAATCTCCGGCGCGATGCCAACGAGCTCATCAAGGATATCAAAAAAGACGGCAAAATCTCCGAGGACGACGCTTTCAAGTCCCAGGAGAAGATCCAGAAAATCACCGACGAGCACATCAATCTCGTCGATGCGTGCTACAAAGAAAAAGAGAAAGAGATCCTTGAGTTCTAGTGTGTCTTCCGGGGAGCCTGCCGCGGGCGTTCCCTCCAAACTGCCCCGGCACGTTGCCATCATCATGGACGGCAACGGCCGCTGGGCCCAGCAACGGTTGTTGTCCCGCGTCTTCGGACATGAAAAAGGTTCGGAAGCGGTGCGCGTCGCGGTGCGCACCTGCCGCGAGCTGAGCATACCCTTTCTGACGCTGTACGCTTTTTCCACGGAAAACTGGCAGCGCTCGAGCGCAGAGGTGGGGGCCCTGATGGGCCTGCTGCGCCGGTTCCTGGAGGCCGAACGGGCGGAGATGCTGCGGACCAACATCCGCCTGCATGTCATCGGCTGTATCGAGCGGCTGCCGTCGGACGTGCAGCAGGCGCTGCGGCGAACCATGGCGGAGACTGCGCAGAACTCGGCGCTCCAGCTCAACCTCGCCTTGAGCTACGGCGGGCGGGACGACATCACGCGGGCGCTGCGGTCCATCGCGAGCCTGGTGCGCGAGGGCCGCCTGAGCCCGGAATCCATCACCGAAGAGGTCGTTGCCGCCCACCTGGACACTCGGGGCATGCCCGACCCGGACATCCTCATCCGCACCGGGGGCGACATGCGGATCAGTAATTTCCTGCTGTGGCAGCTTGCGTATACGGAAATTTTCGTCATCCCCACGCTCTGGCCGGACTTCGGCCGCGATCAGTTTCTCCAGGTGTTGAACGACTTTCAGTCCCGGGAACGGCGCTTCGGGCGGGCATGATGTTCCGGTGCCCTCGGCAAAGGTGACAGGGATGGCTCAGGGCCAGGCGCACCTCAAACGGTGGATTACGGGGCTGTCGGCTCTGCCGGTCCTGATCGTTTGCGTCGCGACCGGCGGGGCGCTGTTCAGTGTCTTGGTGGGTTTGGCCGGTCTGGTGTGCCTGTGGGAGTACTTCCGCATCGCCTGCCCCCCCGGCACGCGGCTGACCGCGGAGCCGATCCTGCTGGCGGGATACGCCGGCGGGGCCGCTCTGATCGTTTGCGCCCACGCGGATAGACCGGATTTGATACCGGTTGTGCTGGCGCTCAACGTCCTTACCGGCGGGCTGATCTCCCTTTTCTGTTTTCCGTCGCAGCGCGGGGTGGTGGAGCTTGCGGCGAAGCAGATCCAGGGCCTATGCTATATTGCGCTGCCGCTCTGCCTGCTGATCCTGCTGCGGATGGCGCCTGGCGGAATGACCTGGGTTTTTCTGCTGTGTGCCGTCATTTTCGCCGGAGACACCGCGGCCCTCTATGCCGGGACACTCTGGGGCCGTCACAAACTGAGTCCGTCCATCAGCCCGGGCAAAACCGTCGAGGGTGCCTTGGCCGGGTTGGTAGCCAATCTGGCGGTCGGTGCAGCGGCCAAAGCCCTGTTTTTATCGGAACCGGGCTGGATTGCGTGCCTGCTGTTTGCCGTCGCGGCCGGGGGCATGGGGCAGATCGGGGATCTTTTCGAGTCGGAACTCAAACGGGTGTCGAACGTCAAGGACTCCGGCGGGATCCTGCCGGGCCACGGCGGGATCCTCGACCGCATCGATGCGCTGCTCTTTGCCGTCCCGGTGGCCTATGTTTTCCGGTTGATCGTGATTCCGGCATGAACAGCGGCGTTGAGAGCCGGGCATCATTACGAACCATGGTCGCAACGACCCTTTTTTTCGGCAGAGTATGAGAACGCTTTCGATACTGGGTTCGACCGGATCGATCGGGCGCAACGCGCTTGCCGTCGCCGGCATGTTCCCCGAACGATTTTCCGTAAAAACCCTGGCTGCCAAGCGCAATGTCGCCCTTCTGGCCGAGCAGATCCGTGTTTTCCGCCCGGAAGCCGCGGCCGTCTTCGACGAAGACGCTGCGCGTGAGCTGAAATCGCTCATCGGCGCGGGATTCCCCATCGAGATCCTGCACGGCCCAGACGGGTACAATGCCGTCGCGGCGTGGGACTCGGCGGAGCTGACCCTCACGGCGGTGGTGGGTGCGGCGGGGCTGATGCCGACGCTGGCGGCGATCGACGCCGGGAAAACCATCGCCCTGGCGAACAAGGAAACGCTGGTGATGGCCGGCGGCGTCGTGACCGCCCGGGCCGCGCAGCGCGGGGTGTCCATCATCCCGGTGGACAGCGAGCACAGTGCCATTTTCCAGTGCCTCCAGGGCCAGCGCCGGCAGGACCTCGCGCAGATCCTGCTGACCGCCTCGGGGGGGCCCTTTCTGGACCGCCCGCAGGACTCCTTCGGCAGCATCACGCGGCCGGAGGCCCTGCGGCATCCCAACTGGGCGATGGGGGCCAAGATCACCATCGATTCCGCCACCATGATGAACAAGGGCCTGGAGGTGCTGGAAGCCAAATGGCTCTTCGGCGTTTCCGAGGAGAGGATCCGGGTGGTGGTCCACCCTCAAAGCGTGATCCACTCCATGGTGGCGTTTCAGGACGGATCGGTGATCGGCCAACTGGGCATCCCGGACATGAAGACGGCGATCGCCTATGCGCTGTCGTTCCCGGAGCGCCTGCCGCTCGCGCAGCCGCTGCCGGATTTTTCCGGGGGCGTGGACCTGACGTTTCGGGAACCGGACTTCGGGAAGTTTCCATGCCTTGCGCTGGCCTTCGAGGCCTGCCGCAGCGGGGGCACGTTGCCGGCCGTGCTCAACGCCGCCAATGAGGTGGCGGTGGGCGCGTTTTTGGAGGATCGAATTTCCTTTATCGCGATTGCGGAAATCATCGGTGAGACGATGGCGCGGCACCAAATCATTCCGCACCCCGACTTGCCCGACATCATTGCGGCGGACCGCTGGGCCCGGCGCGAGGCCCGGCAACGGGCGCAGACTTTCCCGGGCTGAGTCAATAAAGCAGGGCTTACAAAAAAGGATGATGACGGAACGCATATGGGTACAAGTGCTGGGGCATTTCTGGTCGTTCTCGGGATTCTGATATTTTTTCACGAGTTCGGGCATTTTCTGGTCGCCCGGCTCTTCGGCGTGGGCGTGGAGAAGTTCTCGCTCGGTTTCGGGCCGCGCCTGATCGGCAAACGGGTCGGCATCACCGATTACCGTCTCTCCATAGTGCCGCTGGGCGGATACGTGAAAATGGTCGGGGAGGAGCCCGACGAGGACCTCGACCCTCAGCTTATTCCGCTCTCCTTCACGCACAAGCATGTCTTCAAGCGGATCCTCATCGTTTTTGCCGGGCCGCTCTTCAACATGCTGCTGGCGGTCGTTATTTTCTTCGTCATCGCCCTGTTCTCGGGCATCTTGATCCTCAAGCCCACTATCGGCACGATCAAGGAAGGATCCCCTGCGCATGCCGCCGGCCTCCAGAAAGGCGACCGGATCACGGCCATCGACGGGGTCGCGATCGATAGCTGGGAGAAGATGGCGGACACGATCAGCCGCAGCAACGGCCGGCCGCTCGATATCAGTGTGTCGCGCGCAGACGGCGAGGTCCAAATGCGCGCCATCCCCGAGTTCATCGCCACCAAGAACCTGCTGGGTGAAGAGATCAAACGCTACGTGATCGGCGTTTCCAGTGCCGGAGAGGTTTATTCCAAAAAACTCAATTTGTTCGAGGCCATTTTCGAGAGTTTTCATCAGACGTACAACATCGCCGAACTCATGGTGGTGATCGTTGCCAAGCTCTTCACGGGCGACATCGCGTTCGACACGGTCGGCGGGCCGATCATGATCGCCCAGATGGCGGGGGATCAGGCCAAGGCCGGTGTCAGCAGCCTGTTCCAGTTCATCGCGGTGATCAGCGTCAACCTGGCGGTCATCAACCTGCTGCCGATCCCGGTGTTGGACGGCGGCCATCTCCTGTTCTTCCTGATCGAGGCCGTCAAGGGGCGGCCGGTGAGTGTCAAGGTCCGCGAGATCGCCCAGCAGGTCGGCATGGTCCTCCTGATCATGCTGATGATTCTCGTTTTTTATAACGACATTACGCGGCTGTTTTTCAGCTGATGGTAACTGCTCAGGTGTTTAGGCTGAAGGCTGAAGACTGAAGGCTTTCAGGGATAAACCCTGCGTGATCACCCAAGACTTCGGGCAGTTGAGTTGGCGATTGAAACAAAGCTCGTAGAAACCGAGAAGGTCTCGAATGGCTGTGCGTGCTTTGCGAGACATTTTATAGGCTTCAGCCTTCAGCCTAAACACCTGAGTAACTAAAATCCATTACACTCAAAAAGTGAGTTGACAGCCATGCCATCCCGACTCGAGATTGCGCTCCAGGAACAGCTGGCCGACCCCGAAGGGGAGGGGATTCGCAAGAAAGCCAGGGCCTATTTCGGCATCGAGGTCTCCCGCATCCGCGCCGTGCAGATACTCACCATCGACGCGAGTCTCAGTGCCGATCAACTCAAGCTCATTCAGAACGATATCTTCACCAACCCCGTG
>Ga0208980_10002275_pt1 | contig 11644 bp, 9 predicted proteins | sample WetSurMetagenome_3_FD_187993 | JGI IMG/M metagenome (GOLD analysis project Ga0208980, IMG submission 187993) | Wetland microbial communities from Twitchell Island in the Sacramento Delta, sample from surface sediment Aug2011 Site A1 Bulk (version 2) | ecosystem: Environmental > Aquatic > Marine...
TTAGAGGAGTTACGCCGGTCTTGAACGCTGACTTACGCGTTTCTCAGCATTTCAAAATACGGAGCTGTAAAACTCTTTGAGTCCCCCGGCAGAGTCGGGGGTTTGCCAATGTAATCAGAGGGTGAACGGAAAATTAGTATGGCTACTGCAAATAAATTCAATCAATTCCCTCGGATCGCGCCATTTCTGTTCGCATTGGTATATTTGGCGCTCATTCCAGGCTTTATCTATGCCCAGGAGCCGGGATATAACGAAGATCAATCATCAACAGCAATAAACGATAAGAAGACTTTGACAGTGGAGCCTCTATCAATAACGATAACGGTTACTGCACGAAAAGAGGCTGAACCGGCTATGTCCATTCCCTTGAGTGTCACCGCGGTGACCCAAGGCACGCTCAATGATGCGGATATTCAAGCCGTCAAGCAGGCCGCCATCTATGCGCCCAACACTTTCATAAATGAATTCACGGCCCGGGCCGTGAGCAATCCATTTTTCCGGGGCATCGGGGGCAGCCCGGCTAATCCGGGGGTAAGCACGTTCATTGACGGCGTTCCACAACTCAACAGCTCTTCATCCAATATCGAAATGATCGATGTCCGCCAGATCGAATTTGTGCGCGGGCCCGAGGGAGCTCTTTACGGGCGCAACACCGCGGGCGGATTGATCAATATCAGCAGCCGTCCGCCGTCGGAGCGATGGAATGTTCAAGCAGACGGAGCTTATGGAAATTACAGCTACCGTGATCTGCGCGCCTCCGTTTCCAGCCCTTTACTCAAGGAGCGTTTCAGCCTGAACCTGGCCGGCGGGTATTCCGGACGGGACGGCTATACCGATAATGATCTCACCGGCCATGACCTTGACAGTCGAGCGGCAGGTTTTGGTAAAGGTCAGCTGTTTTTTAAGGTAAACGACCAGTGGAAGACACGATGGATTGTGTTCGGCGAACGCGACCGGGACGGCGACTACGCATTGGGCGACCTCGGCTACATCCGGGCGAATCCGAATCATGTGAACCGCGATTTTGAGGGTTACACCCATCGCGGTGTGGGTTCCACGACCCTTGTCGTGGATTACGCCGGCGCCACAATAGATTTTTCATCAATCTCGGGCGGCGTCTGGTGGAAGACTCACAGTCTTACGGACCTGGACTATCAAACGGCAGCCTTGGCAAACGGCGGCCTGTACGCTATCCGGGATAGCACAGAGCAGCAGCATCAGCTGACCCAGGAATTCCGCTTCGCTTCGGCCAGGGACAAGGCCATCCGTTTGGGCGCGGCACTGGATCTGAGCTGGCAGGCAGGCCTCTTTATTTTTGGACAGGATTACGGGCAGGATGCGGCGAACGATATTTCCAGCACCTTCGGCTTATTCCCAAGGATACTGACCACATCCGCTACCGACCTGGATGATCAGGGCATCGGGATATATGGCCAGGCCAGGTTCACTGCCTGGAAGAAACTGGATATCGCAGCCGGTCTGCGCTTCGACTATGAAGACAAGGACGCAAACCTGGTCAATGCCATGGGATTTTCATCCAGGCTCAGCGACAGCTATTCCGAAGCATCCCCTCAGTTCAGCGCAGCGTATCGGTATGCGCCGGATCAAATGGCCTATGCCTCAGTTTCCCGCGGCTACAAGGCCGGCGGATTCAATCCTGCCCCGACAGGCGTTCCCGCTCCGGCCGGGACCGAATCGTATGACGCGGAGCATACCTGGAACTATGAACTGGGACACAAGGCAAGGTGGTTGGGGAACAAGCTCGAATCGACGGTGGCGCTTTTTTATATAGACTGGCAAAACCTGCAGCTGAATCAGCAGATCCCGTACAGCGGCGGACAGTATTATATCGGCAACGCCGGCGCCGCCGACAGCAAGGGTATCGAGGTTGAAACAAGGTATCATCCGTTTTATTGGTGGGAGCTTTTCGGCATGGTCGGATATACCGATGCCAAATTTCTCAGCGGCAGCAGCGCGTATAACGCAAACCTCGGGGCCAATGAACCGGTCGGCGGTAATGATCTTCCCTATACGCCCACCTACAATGCAAATATTGGCACCCAGATTTCATGGGCCCCAGCCCGTGGCGCAAGGTTGTATTTGCGGCTGCAGGTCACGATGTACGGCGACCTCCAGTACGATGCATCGAATGCGGTGGGTCAGGCGGGCTATAGCCTGACAAGCTTCCGGGGAGGCGTACGCGGCAAGCATTGGTTTGCGGAGGGCTGGGTGGACAATGTGTGGAACACGCACTATGTGCCCATCGCCATTCCGTACGCCCAACTAGGGGCGCCGTCAGGATACATAGGCGAAAGCGGGGCCCCGCGCACCTACGGTGTCCGCGCAGGCATTAATTTCTAATTATTGCTCGTGAGGACCGGTCTCCAGACCGGTCCGGCTAAGCCTATAACCGGACATTCGCCAATCGAACCGCTCTGGAGAGCGGTTCTCACGAAAAATGCCGGCTAAGCCTATAGCCAGTCATTCCCCCATCCATTTGGTTTCATGAGGACCGGTCTCCAGACGGGTCCGATTGGACGTGAAATAGGAATTTGCTTTTTATATGCAACTGCCGGACGGCTCTGGAGAGACCGTCCTCATCAAAAATTAGGGATTCGATGGGCTTTTCATCGGTCTTTTTCTTTTGACGTCGGGAGGCTTTTCCAGCAACCTCAGTATCCTGGCCGGCACACCGGCGCCGGCGCCCTGACGGGGACGAAGCCAATGCAGCCAGATTACGAGCAACCCAGCCGAAATCAGAAGGATAATTCCGCCGCGGTCATAGATAAGGCGCCTTGCAGCGACAGCCTTTGCCTGCCGGTCGAGCTCCGGCTGAAGGATTTTCTGGACCTCGGCGTCGTTTACGGCCTTTTCTTTCAGAGCTTCCACCAGCGCGGTCTCAGCGGGTGTGACGCTCCTGGCATGAAGATAGATCCCGAGCAGCCATCCGGACGATGCCAGGACTATGAGAAGGGCGAGGATGCCCGTCCAGGTGCGAGCCACGGCTTCCCAGCGGCGGGGGGGGGCCTGTGCCACAGTTGCCTTGCGCGGCCCCGCCCTGAGAGCCACCCACCTCTTGTGGCGCGGGCAGGCGTCATAGCAGCGCGTGCAGGCAAGGCACAATCCGCGGTCCGCGCGCAGATCATGAATGGCTCCATAAGGGCACGCATCTGCGCACATGCCGCAGTTCAGTTCTTTGTCGGGCGTGATGCTGACATTTTTCCAGGAAACCCGCGAAAGTATCGAGAGGATTCCGCCATAGGGGCACAGCCAGCGGCAGTAAGGGCGTCCGATGAACATTCCCGCCAGTACAAAGGCGGCCCCGATCGCGACCATATGAAAAGGACCCGACCGCCGGAAGATCGGAATAAAAGGATCATAATCGCAAATGAGAAACCGCTGACCGATGTTTATGTTCCAGGCGCCGAGCTGCAGCTGAAGAGCCCATCCCGCAAAGAAGACCGCCAAGGCCAGGTACACATACTGCAGCGATCGCAGCGCCTTGTCGAGCTTAACGGGCACCCTGAGCGGCCGCAGGAGCACGACATCCTGGAGCGCTCCCAGCGGACAGACGCCGCTGCAGAAAACGCGGCCGAAAAAGAGCGCAAACACCAGCGGCAGGAAAAATATGGCGATGACGTTTATGGAAATGCTGTAACGCGGATCGACAAGGCAGAGCACAACATTCTGTATGGCGCCGACAGAGCAGATGCACCCTTTGCGGAAAAAGCCGAAATAGGCGACGGCGGCAATGCTGAGGATTATGGTGCCCTTGCGGCTGCGTCTTTTGAAAACCAGCCAGGCGGCCACCCCCAGGGCCAGCGCGAGCAATCCCACATCCAGGATGCGGAGCCAGTCGGGGCTCGGCTCCGGATGGACGGGCGTCGGGAAGCTATGGGTTCCGCCAAAATCCGGCGGCGATTTCTGGTATTGGGCCAGAACAATCCCTGGCGATATGCCGGCAGTCGCGAGATAAAGACAGAGGCGGCCATACCATGATCGGAACATGCGAAGTTTATGTCTGCCCGAGCTTGATTTATGCATTCTTCAGCTGGATTCCTGCGACTCGGCGTGTTCCGCGGCCGGAGAAAGACCCGGCGTCGCGACCCGGACGACGGCATCTTCCGGGCAGACGGGCTGGATAGCGCAGGAATCGCATTCGAAGCATTGACTATAGCGGATTTCCAATCGAAGGGCGCCGTTGCCCGCCGGAGGCTTGCAGGCTTTTACGCATTTGCCGCATCCGTCGCACAGGGACTCATCGATCGTATACTCATAATAGTTGTTGTTCGGATCCTCTTCGTCGATCTTGCCGACCACCTGCCTCTTGAGGGCGTCCCGCGGACAGACCTTCCCCGTAGGAAGCCCCATTTCATCGGGCTGGCTCGTTACATCATAATAGGCCGGGCAAAGCTGGCAGTATCCGCACTTGGGAAAGTCGTTAACGGCTCTAACAGCGGAATGGGCCAGAACACAGGAAGTGCGGCACAAGTCGCAGGCCACACACTTCGAGGGATCGACCTGGAACACCGTGTTGCTTGCCGCCCGCTTCGTCAGGACCGCCGCAGCTCCCCCGATGCCCGCCAGGCCAACGATGCGCAGCGACCGGTCCATAAACTGGCGCCGGCTGGATTTATCGCTCATGCAAGCTCCCCGCCTCCTTGTACCGGCTTTGCCGAAAACACCTTAATCTCGAGCCGCATCGGATCCGCAACCAGGATGCGTCCTTTGGCATCTACAGCCAGATGAAGATGGGTGCATCTCGGATCGAAATGCTCCGGCCCGATTACGGCCAGCAGCGGACCTCCGGCGGCATACACCTTGACGCGTGCGGCCACCTTTTCCGCGGTTACAATCTTCCCGTCGGGTGTCACCGCAAGATTAACCGGATTGCAGCATCCCACAAAATCCTCGGGATTCCTCAGCCCGAATTTTCCGAATTGCCCCAAGGGCTCTCCCTTCAAATTCCAGGCGGTAACCCTGTGCCGCCCCGGATCGGCTGCGCGGATCACTCCCCCGGCATCGACATCCATGTCCAGGAAACGGTTGGGAAGCATAAAGCTTCGAATCTTGCCATGAGCGCCGATCGCGCCAAGCTGCTTCCCCTCCCGGTCGTAGCGGCGGATAATGCGCGCTGCTGCGTCTGCTGCCAGAATTTCCTTCCCGCATATTTTAACAGCGGTTATTTCGGCGGGCCGCCCGCTTTCGCCGGCCGCGAATTCGCCCAGGCGATTTCCATCACGGCTGTAAATATGAACTCGTCCGGGAGAGCCAAAGAAGACCGTACCGTCCGCAGAAACCGTCAGGCATGCCGATTGATCGGGCGCCTTCCAGCTTCCTTCCGGACGGCCGCCGGGACTGAATATTCTCACTTCCCCGTCGCCCAGGGCAAAAATGCTGTCCCTGTCGCCGGCCGCAATCCCAAGGAGCGAACGGCGAAACGGACGGGCTGAAGACAATCCGCCGGAGCCGGTGACCTCGGAATATTCCAGCTCGAAGCGGGTCGGGATCGAAACGGCAGAACGGGAAGGCACAGCCTCAATCTGCACCAGCACGGGATCAGGCTTACGTTCGGCCCGCAACTCCTCCTGCGGATTCAGAGCTGCCGCCACAAAGGACGAAAAAGCGCCCAGCAGGGCGGCCGGCGGCGATTGGGAAGCCCTGGCGCGGCCGGTTAATTCCACCTTTTTCCGCCTATTTTCTTTGAGACCCGATGAGTTGCCCACTATTTTTTCCCGCTTCCGGCCTGGCCTACCTGGAGGCAGACCATCTGGGTCATGTCTCGAATGATCAGCTTCCCGTTCGAGAGGGCTATAGGCCCCCAGACGTCTTCGCCGTTCAGGATCTGCGCGGATGCGAGCTCCTTGTATTCTTTTGTGTTCGCCTCTGTCAGCCGCAGCATGCCGGTTTTGCCGTCCAGGACAAAAAACATTCCGTCTGCAAGCAGGAACGCTCCGAGGTCAAAGGTCCTTGAAGCTCCGGCATCGCCTGATACAACCGGGCTTTGCCACACGATCTTTCCGTCGAGCCCGAGGCAGGTAAATCTTCCCCGGCTTTTGCTGCTTACGGAAAAAAGATGGTTTTGAAAGAGGATGGGCGTCTGGGCTTCGGAGCTGAATTGCGTGCTGGTCAGGTCGTAAAGCTTCCGGGCTGAAAAGCCTGAAGCGCCCTTTTCAACCTGATACATCTTGCTCCCGGCTTCATACCCGCTCGTCACAAAAATCCTGCCATCCCCGATGGCGACTGGAGACGGCACGGCAACTATCCTCGCGGAGAACGGAATGCTCCAAAGAAGCTGCCCGTCGGCAGCCGCGATCCCCGACAGGTTCTTCATCGACAGGTACAGATATTGTTTGACTCCCCCAATGGTTGTCGGCATCAGGGAGGAATGCGACATTAATTCCTTGGCCGGATTCGGAGTGCGCCAGATTTCCTTCCCGGTTGCCTGATCAAAGGCCACTGCCAGCGCATCCCCGCCTGTCGCCAGAATCACGCGGTCCCCGTCCAGGAGAGGATTCTGGCCCGCATACCACCCCGGAATTGTGGCTTTATATTCCTGAACCAGGTTCTTCTGCCAGACGAGCTTGCCCGTTTTGGCATCCAGGGCGTGGAAACGGCACTTGGGATCCAGCGAAAACATCAACTTCTGGCCAACCGCCGGAACAGTCCGGGTGATCCCGTGATTGGGACGGACTTCGACGGGATAACTCCAACTCCAGACGTCCTTTCCGGTAGCCAGCGAGATGCAGCGCACCAGGTGCTCTTTTTTCGCCGCGTCGTAGTCGTTGACGTAGACCATGCCATCCTTTATGGCCGCGCCGGCATATCCCTCGCATACCGGGGTCTTCCAAAGAACTTTCGGTCCCTGCGCCGGCCAGCTGCGGAGCAGGCCCGTCTCCGGGGATATGTTGTTCCATTCAGGGCCGCGGAACTGCGGCCAATCCCCGCCACGCAGAGGGATCGCATTCATGGCCAGCAAAACTAAGAACCAAAGACGCAAGAACATGGTTGGCATTCCTTTTTGAAAATCCACGCCTTAATACATCTAAACCGATGCAGATTAATTATATTAGTGCGCGCGAATCCTGTCCAAGCAAAAGCGGGCCTATGGAACCAATGTTTCAGACTCTCATCCCCAAAAGCCTGTAACGCCCACTCACGCTGACGCTCGCTGACAAACGTCGAAAATATATACATTTTGGGATTAGCCAACATCGCCGAGGAGGCCATTCCAATCAAGGCCGGCAAAGGTGGAATGAAGCGAGTGATCGTCATCTACGGCATGAAATTCGTGGTTTAAAAAAAGCTGCCCGGCAATTTTTCCTACAGCTTCCAGGGGCACCACATCATCCCGAATTCCGTGCAGGATAAATACGGGCATGCTCAGCTTCTTCCTCAAATAAGGAGCATAAGGCTCAAGGTGCAGGGCGGGAGCAAGCAGAATGAGCTTTTTCACTCGCTCCTCGTGGAGGCAGGCGTAGACAGCGGCCATAAGCCCTCCGTAGCTGGAGCCGACGAGGATGAGATCCTTCTTGCCCGCCAAAATGGCCTCGAGTTTTTCCATCCGCTGCTGAAAGGGTCCCTCGAAGTCCTCGAGGATCATGCCCGGATAATGCTCACGGAAGTAAGCTCCCTTGGTTCCCTGACTTGAACTCTCCAGACCGTGAATAAACATGCATGTGGGCTTCATTACGCCTCCGCCCTGCTGCCGGGCCTGCTGGAAAGGTACCACAAAACGATTGGGGCCGGGAGCTCTGCTGGAATCAATCGTGCAGTTTTGCCGGTTATTTGCCCTGGTCGGGCATCTGGATGGTGATCGGGAACTCCACGCCTCTTCTCAGGACCCGGAGCTCCATTTGCGCGCCCCAGTCGCGCGTCTGCAAATAGGAGGCAAAACTGGGGGCATCCGTGATTGGCTGCCCGTCCATCGCAACGATCAGGTCGCCCACCAGGACTCCCGCCAGATCCGCCGGCATCCGTCTGGCCACATCGACCACGAGAAGCCCGCTTTGTTTTGGAATCTGCAGAGCGTCGGCGAGTTCAGGCGTCAGAACAAGGGTGTCGAGGCCAACCATCGGCTGCGGGATGATGCGCTTAGTCCCGGAAACCAATCCGACAGCCTGGGGATTGAAGCTCCCGGACAAGTTAAACGCGAGCCTTCCCCGAGCCGGCCGGGGCCTGCGGCTGTCAATCAACGCGCCGAGCTTCATCGGGCTACCCTGCCGGACTATGTCAAGTTCCGCAAGGGATCCGATCGGCGTGTACTGGACGAGCTGAATAAACTGGCGGGTGTCTCTTATTTCCTGGCCGTTATACTTGAACAGAACATCCTCCGGCAAAAGGCCCGCCCTGCTTGCGGGGCTGTCCGGTTCGATGCCCTGAACCCTGACTCCCAAGGCGCCTGCGGGCTGCGAATCCGCCAGAAAAACTCCCAGCCACCCGGTGCGAATATCTCCACCCTCCTTGAGAATCCTTTGCGCGGAAGCCAGGAGACTCGATATCGGGTACACGACGGTTCGGAAACCCATGGCGTCCTGGCTGGCGACAAACCCCAGAATGCGGTGATCGGCCGTGAGAACAGGCAGGCCAATCTCAGGAAACGGGCGGTTCATTTTTACCGTCCAGCTTCCCTGGGCGGGGATCCCATTGGCGCTTGCGACCGAGAGTATTTGCGCTTCATGAAACCGCGACGGGCCCTTGCGACCGATGACCGGGGCCATTACCGTGACGCCGTCTTTGATTTCACAGTCCGTGCAAAGGGGCGTCTTTTTAAGCTTGCCGCCCAGCGACTGCACCACGGCTACCCCGCTGAGCTGGTCGATGCCTATCATCTTCCCGGGCCACTTCTGCCCCTCGCCGCCAGTGATCTCGATGCGGGAATTCTGACTTGGGATATCGACCCAGTGATAGCCCAGGAAGGTCATGATATGGCCTTTGCCGTCAAGAACGATTCCCGTGGAGGAAAAAACCTGGATAAGGATGGGACTGTAATCGGCGACCGTTTTTCCGTTGATCTCGACCGTGTCTGTAACGCCGGAAGTTTCGGTGATGATATTCACGCGAACCAGGGCGAGTTCCTGATCCGAAGCCTGGAAAAAACCGATCGCAGATGCTTCACTCCCCAGCAGGAAGCACAGGATTAAAAATCGTGTTATAGGAATTGAGCGGATCATGATTGCACAGGCCACGGCCAATCTAATGACTGACGTTCCGGATAAAATATTCTTCGGACGCCTGTCCATACTGCATCCGGATTCTTTTGGGCAACCGGATCGTCACGGGGCGGTTGTCCGGTCCTGCCACCTGATATTCCAGGTATTCCGTTTCGGTACTTTCCAGGTCCGGCACATGTGTTCTTTTCAGCGGCCGCGGAGTTTCAAGGGATGCTGTCGCTCTGGCAATCTCTTTTGTCTCCGCAGGCTCGACGGCGTCCCGGACAGGTTCCGTTACGGCAGCTTTTGGGGTTTCTGCCGGAACTGTCCCGCTGGAAGCAACGGAAGGCACCGGCCCCGGGCCGGGAACCATCCGATGATACAAAGAAATCGCCGCTATCCCTATGATGGCAATGCTCGAGGCCGCTACGGCCAACTTCTGCCAGGAGGGCCACTCGATCCCGTAAATCCAGAATCTTCGTATCCAGGAAAACCCGCTTCGCGTTTTGCGCCTCGCTATTTCATCAAGAACGGAAGCTTCAAAGTTTTCCGGGGCTTTGACACGCCCAAGCTCAAGGGCCATGCGGCTGAGCTGTTGAGCGCCGGCCAGTTCCTTACCGCAACGGATGCATTGCAGGGCGTGGCGCTCCATGCCGAAACGGCCGGCAAAATCCAGTCCGCCCTCAAGATAATCCTCCAAATTCCTCTCAAACGTCCGGCAGTCCATGGTCTTTAAATATAATGCTCCAGCTTTCTCTGAAGCAGCTCTCTCGCCCTGTGCAGCCGCGACTTGATAGTTCCGGCCGAACAGTTCAACACCTTGGCGATGGTTTCGTAGGGCAATTCCTGGACTTCTTTCATCAAAAAAGCCGTCCGGTACTTTTCGGGCAGCGATCGAATGGCGTCTTCCAGGACACGGCTGCTCTCCTTGTGCAATATCTCGTCCCTGGGATCGCGCCGGCTATCGGCTATTTCAAATTCCGGCTTTGAATCGTCCGACGGCTGCCGCTGCCCCCAAACATTTCGGTAAAAAACCCGCCCGCGGCGTTTCCGGTAACGCATTTCATCGATTGCGAGGTTCGTCGCGATGCGGTACACCCACGTGGAAAACTGGTACAGGTTGCTGTAGCGGCTGATATTCCGATAGACCCTGAGGAAGGTTTCCTGACACAAATCGACAGCAATATCGTAGTCGCCGACCATCATGTTGAGATAGTTGGTAAGCGCATCCTTATACCGGGTCACCAGCTGCGTGAATGCCGCGTCGTTGCCCGCTATGAATTCGCTAACCAGCCTGTTATCTGTGGCCGGTGCGTCCTGACCGAGTTCCAAGTCAAAGCTGGGTGTCGTTATGGCTTCTTCCCCAAGCTCGGAATTCAACTTCTTCAACCTCCGCTATTTCCTGCGACAGATCCTGTTTTCCGCGTGCTTCAGGCGGATCGGGCGTACCGCTCAACTTTAAATCCACCAATCTAGACGTAAATCCCGAATTCAGGTTTCGTTTTATTTCATATCCATCCAGTTGTCGGCGACGTTCAAATCCACCCTCAGCGGGACCATGAGCCGGGCTGCCCCCTCCATCTCCCGTTGAACCAGCGTCCGCACTTCCTCAACTTCCGCCACGGGAGCTTCCAAAACCAGCTCATCGTGCACCTGAAGCAAAATTTTAGCGGATAACTTTTTTTCCTGCAAAGCTTTATGGATGCGAATCATGGCAATTTTAATGATATCCGCAGCCGTCCCCTGAATCGGGCTGTTGACTGCGGTCCGTTCCGCAAAGCTCCTTAAATTATAGTCTTTGCTATGGATATCAGGAATAGGACGGATCCTGCCAAAAAGCGTTCTGGTCTGGCCGGATCGCCGCACTTCTTCGAGCGTCCGGTCGAGCCAGGACCTGACTCCCCGGTAGCGCTCAAAATAGGCATCGATGAATGCCTGTGCGTCTTCTCTTGAGATTCCCAGCGTCTGAGCCAGGCCGAAGGAAGAAAGCCCGTAAACGATTCCGAAATTGATGACTTTTGCCCGGCGGCGGCATTCGGCCCGGTTTGCGAGTTCGGCCTCGCTGAAAACCTCGCGCGCCGTCCGGTCATGGATGTCCTCGCCTGCGCGAAAAGCGCTGACCAGCACCTCATCCTCGGACAGGTGCGCAAGGACCCGCAGTTCCACCTGGGAATAGTCAGCTGAAATCAGCAGATTCCCCTTTTCAGGGACAAAGGCTTCCCGGATCAGTCGGCCCAGATCCGAGCGGATCGGGATGTTCTGCAGGTTGGGTTCGGAGCTCGAAAGGCGGCCCGTAGCGGCGCCGGTCTGGTTGAAGGAGGTGTGAACTCTTCCGGATACGGGATGGATCAGTGCGGGAAGCGCATCCACATAGGTTGATTTGAGCTTGGTCACCTGCCGGTACTCCAGAATCAGCCTGGGCAGCTCATATTCATGGGCGAGTTCTTCGAGAACGCCCTGGTCGGTGCTGTATCCGCCGGTTTTGCGTGTTT
>Ga0208980_10002276_pt1 | contig 11643 bp, 10 predicted proteins | sample WetSurMetagenome_3_FD_187993 | JGI IMG/M metagenome (GOLD analysis project Ga0208980, IMG submission 187993) | Wetland microbial communities from Twitchell Island in the Sacramento Delta, sample from surface sediment Aug2011 Site A1 Bulk (version 2) | ecosystem: Environmental > Aquatic > Marine...
GAGCAAGCTGCAACCACAAATCCTGATGTTGTGGCCACCGTCATTGAGATGTGCTTTCAAGCAGGCGCCAAGAGTGTACTGGTCAGCGACAACCCGTGCAATCCTGTCCAGCAGTCCTATGCCCTTAGTGGGATTCAACAGGCAGCGAAAAAGGCGGGAGCGCAATCGGACTTCATGGATGCTCGCAAGTACCGGAAGATGGCCATCAACGGAAAGGTTCTTACGGAGTGGGAGATTTACACGGATGCCGTTGAAACCAACAAGATCATAAACCTGCCGATCGTCAAGCACCACAGCCTGTGCAAGGCGACTCTGGGCATGAAGAACCTCATGGGGATTGCAGGTGGCAATCGCAGTCGTTTTCATCAGGGCATAGACAAGACACTTCCGGATCTGGCCGCATTTATAAAGCCGTGCCTTGTTGTGATGGATGCGGTCAGGGTTTTGACCGCCAACGGGCCGACCGGCGGGAATCTGGCTGATGTAAAGCGGAAAGATACAATCGTGGCTGGAACGGACCAGGTAGCAGTGGATGCCTATGGTGCGACGCTGCTGGGATTGAAGCCGGAAGAAATCAGTTACGTGGTCGAAGCCAACGCCAGGGGATTGGGGACGATGCGCTACGAGACGCTTAAGCCGAGCATAATTGAAATTTAGGCGGATCCGCTTGGCGCAGGGCAAGCTGCTGTGTTTATCGTCACTTCGGCTTGCGCCACCAGAGCCTGAGTCCGGCGGGCCTGCACGCTCGACGTGAGCTGCGGCCCAGGGAAACATCGAATGGCAAAAAACAAAGCTTCGCTGGCCGTATGGCTGCGGAGGTTTACTCAAACCGCTTTCTTCCTCTTATTCTTGTACCTCTTCATGCAGACCGCATTCCACCCTGTCAATACGACTGGAGGTCCGGTTGATTTGTTTTTTGAACTGGATCCGCTGGTTTTGCTGACCGTCTGGATTGCGACGCACACCATTGCCTCCGCTCTTCTGCTGTCTCTTGTCACAATCGTTATTACGCTTTTCTTCGGGCGTTGGTTTTGCGGATGGGTTTGTCCTTTCGGAGCCCTGCATAACTTTCTGACAAGTTTGCGCACCTCCAAAATCAATGAGAAGCTGAAAACTGGCGCTTACTCGGCGTGGCAAAAAAGCAAATACTACCTGCTGGTCGTGTTGCTAGTGGGTGCACTGGTGGGCCCGAATCTGACAGGATGGTTCGATCCATTCTCGTTTTTCTACCGTTCCCTGGCCACGGTGATTTTCCCGGCTGTCAATTCCGGCCTTCAGAGCGTTTTTGGCTGGTTGTATCAGGTCAATCCCGGCTTAGGGAAAGTTAGGGTCACCTCCGTCAGTGAACCTGTTTACCAGGTTTTGAGGAATTATTTTTTGGCAGTGGAGCAACCTCATTATTGGGGGGCCGCGTTGCTGGGTGCGCTTTTTGGTGCAGTTATCGCGCTCAATTTCTTCCGGTCGCGTTTCTGGTGCCGGTATGTTTGTCCGCTTGGCGCACTTCTGGGAGTGATTGGCAAGAATCCGTTTCTCCGGCTCAAAACCAATCTTGACCAGTGCAACAATTGCCGTCTTTGTTTTGCCGATTGCCAGGGTGGCGCCAACCCGCAGGGAGCAGACAGCTGGAAGCCATCCGAGTGTTTTTACTGCTGGAATTGTCACTCCGATTGTCCTGCCAAGGCCATTTCATTTCGGTTCGAAGTGCCGGAGGTGACAAAGCGATGATCAATGCCTTCATGAGATGGATAGCGAACTTTTTCAAGCCTCCCAAGGGGACTGAGGTGGACCTCGGGCGGCGCCAGGTATTGACCGCCGGAGTGATTGGGTTGAGCGGCGGATTGATTCTGCACGTACAGCCGCTGGCGGGAGGCCGGACGTTGGATCCGGGACTTATTCGCCCCCCGGGTTCAAAACCGGAAGATGAGTTTCTGGGAAAATGCATCCGATGCGGCGAATGTATGAAGGTTTGCCCGACGAACGCGATACATCCAACTCTCCTCGAGGCCGGCATCGAGGGGCTTTGGTCGCCCTTCATGAAAATGCGGCTGGGCTACTGTGAATATGAGTGCACACTTTGTGCCCAGGTCTGTCCCACCGGCGCGATCCGCAAAGTGAGCCTGGAGGAAAAACAAAAGACCAAGATCGGTCTTGCCTTTATTGACAAAAACCGCTGTCTGCCCTATGCCTATGCCCGACCCTGCATAGTCTGCGAAGAACACTGCCCAACCCCCAAGAAAGCTATTTGGTTTGAGGAAACAACCCTCATTAACTCGAAAGGAGAGCAAGTTGCGGTGAAGCAGCCTCACGTGGACGCGGAGTTATGCATCGGTTGCGGCATTTGCGAAAATAAATGCCCTGTCGCCGACCGGGCTGCGATTTATATCACTAGTGTTGGGGAAACACGCAATCCTAAGAACCAGATCCTGCTCACAGACCAATACGGACACGGCTCTTAGTTCATGAAATTACTGCCGTTCTTTGAATTAATGCCCTTGTTCGAATTATTACCGTGATTTGAAGGAGAAGAAGTTGCCCACGTTCTCCTTGAACAGCTGAGGGAAAGTCTTGTCGAGATAAGAGCGGATCGATACGTAACACTCGTCGCAAGTATTGTGCTGAGTGAATTCCCGGACCATCCGCGCTTGCTCAGTCAGGGGATAACGCTTGAATTGCATCGAGCAAGGCTGGAGATAGCCGTCGCTGGTCACAACCAGCCAGCGCAAGCCGGCCTTGCATCCGGGTGTTCCGCCGGTTTCGAAATATTGCTTTGTGGCGTCGAGCGTGGCGTCCGTGGTCGTGATCCAATGGCTGGAGTCCATCCGCTTTTTCAGCCGTCCAAGCTGGTCCCGCATTGTTTCCAATTTCTCAGGTGATTCCAGAAAATAGGACCGGCATCCGGTCCGGCGCGGCGTGTAAGCACTGTAGTTGATGTTGACTCCCCACTCTTTGGCTTTGTCGGCAGCAGCGTTAATTTCCGCCACATTGTCTGCCGTGATGCAATTATTCATGAGGATGTCGTCATAACCGAATGCAGCGAGTGTGGGGACGATGTTGTCCAAATGCTTAAAGAGTCCTGGATGTCCACGGAAATCGTCGTGCCTCTCATCAGGAAAATCCAGACTGACGCAAAACTCATCAACACCGGCTGCCCGCAATGCGTGATATCTCTCCTCGGTCATCAGGGACCAGTTTGACACCAGGATAGTGAAGGGCAAGCCGTCCTGGCGCTTGATGTTGCGAACCACTTCCTCGAGATCCTCCCGCATCAGGGGTTCTCCACCCGAGACCTGTACGACGCACGGGCGCAACTCATCCATGTAGCGGCGGTAATCCGCGGGTTTCATGTCCCGGGAAGTATCTCTCGGGCCGCCGTGATCGCAATGTTTGCAATAGCATGTGCAGGAATCGGTTACTTCAAACGACACGACAATAGGCCGTTCGGTTCTCCAATTGAGGGATCCTCGAGCGATGATCCGGAGAGATTCGGTCAGGGGAACTTTACGCATGTCTATCCTTCGCTACAAGCACAGCAAATCCACGAAAACATCCACTATCCTGCATTATCTGCTGCAGACGAGTGCGATAGTATCAGAACAACCGCTCATATTTCAAGCCTTGCCGATAACCTGCCCTCAACGACAATCGTTCCCAATTCCCGGGCGTGCCCCCGATCCCATGTGGTATTCTCCCTCCCTATGAGAAGATCCCTTGCCTGTAGCCTGGCGATTATGCTGTTGTTGCCGTTGGCATTGCGCGCCCAAGTGCAAGAACCGTCCGGTCAGGAGATCTCCCGAAAGCTGCCGGTGGAACGGACGCTGGTTGTATGCGATCCCCACGATTCGTATAACGCCCTGGCACTGGAGATCAGCACGACTGAATCCATCCCATCCTTTGGCTCAGTCGAAGAAGCACTGGCGCAGAACCCCCGTTTTCTCATCTGGGTAGGTTCTCCAGGGTTTTTCACAGACCAGGTCCTGGCGCAGTGTGGCTTGCGCTTGAAGTCCGCTCACTCTGGTGCCAGTGTGGGCATTATTTCCGGTAACAGTCTGGAAGACGCACGGGCCCTCTGGTTGCGGGGTCCTCGTGCTAAAGCAGAGCGCAGCGCTGCTGTTCGCGGTGAAAACCCTCCGCCTCGAGTTTTCCAAGGACAGGTTTTAAAATCCGTTGCCTATGAAAGCGCCGGGGCGCTTCTGAACAAGCAGGAACTTGTTGAAGAACTCAGGGTTGCAGATTACTTGACCTTCACTGGCCGGGGCAGCGGATCCAATTGGCGATTGGCTGACGGCACAGCATTCAGCGCCTCGGATGTGCCCTCATTATCCTCGGACATACTGGCAACAGCGAGTTTCCCTGCATTGCGCATGGAATCGTCATCCTCGCTGGCTTTTGCTGCCGTGGCTCGGGGTGCCGCAGGTTATGCCGGATCTTTCCTGCGTCCCTTTGAAGGATTTCTGCCCGGGGAGGACGGCGGTTTGCCGCTGCGCTACACATGGCCGGGAGCCACTGTTGGCGATATCATCCGTCTGCAAAATCAGAGCACAATGAAGGCATTTGCCACGATTCCATTGTATTTTTTGCTGGGAGATCCTCGAATTGCACTCCAGACGGAATCGCCATGCACCGTACTTAAGATTGAAACTAATAGAGGAGTGAGAAGTCTTGCGTATGGTGATATCCCCTCCGGAGTATTTCCGCTGCGCATCAAGAATGGCGCGCAATATCACTACGCGGAGATTTCCGGCGTAACAGCGATTTCGGATTATGATCTTTTTTACAACTCACGGCTCCAGGCTATAAACGAGGATACCGACAAAATCCTGCTGGTGTCCCACCCCGGAGGCGATCTGACCATAAGCCTGCAGACTGAGCCTCCAGCGTTCTGGCGTCTGTCACGGACTTTGTTGGACGCACTGGATTATTCACTGCTCTATCTTCCGGATTCCGGAAATCCGTTTCTGGCGCCTTCCTTGGCACTGATGGCGCTTCTGAGCATCATTTACCTCATGAAACAGGGAGGAGTGCCGGGCGGAATACTGTTTCCTTCAATCCTGGTCGGAGTTGTGATGGGTTTGAGCCATGCGCTGTACGCTTCAAATCGCATCGCTCTGACAGCTGTCATCTCGAAGCCGATCGAGATTGGTGTGATGGATATCATTGCCACAGCCCTGTTGGCCAGCTGCGGGTTGATATTATTGATCGGGTTTGAATCGGTTGCCGTCAAGATCGCTGGAGTGATCATTGCAGTTGTACCTGCTTTGGGAGCGGCGGTGTTCAATTGCTTCAGGATTTTTGCCTTCAACGTTTTTAGCTTCAAGCCGGCAATCGGTTTTGGAATATACAACTACAATACGATATTGATAGCCCTTATTGGATCGCTCTGCGAGACTGCAGTTTTTCTCTTAATTGCAGGCTTTCTCTATCGCGCATGGAAGCGAAGGAGCAAAAGAGCTTTAACACCACGCATGGTTAAAACAAGGGGTTAGACGGGTTTTTTTCCGGCAGGATTCGTTGCCTTATTCCGCTTCAAGAGGTTTTTCGCTTGATGTTTCCGGCTCTCCCGTGAAATCGGTGGATCCCACCATCGGCTGATATTCGCGCACCCTGAAATTTACGTTGAGATCTTGCGCCAGTCTTTGGCAAGCGTCAAGATCGATTGCCGGGATATCCACGGCGGTCAAAGTGACGATCGGAATCGCTCCTATACAGGCCTTGATGAAATCGATCACCGCCTGAAAGGCGACCTTTCCGTAGTCGGGGCGGACTACTTCCAGGTAGGTTTTGGCATCCGCGGCGTCAATGCTAATGGAGATCTCGTCCAAATAAGGAGATATTTCCGGAACAATATTCCGCCCGTGAATCAGGTTGCCATGGCCATTTGTGTTCAGACGAAGCCGGGCGCCTCGGGATTTGAGGATACGGGCAAGCTCCACCAATTCGGCAAGCCTCAAGGTGGGTTCGCCAAATCCGCAGAAGACGATTTCTGCATAACGGCGCGGATCGCCGATCGCCTCGAGATAGTCGCCAAGTGGCGGCTCCTTTTCGAGGCGAAGATTGTAACCGCTGGCGGTGGGGTCCGTTTCGCGCCGGCAGAAAACGCAGTGTGCCGTGCAACGGTCTGTCAAGTTGACGTACAAACGGTCTCGGATCGTATAGACGAGAACATCGCCGGAATCCTTCGGCGTTTTGCCGACAAGGTGCTGAAAATTAAAAGTTGTATTGCGAATGATGTCGTCTGTTGTGACACCCTTGATTCCTGCCAGCGTCGTGACTACGTCAAGGACATATCTGGGCTCGTTGCGCAACGCGCTCTGTGGCGCTGGAGCCATATACGGCGAGTCTGTTTCAACCAGAATTTGATCCAAGCGCAATGATTTTGCCGCACTCCTTATCTCATCCGAACCTTTAAAAGTGATGATGCCGGAGAAGGAGATTTGGAGGCCGAATGAGGTGCATCGTTTTGCCAGTTCAGGATTACCGGTAAAATTATGCAGAATGCCCTTGTACTTTCTGCCTTTTGATTCCTGCGCGAGGATTTCAAACAAATCCTGCCATGCACCGCGACAGTGGATTATCACAGGGAAATGTTTTTCCCTCGCAATGCGCAGATGCATCCGAAAAGCGTCTTTCTGTTTGTCTTTGGGGGAATTCCCGTAATGATAGTCGAGACCCGTTTCTCCAAAAAATAGAACCTTCGGATGCTCCATCCAACGCACTACCTCATCCAGGAAAGCTGGATTTGCAGTGCTGGCATCATGCGGGTGAATTCCGACAGCCGCGTACACGGAATCATATTTTTCAGCCAATTCAATGGTTTGCGATATAGAGGAGGGTTCCGGGCTGGCCATGGCGACGGTCAGGATGCTGGACACTCCGGCATCCCAAGCGCGCTGAATCACTTCCGGGCGATCGGTGTCGAATTGCGGCGAATCCAAATGTACGTGTGAATCGACAATCATGTTGCCGCCATCGGGCATCCCGATTCCTCCCCTACGTTTAACATCTAATCTTACTATCCCGGTCAAGCCCAGAGATCCTGGAAGAGATCCTGGACACCCATTATCTTTGGATTATTCCTGAGGAAAGATCCTGGACACCCATTATCTTTGATTTTTTCCTCAGAGATGGATTGAAAAACATGATGAATAGTGGGTGTCCAGGTATTCTTCCTGATGAATGGTGGGTGTCCAGATATTCCATCCAGATATTCCAAGCTGATTCGACAAAATAAAGAATCGCAAAAATGCTTCTCACTCCGGTAGAATTCCAGGATAATTTGAAAAGGTGTCAAACGCTACTCGGAAATTTCTATTATGGCGATGTCTCTGAGAGGGCGGCGGTATAAAACCGGTTTCATGCTTGGCGCCGGTCTTGGCTTGCGGCTTCGACCTTTGACAGAGCACTGTCCCAAACCGCTTTTGGAGATCAAAGGACGCTCGATAATAACATATGCGATGGACCACCTCCTGACAATCGGAGTGGACCGGTTCATCATCAATACTCATCATTGCCCTGAGGTTTATCATGAAAAGTTTCCGGATTTGCACTGGCGCGGGGTGCCAATTATTTTGCGGAACGAGCCGGTTTTGCTGGATACGGCGGGTGGATTGAAAAATATCGAAGATCTTCTTCATTATGATGAGGCTCTTCTCTGTTACAACGGCGATGTTTTTGCCGACTTCCCGCTGCGGAGACTGCTGGAAGAACATGAGAGGGCCCGCCCGGATGCCACTCTGGCACTGCGCACGAGCGGTTCACCAATGAATGTGAACGTTGACGAGCGCGGTTGGATTTGCGATATGAGACATGTTCTGGGAAAATCTGGAATCCGGAGTTGCCTTTTTACAGGCATCTATGTTGTCGAAAAGCCAATTCTTCAGTTCATAGAACCTGGCAAAGTCGAATCGATCATTCCGCTTTTTATCCGAAGAATTGTTGGAAAGCCGGGATCTATTCGCGGAGTCATCATAGATGATGGCCAATGGCATGACATCGGCTCGATAGAATCTTACGAGCGTTTGAAAGGGCAGCCGGGTTGAACTTCATTGCGGAGTGTTTCCTGGGCGCGCTTGTGGCAATCTGATTGGATATACGATGAAACCACGGGATGATTTAATTGCTTTTACAAGGAAAGCAATGGAATTTTCGGAGTCTGTAACTGCGGAACTGACACCCCTCGAGGGAAGAGGCTCAGACCGCTGCTACTTTAGATTGCGGTGGATGGGCAATAATTCAGCAATTCTAGTCCAATATGATCCCAAACGGATCGAAAACACCTACTATGCCGATATTGCTGAATTCCTCACCAGTATCCATGTGCCGGTGCCGCGATTGATATGCCATGACCCCTTTAATTTTCTGATTCTGATGGAAGATCTGGGCGGCAGCGATCTGTGGTCGCTCAGAAACAGATCCTGGGAACTCCGAAACCCTTTCTACCGAAAGACGCTCGATGTAATTCAAAAACTGCATTCTTTCCCGCAAAATGATTTCCCATCGGCAAAGGTAAAGCTCATGGAGAGCTTTGGGCCCGATCTCTACCGGTGGGAGCGAGATTACTTCAGAGAGAATTTTATCGGCGTTTTGCGCGGAGTGGAGCTTGAACAGTCCTTCCAGAGGGAACTTGAGGAAGAGCTTGCCGGTCTGGCGAATCGACTTGCGCAGGGAGCGCGTTGTCTTGTGCATCGCGACTTGCAGTCCCAGAATGTGATGATCGGGGATGAGAAGGTGTTTCTTATTGATTTTCAGGGAATGCGCTTCGGAAATCCCTTTTACGACCTGGGTTCGCTTCTCTTTGATCCTTATGTGATTTTTACTCCGGGCGAGCGTGAGGATCTACTGGCATATTACTATCGAACGTTGCCGTGGGGCATGGAATGGGCAGAATTTCAAGATGCATTTTGGGAAGCTTCGGTGCAGCGTCTCATGCAGGCACTGGGGGCTTACGGTTTTTTAGGGATTAGGAAAGGTCTCAAGAGCTTCCTTGCGCATGTTCCTGTCGGCCTGAACAACCTTCAATCTGCCGCGGCTCATGCGCCCAAACTCCCGCATCTCCGAGCGCTCCTCGATCGGTGCTAACCCGTCTTTCTAACTGCCGTTTCTATCATCCTCTTGATTAGTGGGGCTGTATTACTAATGGTATCCATCCACGGTATTTTGTGCGTTGGAGCTTTGGCAGGAAGGAAACCTGCCCAGGCGCTAGCGAAATTGGAGGAAGAGCCGTCTGCCGGCGGTTGGACTATTTCTTGTTCTTCAACAAGGATTCGAGGCCTGCAAATGGTTTGTGCGTTTCCATTGACCTTTGTTGCTCTTCGGCAGATGTCTCCTCATACCAGTCGGCAACCGAGTAGCGCGAATGCTCATTGTCATGGCAGTAAAGGCACAACAATTCCCAATTACTGCCGTCCGGGGGATTGTTGTCGTGATCATGGTCTTTATGGTGAACGGTGAGCTCCCGCAGCCTCTTGCCTTCAAATTCGCGACCGCAGCGCGCGCAAATGGGAGGGAACATCTTAAGCGCTCGCTCGCGATAGCCCTTCATGCGCAGTTCTTGTTCGCGCCTAACCTCCGCTATAAATTGATCTCTCTTCGCTTTGTCTCCTTGCGAATCACTCGGTGACATCCTCACGATCTCCTTAGATGAGAATTCGCTTGCACGGATCCCCATCTTACCATCAAATTACATCTCCCGCCGCTGTTCATAGCGGGTATTCTCGTATAGAATGCTGGCATGCTCTCATTACACGATGGCATAGGAGGCAGGTGTGGGAAGCGCTGATAGAGGGAATGTACAGATAGCCGCTCAGCTATGCAAAGGATGCTCTCTATGTGTGGCTGCATGTCCCTCTAAAGTGCTTGTTCAAGGCAAGTCCTTCAACCGCCAGGGATACTGTTCGGTATGCTACGTTGGTTCCGGGTGCGCCGGATGCGGCATATGTTTTTATGTTTGTCCTGAACCTGGAGCCATCACGGTGATGTTGCGAAAAGCTGAGAATGCAGATCCAGAAAAAAAGGACGCCGCACAGTCCGCTTAGGCAAAGCTTTGCATGGTCTTAATGCACGCTGCATGTCAGTTTGGCGTGCTCATCCTTTGAAGGCGGGATCGCTCCCAAACCCGTCCGGGTTTTGCGCGGATTTTTTAGGAGATTTTGATGCGTCGCTTGGTAAAGGGGAACGAGGCAATCATTCATGCTGCGATCGCTGCCGGATGCCGTGCCTATTTTGGCTATCCGATTACTCCGGCAAGCGAAATTGCCGAAGCTGCGGCTCTTTACCTGCCGAAGGTAGGAGGGATTTTCCTCCAGGCGGAGAGTGAAATCGCTGCTATCCATATGGCTTATGGGTGCGCCGCTGCGGGCTGCCGGACAATGTCCGCCTCCTCGGGACCCGGAATAAGCCTGATGCAGGAGGGCCTCTCCTATTTAGCCGGGGCGGAGCTTCCCTGTGTGATTGTGGATATTATGCGCGGCGGACCAGGACTCGGAAACATTGGAACAGAGCAAGGCGATTATCTCCAAATGGTAAAAGGCGGAGGTCACGGCAGCTATCGGAATTTTGTCTTCGCTCCGAATAGCGTGCAGGAAATGTGCGACCTGACCATACGCGCTTTCGAAGTCGCAGATCGCTATCGAAACCCTGCTGTAATTCTGGCCGACGGCGCCCTCGGCCAGATGATGGAATCAGTGGAGCTTCCGGAGGATGTCGCACAACAGCCCGAGAAACCTTGGGCAATTACAGGAGAGGCTTCGCATCGACACAATCTGATAACCTCCTTGTGGATCAAGTACGAAGTGCTGGAGGAGCGCAATATCGCTATTGATAAAAAATATCGCGAAGCAGAAAAACGGGAGTGCATGTGGCAGGAGAATTTTGCAGAGGATGCTGACGTGCTGCTTGTGAGCTATGGCATAACCAGCCGTCTGGCTCTGGCAGCCGTGGAAATTGCACGCGAGCAAAAAATTTCAGTCGGGCTGCTTCGGCCAATCAGCCTGTATCCGTTTCCAGCACAACGCATCAACGAGCTTGCTCACAATGCGCGATCGGTACTGGTTGTTGAACTCAGCAATGGCCAGCTTATTGAGGATGTCCGCCTGGCCGTTGATGGCCTTGTGCCGGTGCGTCTATTCAACCGCATGGGCGGGATGCTCCCCACGGCCGAAGACATAGTCGAAGCAGCAAAAACAATTGGAGTTTGAGTGTGTGGGAAATAAAGCATAGCAAGTCCGAAACTCTTTTTGATCAGTTCGAGCGCAAGGAAGGCGACACGGAGATAACGCACTACTGCCCCGGCTGCGGGCATGGTGTGCTGCTGAAATTCCTGGCCGAAGCAATCGAAGATCTTGGAATTCAGGACCGTACTATTCTGATTTCGCCTGTGGGCTGTGCAGTATTTCTCTATTACTACCTGGATGTGGGAAACATCCAGGCGGCCCATGGGAGATCCCCTGCTGTGGCTACCGGGATAAAGCGTGTGCGTCCGCATAGCATCGTCATCTGCTACCAGGGAGATGGTGACCTTGCGGCTATCGGCTGCAACGAGATTTTGCAGGCGGCAAGCCGGGGGGAAGACATCTCCGTGATCTTCGTGAACAACGCCATTTACGGCATGACCGGCGGACAACTGGCTCCCACAACGCCCTTGGGAAT
>Ga0208980_10002277_pt1 | contig 11639 bp, 10 predicted proteins | sample WetSurMetagenome_3_FD_187993 | JGI IMG/M metagenome (GOLD analysis project Ga0208980, IMG submission 187993) | Wetland microbial communities from Twitchell Island in the Sacramento Delta, sample from surface sediment Aug2011 Site A1 Bulk (version 2) | ecosystem: Environmental > Aquatic > Marine...
CGTCTCGAAGCTGATTGCCGTAGATTTCAAACGTTGCGTACGTCAGCCACAAAACGCCTTCAGCAATCAGGAAATACTTGCCGGATTCGAACCCGTCCGCGTAGAGCTCGCCCATCCCGGGAAGGAGCAGGGAGTAGATTGCAGCAAGACCATTCGATTTCTTCTTTGCAGTTCCCTCTTCGGGAAACAGCTCGGAAGGAGCCAAACCATCAGTCCCGCCCACGAACAGATCATGTTGCACTTCAAATCGGGAAAGAACCCGTGAGGAATTGTCCACAGCGAAGCTTTGCACTGGAAGAAGAAACGCAAGAAGAGCGACCCATTTCATTGTTGCCATACCTTCATCAAGGTGTTATACTGGTTGATACCGTGAATTGAGAATCGGTAGCAAGGTCTGGGTCTGTTGACTCCGCTTTGGGTTTTTGAGGTTTGAAAAAACTTCGCTCCAACTCCCGTCGAATACCATCGCCGGCACATCAAGTTGGTCTTCGAGCTGTTGAAGCGTCACATCATCAAGGAACACACCGTCTGCATTAAGAACATCGGGCGGCAGCAGCAGCATGTTACCACATCCGTTGCTCTTCAAGGATGAATATAAACATTTGCCGGAAAGAAGTCCAGCAACCGTCACGTTCTGTCCAAAGAGGACATTGGGAATGACAACGAGTTCAACATGAAGACCGGAAACCCTCGCCAGACGAGGAAGGATTTCTTCCCTCATGAACCCTGACGCCAGAATTCCCGTCGCCATCACCAACCGGCGCTTCTCTACCAATCTCTTTGGAAATTTCTTTGACTGTCTCTTGAACTCATCAAGAAAGCTCCTCACGAGACCCACGCCGTTTTCGGTCTGCGGAAAAGCATCGTAATGCTTCGCCTGCGGAATCATCCTACCAGCAACGATGTAGAACTCATCGGAGGCGTAGACGAATCCGCGCTGGATCTCCTGCCGAAACCTGTTCTGCCACAAAGTAACCTGATCAAGAAGCCGATTGGCGTAGCCTTGATCAACCTTCTTCAACGTAGCCAGTCCAAACCGATGGTCGGTGAGCCCCACGGGGACAACGGCCAGAGAAGCAACATGCTTGTTGTACGCATAGAGATCCTCCACGGTCTTCACGAGAGCGGCACCATCATTAATACCCGGACACAGCACGATCTGCGTATGCATGTCGATGCCATTGTCGTGGAGCAGTTTGATTTTCTCAAGGATGCGGTCATCCTTTTTCAGTCCCATAAGATGCTTGCGGACTCCGTAGTCAGTGACATGAACGGAAATATATTGGGGTGAGAGTCGCTGCTCAATAATGCGCTGAAGAATTGCCGGACCGGCATTCGTCATGGTAGTGTAATTACCATACATGAACGACAGCCGATAGTCCCCATCTCGAAAGTAGAGTTGGTTCCTAAGACCTTTCGGGTTCTGGTCAACGAAGCAGAAGATGCAATCATTGCCGCAGGAGAGTATCTTCATCTCCTCAAAGTCAATTCCAATACGGTCGTCACTGTCTTTCTCGATATCGTAAATGACGACCTCCTTCCCACGGGAGACTTTCAACGAAATCTCTTCATTGCCTTCGTGAAAGCGATAATCGATGGCGTCGAGAACACGTTTGCCGTTGATCTCAAGAAGCTCATCGCCTGCCTGGATACCAAGTTCCTCGGCGATGCTGCCCGGTTCGACCAGAGTAATCTTCACGCGGCCGCCTTCTCCTTCACTATTCTCCCCATACACTTGTCGAATTCCACGCCCGTGATTTCAACTGCAACAATCTCATTCGCACCGACCAGTGAAGCAGGCAAGCCAACACGAACGTAGTTGTCCGTGAACCCGAACCGTACGCCGCCCTCAACGTCGCTCTCCGTCAGTACTGGAACCCTTCGACCAATGTGACTCAGATAGAAACTCCGCTTCTTCTTCAATCCAATCTCCCGGAGAATCTCGTTGCGCTTGAACCGCGCCTTTGGTTCAATCTGGTTTCCAAAGCCGGCGGCTGGCGTGTTTGGCCGTTCCGAATAGGTAAACACGTGGAGATACGAAACGGGAAGTCCCTCGATAAACTGAAGGGCCGCCTTGAAATGCGCCTCCGTTTCGCCTGGAAAGCCCGTAATGACATCCACACCGATGCCACATTCCGGGATCAATCCCCTGATATGGTGGATGAGATCAGCATAGAAAGTCGTGGTGTACCTCCGCCTCATGAGTCGGAGTATTTCGTCGCATCCACTTTGCAGCGGAATGTGAAAATGTTTGCACATCTTCGGCTGTGTTGCCACAAACGCAATCATCTCATCTGAAAGAAGATTCGGTTCAATAGAACTGATGCGAACGCGCTCAAGCCCGTCAACCGTTACCAGTTCATGCAGCAGTTGCAAAAGATTTGCGTTTGTGTTCTTGCCATAATCTCCGACATTAACACCAGTCAGGGTAATCTCCTTGAATCCGTGGAGAACAAGCTCTTGCGCCTGGGTAACGCTGGCCTCAATGGTCTGACTCCTGCTTGCACCTCGCGCCAGAGGGATTGTGCAGAAGCTGCAGTTGTAGTCGCAGCCGTCCTGCACCTTCAGGAACGCACGCGTCCTGTCTCCCACTGCGGTCGTGTACGACACCCCGAAGTTGTCAACGGTCTCGATGCCGGATACGAACACCTGTGGATAGAGCTTCTTTTCGAGTCCTCCCACGTGGTCAAAGATGTCAAACTTCTCCTTTGTGCCGAGAACCAGATCAACACCTTTAATCGAAGCCACTTCCGCTGGCTCAAGTTGGGCGTAACAGCCAGTCACCACAACAAACGGGTTACCGGAAGTACGAATGGCCCTGCGGACCATCTGCCGGCATTCACGGTCTGCGCGCTCGGTGACGCTACATGTGTTGATGACACAGACGTCTGCAGGATGTCCGAAGTCGACGACAGAAAAACCCCGGTCAACGAACTGCTTACCGATCGTCGAGGTCTCAGCGGTGTTTAGCTTGCAGCCCAGTGTATGGAGTGAAACTGTTGGCATCGTTCTACATAAATAAAGAGCTGCCCGTTTGCGTCGAGCAGCTCTCTGTGTTTGCCGAGTGGAGAATCAGTTCTCAGATGGAATCGAAGTATCTCCAGCCGGGGCTCCACCGGTAATGGTAGCAGTTTCACCAACCGTTGTTGCCGGCAGTTTGTGCATCGCCATGTACTCTTCAACGGCCTTGGACTCTTTGTCCTTGAAGTACTCGACGACCGAGAGGACGATCTTCTTTGATTCCTTGTCGAACTCCACGACTTTCAGCGGGAGTTCGTCACCGACCTTGAACTTGTCGGCAATGTTCTTCACCTGAGTCTGTGCAAGTTGAGAAACAGGGACGAAGCCGTCAACGCCGAGCGGCAATTCAACGATGACACCCTTCTCGATGATGCGCACGATTTTGCCCTGCACGTCCGTGCTCACCTTGTAATCCTCGCCAAACCGATCCCAGGGATTGTCGCCCACCTGCTTGTGGCCGAGAGAAATCCGGCGCTGATCGACATCGACACCAAGGATGACCACGTCTAGCTCATCACCCTTCTTCACAACTTCTCCCGGATGCCGAATCTTCTTCGTCCAGGAAAGGTCGGAGATATGGACAAGCCCGTCAACACCCTGCTCAAGCTCAACGAACACGCCGAAGTTGGTAAGGTTGCGAACAACACCCTTGTGGCGTGAGCCGACGGGGTACTTCTGCATCAGGTTCAACCACGGATCGGGTTCGAGTTGTTTGATCCCAAGAGAGAGCTTCTTGTTGTCTTTGTCGAGACTAAGGATCACCGCATCAATCATCTGTCCCATCGAAACGACCTGCGACGGATGTTTGATGTGTTGTGTCCAGCTCATCTCAGAAATGTGGATGAGCCCTTCGATGCCTTTTTCGATCTCAACGAATGCTCCGTAGTCTGCCAGGGAGACAACCTTGCCGGTGACCTTTGTGCCGACCGGGTATTTGTCCTGGATATTGTCCCACGGATGTGGTTGAAGCTGCTTGTAGCCGAGAGATATTCGTTTCTTCTCCTGGTCAAAATCGAGGACGACGATATTGATGGTCTGGTCGAGCTTGACAATTTCAGAGGGGTGATTGATGCGACCCCACGAGAGGTCTGTGATATGCACGAGTCCGTCCACACCACCGAGGTCGACGAACACACCGAAGTCAGTAATGGCTTTGACTGTGCCTTCGAGAATCTGTCCCTTCTCGAGTTTCTCAAGGATGGCCTTACGCTGGCCCGACATTTCCTCTTCAACGAGGACCTTGTGGCTGACGACAACGTTTTCTGAAGGATGATTGATCTTAACAACCCGGAAATCCATGGTCCTGCCGATGAAGGCGTCAAAATCACGCACGGGCCTGACGTCAATCTGGGAGCCCGGGAGAAACGCATCGATGCCAAAAAGATCGACGACGATACCCCCTTTGATCCGACGAACGCAACGTCCCTGCAGCACTTCACCTGTTTCGAAGGCTTTGGTGACACGTTCCCATATGCGCATGAAGTCGGCACGCTTACGGGAGAGAACAAGCTGGCCATCCTTATTTTCAACACTTTCAAGGAAGACTTCAATCTCCTCGCCGACTTTCAATTCATCCGGATTTGGAAACTCTGCTTTCGCGACGATACCTTCGGACTTGAACCCGATATCAACAGAGACTTCGGAGTCCCCGATTGTTACTACGCGACCCTTGACGATCTCGCCTTCGTTAATCTTGCCGAGCGTTCCTTCGTACAATTTCATCAGGTCGCTCTGTTGTTTTTCGTCGTACTCGTGTTCATCAAGTGTAGCAGAGCGCCTGAATAAATTCTGGGGCTTTGTAACGCCCGCACGCCCGGCTGACGCGGCAGATACTGTTGCATCCTTCACTGTTGTTTCTTCAACCATTGGTCCTCCAACTGTTAGACATAACATCCCGGGCTTGCCGGGACATCCTTGAGGGTTTCGTTTGCAACGACGCCATCAGATCGCTGCATTCATCAACTTTCAAGGGTAGCCATGAGTGATTGATTTGTTGTCTAGTGATGACTATGTGCGCCTCACACGGAAGCACACAATTTCCTGCTTTCAAACTGTCGCTGGCTGGAAAATATTCTCAATTGCCAGCTTCACGCGTTCCATCAACCATTGCGGTGTTGATGTTGCTCCACTGATTCCTACTGTGTCTCTCTCCTCGAACCACTCCCCCTTCAATTCTGTCTCATCTTCAATAAGGTACGATCGGGGATTCGTATCACGGCAGATTTCGTAAAGGACTTTTCCGTTTGAGGAATTTCGACCCGCGACAAACACGACTACCTCGTTCTTCGCCGCAAACTCACGCAGCTTCTTGTCACGACCGGATACTTGTCCGCAAATAGTGTCTTTGGCATGGAAATCGACCGCCGACTCCTCAAACGTGCCGACCTCCAGTTCCTTGATTCTCTCCCGCAACGCATCGGCAATCTGATAGAACGTGGGCTTGTCCATTGTTGTTTGTGAGAAGAGTACAGTCTTTCGAGCCGGGTCCACTTTCGAAGTCTCTTCGACCGACTTGATCACTACAGCGTCCCCCTTCGTTACCCCGACTAGTCCGATGACCTCGGCGTGATCCTTTTTCCCAAAGATGACGACCTGATATCCGTTGTCGTGAAATTTCCGGATCCGTTCCTGAACCTTTGTCACAACTGGACACGTTGCATCGACCAGCGTGATGTTATGTTTCCGGGCAAGCTCGTATGTCGAAGGCGGCTCCCCATGAGCGCGAATGAGGACTTTCTGTCCCCGGAGCTGCGCAAAGTCTTGATGAGAAATCGTCTCGAGCCCTTTCTGCGCCAGCCGGTCGATCTCCCGCGGGTTGTGAATAATTGGACCCAATGAATACATTCTCGGAGTCGCTTTCAGTTCCTCCTCGGCAATCTCCACCGTCCTGACCACGCCCCAGCAGAACCCAGAATGTTGATCGACTGTTACCTTCATCCTTTAGCTTTGTTGTTCAAAATCTCTTTTGCTTTCATCACCACAAACTCAACCTGTTCCTCAACTGTCAGGTCCGACGTATCCAATACAATGGCGTCAGAGGCTCGTATCAGCGGACTCTCCTCGCGGCTAGAGTCAAGATGATCCCGTCTTGCAATTTCTATCTTGAGCTTCTCAAGAGGAATGTCTCTACCTCGCTCTTCAAGCTCTCTTCTTCTGCGCGTAGCTCTCGCATCCAGAGCAGCCACGAGAAAGATCTTCAGGTCCGCGTTCGGGAAGACTACCGTGCCGATATCACGCCCCTCGAGTACCACGCCCTGACTTTCACCCAACGCCCGTTGTTGCCTCACCATCGCCTCGCGCACTCTGCCAATCCGACTGACGGCACTCACTGCCGCCGTTACGTCTGAATCTCTGATCCGCTCAGTGACGTCACTACCATCCAGAAGCACACGCAGTGCCGATCCCGTCCTTCGCAACTCCACATTCATCGAATCCAAGAGTCGGGAAATTGCCGCAGCATCCTCAGGAGCCAGACCCTTCTCAAGCACTTTCACCGTCACTGCACGGTACATAGCCCCGGTATCGATGTGTAGGAGGCCTAACCGATCTGCAACGAGCCTTGCTGTAGTCGACTTTCCTGAGCCAGCAGGCCCATCAATGGCTATGACGAGATTCCTCTTACTCAATATCCGCAGAGAGAATTGGGGTTAATAATATACGGAATTCAATCTACTACCGCAAACAACAAGAGTTGCAACACCATCTCCTCTATAGTTCTTTTCTCCTTTGACGGTTCACGGGTTTTTCTTAGTATTCCATCACGAAATCATCAAACAGGCAGACCTTTGCGTAAACTGATTCACGATGAAATAGCGGCAAAACGACTATCTACAGAGACCATCGCGCACGTGGAAAGACTGCCAATCTACGGCTTGCTGGACAACATCCGCAGCTTGTACAATGTCGGATCGATGTTCAGGACATCTGACGGGGCTCTGATCAGGAAACTCTATCTCTGCGGTTTTACGCCTCGTCCGCCGCGGAAGGAGATCGATAAAACGGCTCTGGGTGCAACGCAAAGCGTCGCTTGGGAATACCTCAAAGATCCTCTGGAAGCAATAGCTGAGGTCAAGGCCCAAGGGGCCAAACTCTGCGTGTTGGAGCAAACAACACACAGCAAACCGTACTTCAAAGTTGCCAACCACGATTTTCCGATTTGCTTGGTGGTCGGAAACGAAATCGGCGGTGTGTCTTCTCAGATCGTCGCCAACGCAGATATTGCCATTGAGATTCCCATGCACGGGGTCAAGCATTCACTGAATGCAGCAGTTGCTTACGGCATTGCGCTCTACGAACTCGTCCGGTTATGGAAGGAAGGTCACCCTACTTAGAGATGTTGTACGCCAACGTGAAATAGTCGCTTCGTTCAAGCGTATGAATCCGGATGACACCAGCGCGAACCAGCGACGTGAGTATGCGTGAGGCACGTTCCTCTGAGATGTTGACCAAATGGCTGAACTCCTTCGCTGTGATCCGCTCATTTGCGTTAAGGTAGCCGAACAACCGTTTCTCATTCTCACCGATCTCATAGTGCATCGGCGGAGCGTCCGGTCGCTCATCGCGCAGTATCCGCACCACCTCTCTGCTGGCCATCACCGTCTTGTCGTTCACTCGTATGAAGACCTTGGTTTCTTCTTCATCGTTTGAATTCCCATTGCCATTGCTGCCGATGAAGTAGTGCGGTTTGCGCTCGCTCTCCGCGACATACGCCACGATTACATCTTCTCCATCAAAGGCAACAATATCGATAGCCGGTTCTATTTCCGGTGAACAATAGAACAATCCGGCGTGCCGGATCATTTCCACCTCACTCTTTTCACTTTCAACACCAACAATTGAGCCATCGTCGTCGACACCAAACAAAATGTGTCCCCCTTTTGTGTTGGCAAACGCAATCAGCGCGCGAGCAATCTTCTCGGGAGTCGACACCTTCCTCTTGAACTCGATTTCGAATCCTTCGCCTTCTTCAATCAATTGCTTGACGTCCTTATAGTCCATTGTTCTCTTCCTCTTCCATGTCAGTGGAGTCAACTGGTATCGCATCGGTCGGTTTGGTTGGTGAAGGATACTGGTCAGGTGTTAGGCTTGATGAATTCTCCTTGGTCTGTGGTTGATCTGGCATGTTCCTTCCCTGCATTCTTCTGAGGACAATGTCCTTGCGCCTGAGTACGTAGCGGCTATTATCACTGGCCCGATGGCGCAACGGACTCGGAATCACGGCTGCAAGGCGAAGCGCTTCGTCCAACGAAAGCGCACTCGCTGACTTCCCAAAATAAATTTGCGCCGCTGCTTCCACACCAAAAACTCCCCTCCCCCATTCTATCACATTAAGATAGATTTCCAGAATCCGACTCTTGCTGAGCTGATTCTCAAGCAACAACGTGATAATCAACTCCTTGAATTTTCTCACCGGATCCTTTGATGTGGAGAGGTACAGGTTCTTTGCCAATTGCTGAGTAATCGTGCTCGCCCCTCTTGCAGCGCGCCGTTCATCGATGTTCTTCTCTATCGATTCCCGAACTTCAAACCAGTCCACGCCGCCATGGGAGTAGAACATGCCATCCTCCGCAACAATCACGGCGTCAACAAGGTTCTTCGAAATCCGGGAGAGTGGGACCCAACGCTGAGCAATCTTGAATGCTTTGCCGTCACGCTCCGCCTCACGCAGACGCTGACGCATGAGAGCAGTCTCGACCGGGTTCTGCGTCTTAAGCATGATAACGCTGAAGTAGGGAACCGTAAGCAGCTCGTAAACGAAAAAGAGTCCAAAGACGATTAGGGCCGTCTTCGCTTTGTGACTCTTCATCCATCGCAGAACTCGCTGGATACGGCTCGGTTTCTTGGAATCTGGGGACCTGGCGGGACTCATATCTCCATCGTCAACCACTGTGGGTAGGCCTCTGACTGTGATGATCGAGGTACTCCTGCAGCGTCAATCGAGCTGCCATTTCATCCACGCGTTTCTTTTCCCGTCGCTTCTTCCGCTTCATTCCCGTTTCAACAAACACCCGATGCGCGTTCACAGACGAGTAGCTTTCGTCCCACGTTTCGACTTGAAGGTCGACAGCATTCTTCAGTCGCTCAATGAACTGCTCAACCTCAAGCGCCTTCGCTCCCTTCCTTCCATCCTCACTGTAGGGCATGCCCACAAGGATTGTAACCGCCTCCTGCTGAAGAGCCAGCCTGCAAAGTGCTTCTAACAGGTGCTCGTCATTGTTCAAAGTTGTGACGCCTTGCGCTATCATTCGGTTGGGATCGCTTACAGCGATCCCAACCCGTTTCGTTCCATAATCAATTGCAAGGATTCGCCCGGGGTAGGCTTTCATAGTTCGGTCTGCCTACTCTTCGAATCGTTCTGCTCGTACCACACCTTTGACCTTCCTGATGCGATCAAGAATGCGAGCGAGGTGCTCTGTATCCTTTACATAGAGTATGAACGTACCCTGGAAAAGTGCATCTTCGGAATCGAGATTCACACTTCTGATATTCGTGTTCATGTATGTCGAAATTGCGTGCGTGACGTCGCTCAGCATCCCCGGCCTGTCTTCTCCCGAGATCCGCATTCCTGCCACAAACGTGGATCCATTTTCGGAGGGCCAGCCTACTTCTACGATTCGCTTTGCGTCCATCCCTATCATAAGCCGAATGTTCCGACAGGTCTTGCGATGGATTTTGATCCCATCCCCCGTCGTGACGAACCCAACAACTTCATCTCCCGGGATGGGATTGCAGCACTTTGCATAGTTGTGCATGTAGTTTTCTTGTTTCCCCTCAAGCACAATCCCGCCGGCAATGCCTCGAGCGGAGGAGACAAACTTGTTAAAGAGCCCTTCTATCTTTCCTTCTTCCGTCACAACTGCAGCAGGATGCTTCTGCTCATCCTGAATCATCTTGATAATTTCATCAGCATCGATCTTGTCACGACGGATACCGAGATAGAACATGCCGACGTTCTCTAGACGTTTCTCAGCAAGGAACTTCGTCAAGTCATCTTCGTTGATGCTGAGTTTGGCTTTCTTGGTCTTTTTCTCCCACAGTTCACGCCCCTCGTCTATCGCCTTTCGCTGATCCTCACGTATCCACCGACGGATGTGGGATTTCGCCTTGTGGGTCACGCAGAGCTTTTCCCAGTCCGGACTGGGAGTCTGGTTCTTTGAGGTTATGATCTCCACTTGATCACCGCTTCTCAATTGCGTGTCGAGCTGAACAATGCGGCCGTTGACCTTTGCGGCAAGACAATGATCGCCCACCTTGGAATGCACTTCATAAGCAAAATCAATCGGCGTGGCCCCCGTGGGAAGAATCCGCAGTTCGCCTTTTGGTGTGAACACGTAGATCTCTTCCTGATACAAGTTCAGCTTGAAACTTTCCATCAACTGTTGCGTCGGAACCTGGCCATCCACCGCCGTCTCAAACACCTCTCGAACCCAGTTGACCCAGTTGGAAAGCTCCGCATCGATTTTGGCAGTCTTCTCCTTGTACATCCAGTGAGCGGCAACACCGCGCTCAGCTACTTCGTGCATGCCGCGAGTTCTAATCTGCACCTCCACCATCTTCCCTTCCGGTCCAAAGACGGTCGTATGAATCGACTGGTAGCCATTCTTCTTGGGTACCGAGATATAGTTCTTGAATCGCTCCGGGTTGGGCGTATAAATATCCGCTACGTTTCCGTAGACAGCAAAGCAATCGTTGTTGTTCGTGGTATCGAGAATGATGCGCACAGCAAAGAGATCATAGATCTCGTCAAGACCCTTGGTGCGCTTCACCATCTTGTTGTAAATGCTGTAGAGATGTTTGGGACGCCCGCCAATCTCAAACTTGAATCCTCCTGACTTCAACCGCTTCTCGATTGGTTCCGAGAACTTCCTGATGTAGTGCTCGCGTTCTTTCCTCCGTGATTTGATGTCACGGACCAGCATGTCGTACGCTTCCCTGTTGAGGGATTTGAAGGAAAGATCTTCAAGTTCCCATCTGATATTGGCCAGACCAAAACGGTTGGCAAACGGTGCATAGATATCGAGTGTCTCTCTGGCCATTCGTTTTTGCTTGTCAGCGGGAAGATACTCCAACGTACGCATGTTGTGCAGCCGGTCGGCGAACTTGACAAGCATGACGCGAATATCGTTGACCATTGACAGCAGCATCTTCCGATAGCTCTCTGCCTGTGTCACTTCATGACTCTTGAAGATGTCAGAGATTTTTGTCGCACCGTCAACAATATTGGCGATAGCGTCACCGAATTCAGCGCGGATATCTGTGATCTGGTAGTCCGTGTCTTCAGCAACATCGTGGAGGAGAGCACTTGCAACGGAGACATCATCCAAAGGAATTTCGGTAGCAACGATCTTGGCAACTTCGTAGGGATGATCGAAGAATGGCTCGCCTGACGCGCGGATGTCGTGGCGGTGTGCGTTGAAGCCGAATTCAAACGCCCGGCGAATGAGGTTCTCATCCACCTTGCGGAGGTTCTTCACGCAGATGAGCAACAGGTCGTCTAACTTCTTCTTAAACTTGGGATTTGTCATTGCCGTCCGAGCGCTTCATCCTACTACTCTTCACAACACATCGACAAGCGAATCAGTTCATGCTGGTCCGAACTGTCGCCTTCCTGCAAAAAA
>Ga0208980_10002278_pt1 | contig 11638 bp, 14 predicted proteins | sample WetSurMetagenome_3_FD_187993 | JGI IMG/M metagenome (GOLD analysis project Ga0208980, IMG submission 187993) | Wetland microbial communities from Twitchell Island in the Sacramento Delta, sample from surface sediment Aug2011 Site A1 Bulk (version 2) | ecosystem: Environmental > Aquatic > Marine...
TTAAATCGAAAAATCATCATGTTTATTGAGGTGTTAGCGTGGAGCTAAGCGGCGCACAAATCCTGGTTCAAAGTCTTATAGACGAGGGCGTAGAATATATTTTTGGCTATCCTGGCGGAGCAGTATTGCATTTATATGATGCTCTTTTCCAGCAAGATGAACTCAAACACATTTTGGTTCGGCATGAACAAGGTGCAACTCATGCGGCTGATGGTTACGCCCGAGCCACCGGAAAACCGGGAGTGGTATTGGTTACCTCGGGTCCAGGCGCTACCAATGCTGTAACCGGTATAGCTACAGCTTATATGGATTCAATTCCCATGGTTATCATTTCCGGCCAGGTATCATTACCAGTAATTGGTAGCGATGCTTTCCAGGAAGTCGATATGATTGGCATTACCCGGCCTTGTGTCAAGCATAACTATTTAGTCAAGGATGTGACCAAATTAGCTGAAACCATTAAAAAGGCATTTTATGTTGCCACAACAGGGCGTCCTGGCCCTGTGGTTGTTGACGTGCCTAAAGATATAACTGCCCCACACATTAAAGTACCTTATAAATACCCCAAAAAAGTTTCTATACGCTCATATAACCCCGTTGTTACCGGACATAAGGGTCAGATTAAAAAGGCTGTTGATTTATTGCTGAGCGCACAAAAACCTATCATTTATACAGGTGGCGGCGTTGTTTTAGGTGAAGCCAGTAAGGAATTGACCGAGTTTACTCACGTACTGGGCTATCCTATTACCAGTACCTTGATGGGATTGGGTGCCTATCCTGCGACTGACAAGCAATTTGTCGGCATGCTGGGCATGCACGGCACTTATGAGGCCAACATGGCGATGCACGAAAGCGATGTAATTATTGCTATCGGAGCTCGCTTTGATGATCGTGTCACGGGTAAACTGGATTTATTTTGTCCTTACGCCAAGATCATTCATATTGATGTTGATCCTGCCTCTATTTCCAAAACTGTTAGGGTTGATATTCCTATTGTTGGCGACGTTAAACCAGTGTTGGAGCAAATGCTAGAGTTGATTAAAGAAAACCCAAAAAAGCCCAACAAAAAAGCATTGGAGCTTTGGTGGCATCAAATTGGGCAATGGCAAGCGGTTAACTGCCTCGAATTTGATCGTGAAAGTCCTTTGATTAAACCGCAATATGTCATTGAGCAATTATATGAAGTAACCAAAGGCAATGCCTATGTGACTTCAGATGTTGGCCAACATCAGATGTGGGCTGCACAATACTACCCTTTCGACAAGCCGCGTCGCTGGATAAATTCAGGTGGCCTCGGTACGATGGGCTTTGGTTTACCTGCCGCCATCGGGGTTAAATTAGCATTTCCTGACGCGGATGTTGCTTGTGTTACCGGTGAAGCCAGCATCCAGATGTGCATTCAGGAATTGTCAACCGCTTTGCAATATAAAACACCTGTTAAAATCATTAACCTGAACAATCGTTATATGGGCATGGTTCGACAATGGCAGGAATTTTCTTACGAAAGCCGTTATTCGCATTCGTATATGGATACTATTCCGGAATTTGTCAAATTGGCAGAAGCTTATGGTCATGTCGGTATGCGTATAGATAAACCCGAAGAAGTCAGACCGGCTCTGGAAGCCGCCTTTGCCATGAAAGACCGTACGGTATTTTTGGACATCATGACCGATAGAACTGAAAATGTTTACCCGATGATTGAAGCCGGCAAAGGCCATCATGATATGAAATTAAGAGTCGCCCTCGGCACATCGACAGACAGGGAATTGGCATAATGAGACACATTATTTCTATTCTTATGGAAAATGAATCCGGTGCATTATCCCGCGTAGCAGGTTTGTTTTCCGCGCGAGGCTACAATATTGAGTCACTAACCGTAGCCCCAACCGAAGACCCCAGCTTGTCAAGAATGACATTGGTTACCCGTGGTAATGAAGAGATCATTGAGCAAATTACCAAGCAACTGAATAAGTTGATTGATGTGGTTAAACTGATCGATTTAGCAGAATCCTTTCATATTGAACGTGAACTGATGATGATTAAAATCAGAACTACAGGGGAAATGCGTGATGAAATCAGAAGCATGGCGGATATATTTCGCGGCAATATTATTGATGTTACACCGACTACCTACATTGTTGAAATGACCGGCCCCTCAGAAAAACTCGATGCTTTTATCGCCGCTATAGAGCCGGATAGCATTATCGAAGTGGTACGTTCAGGGCCGACTGGCATTTCCAGAGGCGAGAAAGGATTGCATTTATAACTTTCAGGGTACATAGTCGAAAAAGTTAAACCTTGTACCTTGATTTACTAATTTTAAACTCAAAAAAAACAGGAAAACTCATGCAAGTTTATTACGACAAAGATGCCGATTTATCTATCATCAAAGCTAAAAAAGTAGCTATCATCGGTTACGGTTCACAAGGTCATGCCCATGCTAACAACTTAAAAGATTCCGGCGTTGACGTTGTGGTTGGTTTGCGTGCTGGCTCGGCTTCGGTTGCCAAAGCGCAAGCATCGGGTTTAACCGTTAAAGACGTACCTGAAGCCGTTGCAGGTGCCGATATAGTCATGATCCTTACACCTGACGAGTTTCAATCGCAATTGTACAAAGCCGAGATTGAACCGAACATTAAACAAGGTGCTGCTTTGGCTTTTGCTCATGGCTTTTCTATTTTGTATAACCAGGTTGTACCCAGAGCTGATTTAGACGTGATCATGATTGCACCTAAGGCGCCTGGCCATACTGTGCGGTCTGAATTTGTTCGCGGCGGCGGAATTCCTGATTTAATCGCAGTTCATCAGGATTCTTCAGGTACGGCTAAGGCTATTTGCTTATCTTACGCATCTGCCATTGGTGGCGGCCGTTCAGGCATCATCGAAACCACCTTCCGTGATGAAGCAGAAACAGATTTGTTCGGTGAGCAAGCGGTATTGTGCGGTGGTGCAGTTGAATTAGTTAAAGCAGGTTTTGAAACATTGGTTGAAGCCGGTTATGAACCTGAAATGGCTTACTTTGAATGCTTACACGAGCTCAAGTTGATTGTTGACCTGATGTATGAAGGCGGCATTGCCAACATGAACTATTCTATCTCCAACAATGCCGAGTATGGTGAATATGTAACCGGCCCTAAAATAATCAACGAAGAAAGCCGCTGGGCAATGCGTCAAGCGTTGAAAAACATTCAAAACGGTGAGTACGCGAAAAAATTTATCCTGGAAGGAATGACCAATTATCCTGAAATGACTGCTAGACGACGTTTAAACGCAGAACATCCTATTGAAGTTGTTGGTGAAAAATTGCGTAGTATGATGCCCTGGATTAAAGCGAATCAGATTGTTGATAAATCTAAAAATTAAAGTTAGCTTTAAATTTTTAAAAAAGCCCGTCTTTATGATGGGCTTTTTTATTTATGGATTCCCAATATCAAGCTTGGGTACTTGCTAATTAGGGCTATAAACTTAAATTGAGACAAGCAATAATGCTTAGTTGTTCGCCCTGAGACTTGGACTGCGCTCGGTCTACAGTCCTTGTCAAAGCGTGAGCGGTTAAGAAACTCGCGTGGTAACAAGCTATTTTCGGGAGCGTTAATTTGTTAACACTAATCAGGATGTATATTATATTTTGGGTCCAGTGGAGAAAAACATGAGACAAGAAAATACAGTAAGCGCATTATTATTGGGTGCATCCATCTTTTTGGGGCTGAGCGTACTTGGATATCTACTCGCTGGCTCAGCTATTCACTTCAAGGAGTATGAGCGCAGCGTTACAGTCAAAGGATTATCTGAACGGGAACTGCCAGCCGATATAATAATATGGCCCATAGTTTTCACAGAGGCCAGCAATGACCTGGGGGGACTATATGCGTCAATTGAGGTCAGCACTAAAAAAATTAAGGATTTTCTTGTTGCAAAAGGGATTGATATCAGTGAAATTACAGCCTCAACGCCGTCCATTACCGACAAATTCGCTCAGCAGTATAACGATACCACTAAGACCGAGTTTAGGTATACGGCCATTCAAACGGTTACCGTATACTCTTCCAAAGTAGACCTGGTTCGCAAAGTAATGACAGAGCTAGCAGAGTTAGGCAAGCAGGGAATTGCCTTTACTGGCGGGGATTACCAAAATCAGACCGAGTACATTTTTACTGGCTTAAATAAGATAAAGCCAGAAATGATTCAAGAGGCCACCACTATGGCACGAGAGGTGGCTTTAAAATTTGCTCAGGATTCAAATAGCAAATTGGGTAAAATCAAAAAAGCGTCTCAAGGGCAATTTGAAATTAACCCAAGAGATAAAAACAATCCACATATAAAAAAGATCCGAGTTGTATCCACTGTGGAATATTATTTATCAGACTAAAGTCGTGATGTTATATTTTTGATGAATACATAAGCGTAGGCAACTGCTATACCAAAAACACCAGTAAGAAGAATATCTAATATCATAATAATGACCTTCCCATAAATTTAATTTAATATTTTTCCATTGATTCATCAAGAATGCTCAATAATGAATATAGATAGTCCTTAAATAGGACTTACAAATTGGCAAGCTATTTCCATGCCAAAGTTATTCAATTAAATAACATGAGTAAAATCAATCCTGTTAACAGAGCTAATATGATTTAAGATAAAACATAAATATGATAGCGGTTGAAATAAACCATTTCTACTGGTTCATTTCAACCGCTTCTGTTTCTGAACAGATATTATTGTGCCCACCCCGCTTCCTTCCGCCTGATGGGCAAAAAACTATTCCCTCTATTTTGTACTTCATTTTTATCTATGGATTTTCCTACTGAAAAAAATTTTTTTCTTGTTGAGCATGTTCTTGATATTAGGAATAGCTATCGCCAATTGCTTTTAAAAGAATTAATTCCAGACATTCAGTCAGATGAAGAGTTTGCCAGACAATTGTTCTATGCTCCTTTTGCGCTTGTCTCTCATGATACGGCAAGTGACCCGGTTTTTAATTACGCAAACCTGAAAGCGCTGGAGTTGTTTGAATTAAGTTGGGAGGATTTTACTTGTCTGCCCTCCAGATTATCAGCAGAACCGGTTAACCAGGCAGAACGTGAGCGATTATTGGCTGAGGTTACGGAAAAAGGCTATATCGATCATTATCAGGGTGTTCGAATATCAAGCACCGGCAAAAGATTTCTGATTAAAAATGCAGTAGTCTGGAACCTCATCGATAAAAATCAGGGCATTAAAGGGCAGGCGGCCTGGTTTGATCAATGGGCGTTTTTATAGCAATGCTCGAGTATTGCTGCTTTTCAGCTAGACTTAAATGCTTTTGGTTACTGCCGATTCATTCGTGTTGACAGGTTTATAGTGAGTCACTAGACTGATCCCTTAAAAATTACCGCCGCTGCACTTGTGACAGAAGTTCAGGTTATCCCAAAAAAACAAAACAAGAACTATGATAATCATGCCGGAAATGATTGGCTATCTTGCCGCTACATTAACAACAGCCTCTTTTTTACCTCAAGCCATCCTAACGATAAGAACCAAAGATACCGAATCTCTTTCGTTGAGTATGTATAGCCTATTTACCTTGGGCGTTTTTTGTTGGCTTGTCTATGGCGTTTATATCTCGGATAAAGCTATCATTTTTGCCAACGCAATCACCTTGGTATTAGCTGCATCGATACTTTCTTTTAAGATTTATAATGTACTGCTCAAGAAAGGTTAATGGATAGCCAATGGTTAGTTAAACCTAATTACATTACCCCGGCCGTATTATTATATGGCGAATAGCACACAACATTTTTCAGTGCCTGAAAAGAATTTTTTGGAATAAAAACATAAACGGAGATATGAAGGATGACAAACAAAGTTACTTTAACCCAGTTTATTATTGAACAACAGCGTGGCTTGCCCGATGCGTCAGGAACGTTCAGTATGTTACTGAACAATATTGTGACCGCATGTAAAGAAATATCGCACCTGGTTAATCGTGGCAATCTCGTGGGTGTATTGGGTAGTGCCGGGTCCGAGAATGTGCAAGGTGAAGTACAAAAAAAACTGGACATCATTACCAATGACATAATGGTCAATGCACTGAACTGGACCGGTCATCTCGCGGGCATGGCATCGGAAGAAGTAGACGATATTATTACTATTCCAGCGCAATATCCCAAGGGCAAATACCTGGCGTTATTTGATCCATTGGATGGTTCTTCAAACATTGATCTTAATCTGGCTGTAGGTACTATTTTTTCTGTTCTACGTTGTCGTGAAGGTGTCGATCCAGCAACTGAAGATTTCTTGCGTAAAGGGGCTGAGCAGGTTTGTGCTGGTTTTGTGCTTTATGGCCCGTCAACCATGATGGTCTTGACAACTGGGCATGGTGTCAATGGTTTTACACTCGATCAGGATATAGGTGAATTTATTTTGACTCACCCCAACATGAGAATTCCGGAAGAGTCGAGCGAATTTGCCATTAACATGTCGAACCAGCGTTTTTGGGAACCGCCTGTGCAGCGTTATATTGATGAATGCTTGCAAGGGGAAGAAGGTCCACGCAGAAAAAACTTTAATATGCGCTGGATCGCTTCGTTGGTTGCCGAAGTTTATCGAATTCTTACGCGCGGCGGCGTATTTTTATATCCGTATGATTTACGTGAACCATCCAAACCCGGTAAATTGCGTATTTTGTATGAAGCAAACCCGATGGCTTTTATTATTGAGCAAGCGGGTGGAGCTTGTTCTTCAGGACGTGAGCGTATTCTTGATATTAAACCAACAGGCATACATCAACGTGTGCCCCTGGTTTTGGGATCAAAAAACGAAGTTGAGCGAATTGTGGCTTATCACCAGGAAGAGTGATTGCCGAGGATAATAATCATCAACGGCAATGGCACCACGAAGAAATAAAACTTCGTGTATTCGGTCTTCAATATTAATGATTGTCTCATCCTGCTTGCAGGATGTCTGTCAGGGTAATTGATTCGCTTCTGATGCTTTGTTGTAATCAACGCCAACACTGACAATAAAGCTGGTGGCTTCTTCAATATTCATATCTGATTTTACTAATTTTGATTTATCGACAATTACAGTAAAGCCGGAGGTCGGATTGGGTGATGTGGGTATAAACAACACATATTTATTATCGTGTTTGTTAGTCACATAAGCAGGCACCCAAACACCCTCTTTTGGGTATTCAACATAAACCACTTCCTTGGCCATTTTTTGTTCATGTGATGAAAACATGTTGATAACTTTTTTAAGCACACGGTAAATAGTGTTAAGAAATGGAATTCTATCAATAACAAAGTCAAAGGCACCAATAACCCATGAGCGACCTTTTTTGACGATGGTGTTGCCTATCGATACCAAAATAATAAAACTGACTGCGAAAACCATAGCGGTATAAAGATAGTTATCGGAAAACCCGTAAACGACTTGAAATAACTCGGAAACCAGCTCTTTAACAAAAATAATAATTTGCAATACAACAACAATAGGAATAACCGCAAAGACGCCGATCAGAAAATGATTCATTAGCTTTTTTGTGTACTCGTTCATTTTTTTTCCTTTATTTGTGCCGACTTAAATTATTAGCAGGATATCTGATGTATATTTAACATTTCTTTAATCGGTAAAGCATCGCCATATAGACTAGAAGAAACTGTGACAGTCATTATAAGCGAATTTACAATAGTTGTATGAGTGATAGAAAATGTCGGCACGGAAATTAAATCGGTAAGAGTATGGTGCGATTGCGCTGTTTCGTGAAGCTGGGAGTTTTTAAAATCAGGATGGAACATCATGCAAAAAAATGTGTTGATTACCGGGGCAGCTAAACGTATAGGTGCAGCTTGTGCCCGATTGCTACATGACGAAGGCTGTAATGTGTTTTTGCATTATAGATCGTCAAAACAAGCTGCTTTGGAGCTTTGTAATGAATTAAATCAAATACGCCCTGATTCCGCATACATGATGCAGGCCGATTTACTCCATATGGAGGAGTTGGAAGCGCTCGTAAGTGAAGCTTGCATGGCGTGGGGTAAAATTGATGTATTGGTAAATAACGCTTCATCCTTTTATCCGACGGCAGTGGCTGATGTAACTGAGCAGCAGTGGAATGAGTTAATGGGCAGTAATTTAAAAGCGCCTTTTTTTTTGACAAAATTATTATCAGAAACTTTAGTCAATAATAGAGGCTGTATTGTTAATATCGTCGATATTCATGCCGAACGTGGTCTGATGGGTTATCCCGTATACTGTATTGCTAAAGCCGGATTAGTTGCCATGACCAAAATTCTGGCTAAGGAATTTGGGCCGGTTGTCCGCGTGAATGCAGTTGCGCCGGGGGCTATACTCTGGCCGGATAATAATTTGTCTGAAGAGGAAAGACATGAAATCTTGCAACGGGTGGCTTTGAAGCGGAGTGGTGAGCCTGCTGATATTGCCAGGGCGGTATGGTTTTTGATCAATGATGCCGAGTATATGACTGGGCAAATATTGACAGTTGATGGCGGGCGTACCTTATTTTGTTGAGGTAGGAACGCTGCACATCTTTTTGTTAGTTAGCGAGTCCAGGCAGGAGTAACACGCTTTTGTTTGAGATTAGTTTTGTCGAATTTTTCCCAGAGTTCGGCATAACTCAGATGACTAATAGGATGTTTTAAAGTCGGTGCAATTTCTGCTAAAGGCTCAAGTACGAAGGCATAGCGTTCAATTTCATCGCGTGGAATCTGTAGCCGTCCTTCATTGAGGATTAGGTCATCATATAAAATAAGATCCAGATCGAGGGTGCGGGCAGAAAACTTTTGACTGTCACGAGTGCGGCCGTTATCCAATTCGATTTGTCGAAGCAGTTTGGCGACTTCCTTCACGCCCAAGTCAGAGTTAAAACCAACTACAAGATTGTAAAAAGTATCGCCTGTAAAACCGACGGGCTCTGATTCATAAATACTTGAGATAGTCAGCTTGCCAAAGTGGTGTTCAAGGGCGTGGAGGCTGGCAAGTATATTTTTATCCCTGTCGATGTTGCTGCCTATGCTGATGTAGCTCTTTGGCATGGGTTATCTCTCGCCTCGTTCAATAATAATGCCGACATCACTGGCGCCACGAATAGCGCCTTTTTTATTCAGGGTTATTTTTACCCAGGGTACATTAAATTCATTACGGATAATAGCCGCTATTTCAGATATCAATTTTTCAACGAGTAAGAACTGACTGGCTTCGACAAAAGAGATAATGCGCTTGGAAACTGTTTTATAATCAAGGGTGTGCTGAATGTCATCGGTCTCAGCGGCTTTCTGTATGTCAAAAGCCATCTCAATATCAAGCACAACAGTTTGCTTGGTTTCCCTTTCCCAATCATAAATGCCGATGATTGTGTTAATCTCAAGTCCGCCTAAAAAAATGATGTCCATAGTTATTTCCGGTTATGATGTACAGTTTTTAAAAAGCGCTAAGTATCAGGGAAATGTGCCCGGCTTACAAGTTCTTAAATGAGGAAAGGTACACATGATTGAGTGGATGTTTGTTCCGGCGGCCTATTTTATAGGTTCGATTTCCAGTGCAATTATTATTTGCCGTTTGATGGGGTTACCGGATCCCCGCGAACAGGGCTCCGGTAATCCGGGTGCGACAAATGTTATGCGTATTGGCGGCAAAAAAGCGGCAGCTATTACTTTACTGGGCGATCTTCTTAAGGGTTTGATTCCCGTTTATATTGCTAAGTTACTGGGTGTGTCTGTTGAGCTATTGGCAGTCATAGGCTTAGCTGCATTTATGGGGCATCTTTATCCGGTGTTCTTCAAGTTTAAAGGTGGCAAGGGAGTTGCGACATCAATTGGTGTTTTGCTTGGATTTTCCTGGGTACTCGGGTTTGCTTTTATCGGAACCTGGCTGCTGATATACAAGGTCGGTAAAATTTCTTCTTTATCCGCCTTGTGCGCCTCTGTTTTATCGCCGGTTTATGCCTGGTTTATTGTTGGAGATGCGTCTATAGTCGGAGCTTCAGCGATCATGATGGTGATTTTGCTCTGGCGGCATAAAAGTAATATTCAGAGGCTGCTTAATGGGGAAGAATAATTAATAGTGCAAGGTAGTTTTTTGTGACCTTGCACCCCTAAGGCAACTCATTTATCGGCCAGCGCGGGCTGACAAAAATTTCCAGCCCTTGCTGTTGCCCTGTCATCAAACGCTGACAACCAGCATAAGCAATCATAGCGCCGTTATCGGTGCAAAATTCCAGTCTCGGGAAATAAATTTGAGCCTGTTCTTTTGCGGCCATTTCAGTTAAGGATGTTCGGATTTGTTTGTTGGCGCTGACGCCACCTGCTACCACCAGCCTTTTCAAGCCGGTTTGTTGCAAAGCGCGTTTGCATTTAATGCTGAGCGTCTCAGCAACCGCTTGTTGGAAGGCGGCGGCAATATCCGCTTTAGCTTGCTCTGCTTTGTTCGGATCAAGTTCAGAGGCGTTGATGGTATTAAGGGTAAAGGTTTTTAGGCCGCTAAAGCTAAAGTCCAGTCCGGGCCGGTCGGTCATGGGGCGCGGAAATTTAATCTGCGGCTTTCCGTGTTCAGCGAGCTCGGATAGCTTAGGGCCGCCTGGATAACCTAGCCCCAGCATTTTTGCCGTTTTATCAAAAGCTTCACCTGCCGCATCATCAAGCGATTCGCCCAGTAGTTGGTAGTGGCCGATCCCTTCGACTTGCACCAGCAAAGTATGTCCGCCGGAAATTAATAAAGCCACAAAAGGAAATTCCGGGGGGTGCGCTTCCAGCATAGGTGCAAGCAAGTGTCCTTCCATGTGGTGCACTGCAACGGCAGGAATCTGCCATGCCCATGCCAGGCTTCTGGCCGTTGCCGCGCCGACTAATAAAGCGCCCATGAGCCCCGGGCCTGCCGTGTAGGCTATACCGTTAATGTCGGTGGTTTTTAGCCGGCTTTCTTGTAATGATTGCTTGATGAGCGGGACTAATTTGCGGATGTGGTCGCGTGATGCCAGTTCAGGAACCACTCCACCATATTCGCTGTGCATGTCGACCTGACTGTATAACAGATGATTAATCAAGCCTCGCTCGGCATGATAAATGGCAACGCCGGTTTCATCACACGAGGTTTCTATGCCTAAAACGTACATTGATTTTTTGAAAATTATAAAAGTGAATGTATAATTAAGGGTTCTGTTTATTCAGAGGATAGTAAATATCCTTGTACACAATATTAACATAATTGGAATCATATAATGCCGTCAGTGAAAATTAAAGAAAACGAACCTTTTGATATTGCAATCCGTCGTTTTAAACGTGCTTGTGAAAAAGCGGGTGTATTGGCCGAAGTGCGTCGCCGTGAGTTCTATGAAAAACCAACGGCTGAGCGTAAGCGTAAAGGAGCTGCTGCCGTTAAGCGCCACTTGAAGAAATTGGCTCGCGAGCGTTATGCATTGAAAAATTTACGTCGCGGACGTCCTGTGCTTTAGATTAAGGTTAAAGTGATGGATTTGTTAACAGATCGTATCAAGGAAGATATGAAAGCCTCCATGAAGGGAGGTGATAAAGCAAGACTAGGAGTAATTCGATTAATTCTAGCTGCTATTAAGCAGGTTGAGGTTGACGAACGAATTCAGCTCGATAATGATCGGGTTATCCTGGTGCTTGACAAGATG
>Ga0208980_10002279_pt1 | contig 11637 bp, 20 predicted proteins | sample WetSurMetagenome_3_FD_187993 | JGI IMG/M metagenome (GOLD analysis project Ga0208980, IMG submission 187993) | Wetland microbial communities from Twitchell Island in the Sacramento Delta, sample from surface sediment Aug2011 Site A1 Bulk (version 2) | ecosystem: Environmental > Aquatic > Marine...
AGTGGTTTCAAGACCAGATTTTGAATAAGCTGAGGACTTTGAAATGAAGATTCACGAAATAAAAGAAATGAAAACTGAAGAAATAATTCAGAGGATTAAGGATGAAGAGCAAAGTCTTGTTGACTTGAGGTTCTCTCATCAGTTGAAACAATTGACAAATACAGCTAAAATAAAAAATGTGAAAAGAGATATCGCAAGGTTGAGAACAGTTCTTCAGGAAAGAGAATTAAAATCAGCAGGTAACTCAGTGGAAGGAGCAAAAGCTTAAAAGATGGAAATGCGCGGATTAAGAAAAACCAGGATTGGCATTGTTGTTAGCAATAAGATGGACAAAACAATTACAGTTGCAATCGAAAGAAAAGTTGCTCATCCTATTTATAAAAAATATTTTAAGAAGACTACCAAGCTTATGGCCCATGATGAAAAAAGGGAATGTAAACCAGGTGATAAAGTTAAAATTATGGAAACACGCCCATTCAGCTTAAAGAAGAGATGGCGTTTAGTTGAAATTATTGAAAAAGCCAAGTAGGCAGGAGAAGTTCGAGCAATGATACAGGAAGAAACTAATCTGATTGTGGCTGATAATTCTGGTGCAAAAAAAGTAAGATGCATCAGAGTATTAGGCGGAAGCGGCAGAAGATATGCTACAGTTGGCGATACAATTGTAGTTAGTGTTAAAACTGCAATGCCAAATGGAACGGTAAAGAAAGGTGAAGTTTCAAGGGCAGTTATTGTAAGAACTAAAAAGGAAGTTAGAAGAAAAGATGGTTCATACATTCGCTTTGATGAAAATGCGGCAGTGTTGATAAATCCTCAGAACGAACCACGTGGTACGCGAATCTTCGGACCAGTTGCCCGTGAGTTGAGAGATAAACAGTTTATGAAAATCGTTTCATTAGCACCCGAAGTATTGTAAAAGGTTTATTATGAAAATCAGAAAAAATGATATGGTTATGGTGATTTCCGGAAACGACCGCGGTAAAACCGGAAAGGTACTTAAAGTATTCCCAGCGAAATATAGAGTTATCGTTGAAGGGATAAATCTTAGGAAAAGGCATACAAAGCCAAACCGGAAAAGTCCTCAAGGAGGAATTCTTGAAAAAGAAGCATCAATTCATGCTTCCAATGTAATGATACTTGATCCTAAGAGTAATGAACCAACACGTATAGGTTCGAGAGTTATTCTTGATGAGAAGACCGGTAAAAAGAAAATTGCCCGCGTAGCTAAAGCAAGCGGAGAAATGATTCAATAAGAATTTAAATTATTGTTAGACAGATGGCAGAAAAAAAACAAGTAAAAGAATCAAAAGAGAAAAAAGAAAAATCTAAAAAAGAAGCTGTAAAACCATCCACTGAAAAGGATGTTAAAATTCCAAGCAGACTTTTTGATTACTATCGCACTGAAATCATTCCCGGTTTGATGAAAACTTTGGGCTATAAGAACATTATGCAGGTTCCGAAGATCGAGAAGATTGTAGTAAATATGGGAGTTGGCGCTGCGGTTGCCGAACCTAAGATTCTTGAAGAGGCAGTTAAAGTACTGGAATCAATAACAGGTCAGAAAGCCAGCATCAGAAAGGCGAAGAAAGCAATCTCGAACTTTAAGTTAAGAGAAGGTCTAAACATTGGTGCAATGGCAACTTTGCGTAAAGAAAGAATGTATGAGTTTCTAGATAGACTTATAAATGTTGCTCTTCCTCGTGTGAGAGACTTTCGAGGTTTGTCAGATAAATCCTTTGATGGAAGAGGAAATTATACTCTTGGAGTTAAAGAACAGATAATCTTCCCGGAGATTAATGTTGATAAGATTACCAAAGTTCTGGGAATGGATATTACAATTGTAACTTCAGCTAAATCTGATAATGAAGCTTACGAACTTTTAAAATCGTTCGGAATGCCTTTCACTAAAAAAGAAATTAAAACAGCTTAGGAGATTTAATGGCTCGTACATGTTTACTTGCAAGAGAAGAGAAAAGACATAGACTTTATGAAAAGTATAAGAAGCAACGTGCAGATCTGAAAGCTAATGGTGATTACGAAGAGCTTCAAAAACTTCCGAGAGATTCTTCTGTTGTAAGACTTAAAAACCGCTGCATGTTTACAGGAAGAGCAAGAAGCTATTACAGAAAATTTGGAGTTTCAAGATTAGTCTTCAGAGAAATGGCTCTGAGGGGTGAAATTCCAGGTGTAAAAAAATCAAGTTGGTAAACGGAGAAAGTTTAAATGCCAGTTACAGACCCAATTGCAGATTATTTAACAAGAATTAGAAACGCTGCCAAAGCAAAAAAAGTGCGTGTTGAAATTCCTGCATCCAGAACTAAGATAGGATTGTCAGAAATTCTTAAGAACTTAGGTTATATAATTGATTACGAAATAATTGATGACAAGAAACAGAAGAAACTAAATCTTGTTTTAAAATATAAGAACGGAATATCAGCCATTAACGGCTTGAAGAGAATTAGTAAGCCCGGTTTACGTGTTTATAGAGCAGCTGACAAGCTGCCAAAAGTTTTAAATGGTTTAGGCACCGCAGTTATTTCTACCCCTAAAGGTTTATTAACCGACAAGGATGCCAGAAATCAACTAATCGGTGGTGAAGTAATTTGTTATATATGGTAAAATTTAAAGTCGGAGATTAAAGATTGTCCAGAATAGGTAAAAAACCTGTAGAGATTCCAAAGGGTGTCAATATTAATTTGGAAGGCCAGGTAATAAAAGTTAAAGGACCTAAAGGCGAACTTCACAGAACAATTCATCCTTTAATTAAGGCTGAAATTGTTGAAAGTGAAATAAAGTTCAGCAGACCTGATGATTTAAAAGAAACAAGGTCGTTGCATGGTTTAACTCGTGCATTGATTCAGAATATGATTATCGGAGTAACCGATTCATATAAAAAGTCTCTTGAAATTGTTGGTGTCGGTTACAAAGCCGAGCTAAAAGGAAAAAATTTATTATTGAACATTGGTTATTCACATCCGATTTATTTTGTTCCTCCTGATGATGTAAAACTTGAGGTTCCTGCTCCGACTCAAATAATAATCTCAGGAATTGACAAAGAATTAGTTGGGCTTGTTGCTGCAAAAATCAGATCATTCAGAAAACCTGAACCATACAAAGGTAAGGGAATTAAATATTCTGATGAACGAATTATCAGAAAAGCTGGTAAGACTGCTGGAGCATAATTTTTAGGAGTTTTATTTGTAATGAAAAAGAAAACATCAAGAACTAGAGCAAAAATAAAAATCAGAAAAAAAATTTCTGGAACAACAGAAAAACCACGTCTTTCGGTTTACAGAAGTCTTGATAATATTTATGCTCAAATAATAGACGATTCAACCGGAAACACTTTAGTAGCGATTTCCAGCTTAGCTAAAGAAGCAAAAGCTGAAGTAAAATCAATTAAAGGTAAAATAAATAAGAGTAAGCTTATCGGTAATATGCTTGCAAAAAAAGCGTTGGAGAAAAACATTAAGAATGTTGTGTTCGACAGGGGTGGTTTTAGATATCATGGCAGAGTTAAAGCTTTAGCCGATGGTGCCCGCGAGGGAGGACTTCAATTCTAATGTTTATTGCCGGGTCGTCTAATGGTAGGACTACGCCCTTTGGAGGCGTCTGCAGAGGTTCGAATCCTCTCCCGGCAGCTTCCATTTTTAAATTGAAAGTTTTTTAGGAGATAAATTTGAAAAGAGTCAAATCCACTGAAACTGACGGATTAAAAGAAAAAGTTGTTCACATCAATCGTGTTGCTAAAGTTGTAAAAGGCGGACGCCGGTTCAGCTTTAACGCCATTGTTGTAGTTGGTGATGGAAATGGAATAGTTGGAGTTGGACTTGGAAAAGCTAATGAAGTAACTGATGCAATTTCAAAAGGAATTGATGATGCAAAGAAAAATCTTGTGAAAGTTACAGTTAGAAAGGGAACAATTTCTCACGAGATAGTCGGAAAGTTTGGTGCTGGAAAAGTGCTGTTGAAACCAGCCTCTCCGGGAACCGGACTTATTGCCGGTGGCGGCGTCAGAGCAGTTCTGGAAGCTGCTGGTGTTCAGGATATTTTGACAAAATCTCTTGGTTCAAGCAATCCGCATAACCAGGTAAAAGCAACTCTCAATGGATTGCTTATGCAAATTGATGCTAAGACAATGGCGAATAAAAGAGGAAAAACTATTCAGGAAATTTTTGCCGCTTAATAGAGGTTATATGGCTAAGTTAAAAATAATACAAACTAGAAGTATCATAGACAGACCAGAGAATCAGAAAAAAATTATAGAAGCTCTGGGTCTGGGAAGACCTAACTGGGAAAGAGTGCATAATGATACACCTCAAATAAGAGGTATGATTAAAAAAGTTACTCACCTTGTTAAGGTTGAAGAAGTAAAAGAATAAGGAAATTATAAAATGGATATTTTAAGTAATTTAAAATACGCTGAAGGCTCAAGGAAAAAAAGAAAAAGAGTCGGAAGAGGTGAAGGTTCCGGCCACGGCGGTTACTCAACCAGAGGAATGAATGGTCAGCGGTCACGTTCAGGTTCGAAAAAAAGAGCGTGGTTCGAAGGTGGTCAAATGCCTTTGCAAAGAAGAATTCCTAAATTCGGCTTTACTAACATCTTTAAAGAAACCTACCAGGTTGTAAATCTTAATGCTTTGCAGAGAATTGCCGATGAAAATACAGTTGATAAAGTGTTAAATATTGAAGAATTAAAAAATTTAGGTTTGATTTCCAGCGTAACAAAGCCGGTAAAAATTCTAGCTAAAGGCGAACTTAAAGCAAAATTAAATCTTGAGGTTAATGCAATCAGTAAAAGTGCAAAAGAAAAAATAGAATCGGCTGGCGGTTCAATAAAGTTAATTTAATGCGGTATTAAATGTCGAGACTTACAGAAACTTTCAGGAACATTTTTAAGATTCACGAGCTTCGCCAGAGGATATTTTATACGCTGGCTTTGCTTTTTATTGTTCGTTTAGGTGCACATATAACCATTCCGGGCGTTGATACAACACTGCTCACAGAGAGCATGAAGAATGCAACTACTGATAACCTTTTTGGTTTATATGATTTATTTGTTGGAGGCGCATTTCATAATGCGGCGATATTTGCACTTGGAATTATGCCGTACATCTCGGCATCGATTATCATACAGCTTCTTGGAGCAGTAGTCCCGTATTTCCAAAAGCTTCAGCAGGAAGGCGAAGAAGGAAGAAAAAAGATTACTCAGCTTACCAGGTATGGTACGGTTTTAATTTCCGCAATGCAGGCGTGGGGTGTTACAATCAGGCTTTTAAATATTAAGGTTCAGGGATTACCAATTATTCCTGAGGCCGTTGGCGGTTTTACGTGGGTACTTTCGACCATTATTATACTTACTGCCGGTACTATTTTTATGATGTGGATGGGTGAGCAGATTACTGAAAGAGGAATTGGTAACGGAATTTCCTTGATAATTTTTATTGGAATTATAGCAAGGTTCCCGCACGCTATATTTGATGAAATCAGATTGATCAGCGTTGGACAGAGATCGATCATCATCGAAATAATTATATTAATTTTTATGTTCTTCATCATCGCTGGCGTCGTGCTTGTTACACAAGGCACAAGGAGAATTCCTGTTCAGTACGCAAAGCGGGTTGTAGGTAGAAAAATTTATGGTGGTGTAACTCAGTATATTCCATTGAGAGTCAACACTGCAGGAGTAATGCCGATTATATTTGCTCAGTCCATTATGTTTATACCGAATACAGTTTTATCATTTTTCCCTGATAATGAATTTTTGCAGAGTATCGCACAGTTATTTGTTTATCATTCACCTGTTTACTCTGCTATTTATGCCTTAATGATAGTGTTCTTTACATACTTCTATACTGCTATTGCATTTAATCCAAAAGATGTAGCAGATAATATGAAGAAGCAAGGCGGATTTATTCCAGGTATAAGACCCGGAAAACAAACTTCAGAGTTCATTGATAATATCTTAACCAAGATTACTTTACCGGGTTCTATCTTCCTGGCGATCATTGCAATTTTACCAGCATTTGTCGGTGGCTTTGGAGTATCCGGTCAGTTTGCACAGTTTTTTGGAGGAACAAGTCTATTGATCATTGTTGGTGTTGCACTTGATACGCTTCAGCAAATTGAGTCCCACTTGCTAATGAGACACTACGATGGTTTCATGAAGTCCGGGAAATTCAAAGGACGCAGATCATAGTTAGCATGTGATTTACATAAAGACTCAAAAAGAGATTGATTTTATTAGAGAGAGTTGTAGGATAGTTGCAGAAACGCTTCGTTTAGTTAAGAGTAATGTTAAAGTTGGTATAACGACTTTTGAATTAGATCGGATAGCTGAAGATTATATAAAAAGTAATAATGCGATTCCTGCTTTCAAAGGATATTCGCAAGGAGGTCTGCCAGGTTTTCCAGGTTCAGTTTGCACCTCAATAAATGATGCTGTAGTACATGGAATTCCTGGTCAGAGCAAGCTTGAAGAGGGAGATATTATTTCTCTCGACGCTGGTGTTCTTAAAAATAATTATTATGGTGATGCAGCAATTACCGTTGCAGTTGGAAAAATTTCTGATGAAAAAAAGATGCTTATGGAAGTAACAGAGAAATCATTGCAACTGGGTATTGAGCAGGCCAAAAGTGGAAACAGAGTCCACGATATATCAGCAGCAGTTCAGGATTATGTTGAGCAAAACGGATTTTCTATCGTCAGAGACCTTTGTGGTCATGGCGTTGGTAAATTTCTTCATGAAGATCCTTCTGTTCCAAATTTCGGAAGAAGAGGAACGGGTTCAAAGTTGAAAAAAGGAATGACTCTTGCTATTGAACCTATGGTTAATGCTGGTGGTTATGAAGTGATAACTTCTCCGGATGGCTGGACTGTATTAACTGCGGATGGTTCTCCATCAGCTCATTTTGAACATACGATTTTAATACTGGATAATTCACCGGAAATACTAACTGTTTGTTAATGGCTAAACAAGGACCAATAAAAATAGATGGTGTTATTACAGAAACTTTACCAAATGCTACATTCAAGGTAAAGCTCGATAATGGTCATGAAATTCTTGCTCACATTTCAGGCAAGATGAGAATGCATTTTATTAAAATTTTGGTTGGTGATAAAGTTTCGGTTGAAATGTCCCCTTATGATTTATCTAAGGGAAGAATTACTTACAGATATAAATAATGGGTGTAAAATGAAAGTTAGATCATCAGTAAGAAAAATATGCGATAAGTGCAAAATAATTAGACGCAAGGGCGTTGTTAGAGTTATTTGTTCTAATCCTAAGCACAAGCAAAGACAAGGTTAAAATTAATAAAGGAGTTTTAATTGGCACGTATATCGGGTGTTGATTTACCTAAAAATAAAAAAGTCTTATTCGGTCTTCAATATATTTATGGCTTAGGACCGACATCGTCTTCTGATATTCTTGAAAAAGCAAAAATTGATCCCAATAAAAAAGTTGGCGATCTTACTGAAGAAGACGTAGCACAAATAAGAGCGGTCATTACTGCTGAGTATAAGGTTGAAGGTGCACTTCGGTCAGAAGTTCAGCAGAACATTAAAAGGTTAATGGATATAGGAGCGTATAGAGGAATAAGGCACAGAAAAGGTCTCCCGGCAAGAGGTCAAAGAACCCGAACTAATTCCAGAACCAGAAAAGGCAAACGTAAAACTGTTGCCGGCAAAAAGAAAACACCAACTAAGAAATAATTTTTGTTAATCGGAGGATTTTGATTGGCTAAGTCAGTAAAAAAAGTTAAAAAGAGAACACAGGTAGACCTTAATGGTGTTGCACATATTAAAGCAACATTCAATAATGTGATTGTTACTATCACAGATATATATGGCAACACATTATCCTGGTCATCTGCCGGAAAAAATGGTTTTAAAGGATCGAGAAAAAACACACCCTTTGCTGCACAGGTTTCTGCAGAGGCGGCTGCTAAGGAAGCTTATGATCTTGGTTTGAGAAAAGTTGAGGTCAGGGTAAAAGGACCAGGTTCCGGAAGAGAAGCAGCTATCAGGTCGTTATATACTGCAGGTTTGGAAATTTCATCTATAAAAGATGTAACGCCAATACCTCATAACGGATGCAGACCACCAAAGCGTAGAAGAGTTTAATAGAAGGAGTTATCGTTAAATGGCAAGACACACAGATTCAGTTTGCAAATTGTGCAGAAGAGAGAAACAGAAACTTTTTCTCAAAGGGCAGAAATGTTATACCGAGAAATGCCCGATTGAATCCCGGAATTATGCACCCGGTCAGCATGGACTAAGCAGAAGATCAAAAATTTCTGAATATGGAGTTCAGCTCAGAGAGAAACAAAAAATTAAAAGAATGTATGGGTTACTTGAGACTCAATTCAGAAATTATTTTGAGAAAGCAATCAAACAAAAAGGTATTACTGGAGAAAACCTGATTAAAATTCTTGAGAGAAGATTAGATAACGTAGTATTCAGATTGGGTTTTGCTGCTTCAAGAAGTCAGGCAAGACAACTTATCAAGCACAGACATTTTATAGTCAATGACAGACTCGTCGATATTCCATCTTATCTTGTATCTCAGGGTGATATTGTAAAAGTAAAAGAGAAAAGTAAGAAGCTGGACGCTATTCATAATTCGCTCAAGCGGGTTAAAGAAAGTGCGTATCCCTGGCTTACTATAGATAAAGCAACATTAACCGGAACATTTCTTCAGGTTCCGGACAGAGCAGATGTTCCTCTAAACGCCAACGAACAATTGGTTGTAGAGCTCTATTCTAAATAATTAATTTTTGAAATTTTAGAGGATTTTTTAATGAATACATCACATTTGATTATGCCGGAAGCAGTGGTTTTGGATGAAGCGAATTATTCAAACACCTTTGGTAAATTTTCTCTTCAACCTCTTGAACGAGGGTTTGGAGTGACTTTAGGAAATTCTCTGCGGAGGGTTCTACTTTCATCCCTTCCGGGTGCTGCAATTACCTCGGTTAAATTCAGTGGTATATTACACGAGTTCACAACTATTCCAGGTGTAGTTGAAGATGTCTCCGAAATAGTATTAAATCTTAAGCAGGTTAGAATGAAGCTTCTCAGCAAAAAACCTAATAAGATTGACCTATCATTTAACGGTGATAAAAAATGGACAGCGGCTGATATCCAAAAAGCGAGTAATGAAATAGAAATCTTAAATCCTGATCTTCACATTGCTTCTCTGAATAAGAGTGCGAAATTTGATGTGGAATTAAGAGTAGGTAAGGGAACTGGATACGTTCCTGCTGTTGAGAATTCATCCCCGGATCAGGCAATAGGAGTGATACCGATTGACTCAATATTTACACCAATCAGAAATGTTAAAATGACTGTCGAGAACGTGAGAATTGGTGATAAAAATGATTTCGAAAAACTGACTCTGGAAATATCAACTGATGGATCCATAACTCCTGATGATGCTCTTACCCAAGCTGCAAAAATCTTAAGGGAACACGTTCAGTTGTTTATAAATTTTGATATCGAACAAGAAGAAGAACAACCAGTCGCTGAGAAGGACACTGAGTTTGATAGAATTAAAAAGATACTTCAAACTTCAGTTGATGATCTTGAACTGAGTGTACGATCTCACAACTGTCTTAAGGCTGCAAATATTAAAATACTCGGCGATCTTGTTAGAAAAGATGAAGCAGAGATGCTCAAGTTCAGAAATTTTGGAAGAAAATCTCTTGCAGAACTTATGGAAATAGTTGAGGATCTTGGAATCGAGTTCGGTATGGATGTAGACAAATATATTAAAGCAGAAGCAGAACCTAAATAAAACGATAAGGGTAATCAGATGAGACACAATGTTAAGGGAAGAAAATTAGGAAGAACAGCAAGTCACCGAAAGGCTACGCTGAATTCCCTAATAACTTCTCTGCTTAAACATAAGAGAATTAAAACAACTCTTGCTAAAGCAAAGGAAACCAGAGGTTTTGCCGAAAAACTTGTAACGAAAGCCCGTAAAGGTGATTTGCACGCGAAGAAACAAGTGATGGAGTTAATTAAGGATAAAGAAGTTGTTAAAGAATTATTCTCAGATATAATCCCAAAGATTGGGGACAGGCCCGGTGGTTACACACGAGTAGTTAAATTGGGACACAGAATGGGCGATGCAGCGCAAATGGCAATACTTGAGCTAGTTGATTATAACGAAGTTGTCACTGCTAGAGCTGAGCAGCAAAAGGAAAAGAGAGAGCTTAAAGCTAAAGAGAAAGAAGCTAAAGCAAAGGCTGAAAAAGAAGATAAGCTCCTCGAAGAACAAGCTGCCGAGGTACCAAAAAAATAATTTAGGTAATTTTTTATATTATAAGAGTAATCGAAATTTTCGGTTACTCTTTTTTTTTACTAGAAATGTTTAAAGAAATTCATTTTTTAATATCTGTATTTGAACTTAATGATTTACCTGAGCAGGATCTCCCGCAATTAATTTTGTGCGGTAGATCAAATGTTGGTAAGTCTTCGTTTATCAATAGCATTTCTAACAGAAAAGGACTTGCTAAAACTAGTTCTACTCCCGGTAAAACAAGGTCAATAAATTTTTACAATGTAGATAACACTTTTTATATAGTTGACTTGCCAGGATTTGGTTATGCCAAAACCAGTCTTAAGGAGAGAGAAAAATGGGGCAAGATGGTTTCAAAGTATATAATCGATGGAGAGAATATTTATCACGCTTTTCATTTAATTGATTCAAGGTTTGAGCCAACTGAACTGGATAAGCAATTAAATATGTGGTTTAGGAGTGCAAACAAAAACTATTCAGTAATATTAAGCAAAGCTGATAAGCTTAATCAATCTGAAAATCATAAAGCGCTTAAGGCAATAAAGTCTGTTTTCCCTGAACTCGAGCAGAACAAAAATCTCTTTCTCTATTCCTCAGTCACCGGTAAGTGGAAGAAACCCATCCAAAAAAAGATAACGGAACTATTCTTTTAATCTCTTCTCAATGTTATTTTTTAACAATTAGTTGTTAAATTTATTTCGCAAATAAATTTTTCATATTTAAATCGTCATATGCTGGATAAAAGACAACGTAAAAGAGTTTTAATTTTCCTGGTAATTCCAGTACTTGCCTCTGGTCTGTTTTTAAGTGACGATCTAATTTTCAGACTTATCATAATTGGCCTTCTCGTAGTTTATGTTGCATTTATAATATTTCTGAGGGATTCAGTCAGGTTTTCGGGCGGATACTCAATTTCGGAAAGTGCAGAAACTGTCAGTGAGCCCATTGCTGCGCCACATTCTGATCTGGAAGAGTCCTTCAAAATAGTATCCAAGAATAAAAAAGTTGATGTAATTACAGACGAAAATTATAAACCTGAATACGGAGTCTCTAAAACAACACTCAAGCCGCACGATCTTAAAGAACGATTTGACGAAATTGTAAAAGAAACTTTGCCTCCCGGTACCGGTCATGATGAACAATTTGGATTTGTTATCGAAAGAATGCTCACTGTCATGGCTGAGCTATATAATGCTCATTCTGTAGTTTACTTCTGGTATAACAAGAAAAAAGAAAAATTAATTATCGAAAAGTTCATCTCCTCTTCTAACCAGCTGACAAAAAGAAAATTTGATATTGAAGACGATGTTTTAAGTAAAATAGTTGAAACCGG
>Ga0208980_10002280_pt1 | contig 11631 bp, 7 predicted proteins | sample WetSurMetagenome_3_FD_187993 | JGI IMG/M metagenome (GOLD analysis project Ga0208980, IMG submission 187993) | Wetland microbial communities from Twitchell Island in the Sacramento Delta, sample from surface sediment Aug2011 Site A1 Bulk (version 2) | ecosystem: Environmental > Aquatic > Marine...
ACCCCAGTCGCGCAGGTTCTTCACGCGCTGGTCGACCGCACTCTGCAAGTAGCTCGGCGTGGTGCTCAGCACCCGCACCAGATGCTGGGGGTCGCGCACGTAGTACAGCGAGCAGTCGAACGCCACGCCGAGCCACTTGTGGGGGTTAAATACCAGCGAGTCGGCACCTTCGACCCCGGCCCACAACGCGCGGCATTCGGGCAGAATCATCGCCGAACCGGCCATCGCCGCATCGACATGCATCCAGCAATCGTATTGGCGCGCAAGGGCAGCCAGCTCGGTCAGCAGGTCGAACGCGGTCGAGGCCGTGGTACCGCTGGTGCCGACGATCGCACAGGGCTTCAAGCCTTGTGCGAGATCGTCCCGGATCGATTTCTCGAGAGCGTCGGCGCGCATGGCAAAGCGGTGGTCCACCGGAATCGCCCGCACATGCGCGCGGCCGAACCCGGCCAGCAGCGCCGCCTTCTCCACCGAGCTGTGGCTCTGCTGGGAGACGTAGACCGTGAGTGCGGGCGCATTGCCCTGCAGACCACCACGCGCCAGGGCATAGTCCGAAGTGCGTTCGCGCGCGCAGATCAGCGCCACCAACGAGCTGGTGGAGGCCGTGTCCTGAATCACACCGCTCCAGGCGTCCGACAGGCCCACTATCTGCCGCATCCAGTCGGTGGCCACTTCCTCCAGCTCGGTAAGGGCCGGGGCCGCCTGCCACGACAGCCCGAGCACGCCCAAGCCGGTGCTGAGGTAGTCGCCAAGCACCGATGACAGCTCGCTGTTGGCCGGGAAATAGCCAAAGAAACGCGGACTCTGCCAGTGCGACAGGCCGGGCAACAGCACCTGCTCGACATCGCGCAGGACGGCGTCGAACGCCTCCGCCTGCTCGGGCGGCACGCGCGGGAGCTGCGCCTTGATCGCGCCCGGCTCCACCGGTGACATCACCGGGTGCTGGGCAACGCGGGTGCGGTAGTCGGCGATGAAATCGACGATCCGGTGGCCGTAACGGCGGAATTCTTCGGGGGTCATGGGTATACCTTAGGCCTAGATGGGTGCCCTGGAGAGCACGGACCCTAGCACGCGTTGCCCGATCGCTCAAGGCACTTCGCTGCCCCTGGCGGGGCGAGGACCGTCAGTGCCATTTGTGGCCCGTAACCTCCGGTCCCCAGGTACCCCTAGGGGTGAGATGCCCCCGAGGGCCCAACGGGATAGCGAGGCAGAACCCGCCAGAGCCGAGATTCTGCCAAAGGCCGGTGATGGACCCCCGCCGGACGCCGGCATACGCCCTGTCCGGAACATTTTTTCGCTAGGGTCGCCGCGTTCCTGGTACGACCTGCGAGGCCGAAAACGTTCTGGACGGGGTCTCAAACCCCGTCCGGCTTCGGAATAGCCGAAGACGGGCCAACTTGAGGGTGGGCTGAAGACAAAAAAACCGCCAGTTTCTAGCTGGCGGCCGTGGGAGAACGCGGATCTCTGTGGGTGGATCAGGCGGCTAGCGTGACCATCTTAGCGATGCGCCCTTCACTTGCCGGCCGCGGTGGTGGAAAGACCCTGTCCCGTCGTTTCCATGGCCACGCCACCCTTGAGAGAGAAACCCTGGTCCTTGGTAACGTTGTCATAACCGACTACGGAGACGGCGACAACGAACAGGACCACGGCGGCCATACCGGAGGCGAACATGGGGAAGGCGTGGTCGCGACCACTGTTCTGGAGGCGGGTTAAGATCGTGTGCATATCAGGCTCCTCTTGGTTGCTAGGGTTTGTCACTGCGGATCGGCTCGGCCGTCTCGGATTGACGACCGCCTACGACCGAGTTGGGTTTATCATAAGGTCTTAATATGACGGCATCATGAAAGTTGATTAGCTGTTTGATGAACATCATGACTGAGGTTCGGACGCACAAACGCAGGCCTCCTGGCCCCTACAAACACCCCTGTAGAGGCAGTTCGTTGCCCGACCTGCCGGTTGGCCGCTCTCCACGGCCCTCTACCCAGATTTGGCCGTTGCGAATGGGTATCCCTCTCGACCAGGCTCAGGGCGGGCCTCTATCGGCCTTGCCGCACTAGGCAACTTGACGCGAACCCTACTTAGCCGAACGGGTGAAGCTCCCGTTCGTCCCGATTAGGTGCTCAGCGCCTATCGCGGGATCGCCCCGAGGAGCCCGCAGAACTGCCGCATCGGGTCCTGCCCCGAACCGAGGTCGAAGGAGACCAAGCAGCTCCAACCGCGATCTCCAAGTTCTAGGGTTTCGGCGTTACCGCCCGCCGTTCTCGGGATGGATCTAGACCGATTCACCTAAAGCGGGGGTGCCCCCGCCCGCGCTCGCGCACCATCGCCACCCGCCTGCACACAAGCATTCCTCACCCCGCGACCCGCCAGGGGGCTTCCTCCCCGGCCAGGGGCGGGTTCTCCAATTCCGCCAACGATTCGAGGGATCTAGAGCGAGCGGCCAGGATCAGCCCCGACCCGCTGCGCAGAGCGGATCGAGGGGCGCACCCCCGACCGGCAGCTCGGCGCCCGAGGGCAGGTCTTGTCCGGGATTGAGCACCCAGGAGCCGATGTCCTGCAGCACGGCCTGGGCCTGTAGGTCCCGGGTGAGCATGTGGTAGCCCTGGGGATAGAGGGCGATGCGCCAGGGACCCCCGGGGTATCGGGGTAAACCCTCGACAAAACCGCAAAACGACCGCTTGGGGATAATCTGGTCCTGCTCGCCATAGAGGAGCAGGGTTGGGGCCTGCAAGCGGGCACCGGAGGCGAGGGCCTCATCCATCAGCAGGGTGACGCCCCACAGGGCATCGATGCGGGTGTCCTTGATGACCAGGGGATCGCGGCTGAAGCGCCCCAGCATCTCGCGGTTGTCCGAGGGCCGAATCCCCAGTCCCCGGCCCGTCACCTCCAATCCAGGCAGTGTGTGGGCGAGCAGCCACAGCGCCCCCTGCTGCACCGGGTCCATCTGAGCGCGGCCCCAGATCGCCGGTGCGATCAGCACGAGGCCCTCGATCGGCGGCGCTCCGTGCTGCGTGAGCATCACCAGGGCCACCGCGCCGCCCATACTCTCGCCGATGACGTAGAGCGGCACATCGGGATAGCGACCGTCGAGTAGCCCGACCAGGGTGCGCAGGTCAGAGACCAGGCGATCGCTCCCCGGCCAGATGCCCCTCTGCTCGCTGGAGCCGAACCCGCGTTGGTCATAGGCCAGCAGGGCGATACCGCGCCGGGCCAGAAAGGGACCCACATCGGCAAAGGCGTTGTGATAGTCATTGAAGCCGTGGAGGCCAACGGCAACCGCCGCCACCGCTCCAGGTGGCTCCCAGAGGTGAAGGGGCAAGTGGTAGCCATCTTCCATGATCGCCTCGGTGTCGCCGAGCCGGGGTGCGCCGAGCGTACCGCCCGATTCCTGCAGCCGCGGGGTGGTGCAGCCAAACAGGGACGAAGCGAGCAGCACCGCCCACCCCCAGGGGCGGAAACGCCGTGCCCAATGCCGCATCCAACGACCTCGCAGTGGGGATGGCGCGACGAGCCCGCCCGCGTGTCAGCGGCCGGGGGCGCGGTGGTGCAGCCGCGAAAGCTCGCGGGCGATGGCCTGGCTCAGCTCACCGAGCGCTGCGCTCTGCGCCTGGGCGATGGCGTCGAAATCGGCCCCCAAGGCCGCCACGGATACCGAGGACTGGGTCATGTAGAGGAGATGCCGCCCGTCCCCCTGAAACACCGTCCAGAGCGCATCCAACTGAACCTCACCGGAGACCCCCGCATCGAATCGGCGGATCTCCGCCGTCACCTGGAGATCCACCGGCACCGCACCCTCCCAGGGATAGGTCAGTACCCTGGCGGTGCCCAGCAACCGACCGAGGTTCTGGGCGAGCACCCGCTCCACGTCCTGCTGCAGCGGGCCGGCCCAGCGTTCGAACTCGTTGACCTCGAGACGATTGGGCGTCACCCGTTTGACCATCTGCGGTTGGTCCAGGTAGGCTGGAAGCTGTATCGGCCCGACACCGACGATGAGCTCCGAGCCGGGGATCAACGGCTTCTGCTCGATGGGGGTCAGCACGTAGAAATGGGCGGGCGCCGAGATGGCGCACCCCCCTAGCAGGAGCAGGACCCCCACAAACGCAAGCCCGCGGAGGGTTGGCGTGCGAACGAAAGATGGCAGCGGGTGCATCGCTTTTTCCTGCGTCGCGTTCAGTCGATACTGGCACTAGTCTGCCACAGCTTGCGGGCGCATGGCTGCCCTTCGGCGGCGGCCCATGACCCGCAGTGGATTAACCGAGAGAACACCAAGAGGCTGCCCATGCGTGCCGATACCCCCCGCGAGAAGGCCCCAAACAGAATCCCATGGCCCAACGGCCGCCGGCGCCTCTCCCGCGGCGCGATGCTGGCCGCGGCGCTCTGGGTGGGCGTTGCCCCCGAGGCAAACGCGGCCAATCCCTGGGCCCAGGTCGCGGATCCGAGCCCGGGTCCGGCGCGGGTCATCGGCGAGGCGGCGGCCGGCTGCATCAGTGGGGCGCAGGCACTGCCTGACTCCGGCCAAGGTTTCTTGGTGACAAAGCGCACCCGCCATCGTTTCTTCGGCCATCCCGAGCTCGTGGAATTCATCCGCCAGCTCGGGGCAAAGACCGACCAGCATATCGGCAAGCGTCTGGTGATCGGCGACCTCGGCCAGCCCCGCGGCGGCCCCATGCCGAACGGCCACCGCAGCCATCAAAGCGGCCTGGATGCCGATATCTGGCTGTGGATGGCACCGCCCTATCGGCAGGGCGAGAACCCTCCGGAGCCCGATGAGGCACCGAGCATGGTCAGCGGCGACGACAGCAGCGTGGACCCCGGCCGTTGGGGTCAGGATCAGGGCTGGCTGCTCAAGCAGGCCGCCTCCAACCCCGCCGTCGACCGCATCTTCGTCAATGCGGCGATCAAGGCGGCCCTGTGCACGGAGGCGGAGGGAGACCGGGGTTGGCTCGCCAAGGTCCGACCCTGGTGGCACCATCGGGCCCACCTTCACGTCCGCCTCCGCTGCCCCCCCGGCAGCCCGACTTGTGCTCCGCAACCGCCCTTACCCGCCGGCGATGGTTGCGGCAGCGAGCTTGCCTGGTGGTTCAGCGACGAGGCCAAAACCCCGCGACCACCGACGACGCCCCCCGCGGAGAAGCCCTTGCCGAAGGAATGCAACGCCCTGATCGCAGACAAGAAAAAGGGCTGAGCCCCGCGCGGCTTAGCCCATTGCGGCTCTCGGATACCCTAACCGGGCGAGCGCGTCAGACGAGAGAGGACTTGCTCCGCGAAACTACGATACTCGTCCTGAGGTAAGTACTGGGCGGCGAGCTTGAACGCGCTCTCCGCGTGCTCGGCACACACCTCGGCCGCCTCGACCTTCCCCTGTCGAGCACAGTCGACCGCTTGACTGATGTAGCGGAAGGTCTGTTTTTTCAGTTGCTCACCCACCGACGGCTGGAAGCTCAAGACCACTGCGTCCTGGGAAAGGCTGGGCACCCGTTTGCCCGGGGCCAACGGTGGAGTCACGCTGGGCGATGGGGTACTGCTGGAGTTGGGGCGGTCCTCGCCACTGGATGCCTGGTACGGCGGCGCCTGCTCGGTGGCGGCACTCGCCGCCTCACCGATGCGGTTCGCGCTCTCCGCGACATACTCGCTGAGCCGATCGATCAGGGGTCCCGCCAGATCGACGTCTGCTTCCGGGCCCGTGCGAGTCCGGAACTTCTCCACGCGCAGGTGAAACAACCGGGAAGAGATCTCCATGTAAAGCTGCATGATGGCCTTGATGAGCGACTCCATCTTTATGCCCTTTTGCTCGAACGGTGATCGGATCAGCCCTGCGGCGGTCTAGGTTTGATCTAAACCCCCTTGACACATTAGAGGATAGCCCGTTTCTGGCAGGGAGACTGCTCCAGCTCCGCTGGGGCGGACATTGCGTCCAGCAGCTTGGTCCGGCTCGATCGGTCGGGATGCCGAGCCCGAGGCCCGGAGCTCTGGCTTCCACCCCGACCACGGGGCACGAACGCGACGGCCAAGCACGCGGTGTTCGGAATACTGGACTTCTCCTTCCCGAGGTTGCTTGAGAAACCCTGCTGTGGGTCCAAAAAGGGGCATCATCCTGAAGAAGCCCGTTTTCGAGTCAAGCACGCAGGGCCGCCATTTCCATGTCGCTGTAGCGCAGCCGCATGGCGAGCACCTGGGCAATGGCCTCCAAGATATGTGCCGCTAGCCGCTTGTGCCCCTCCGCAAGCTGCTCGAACTGCTCACGGCGCAGGATGAAAAGGTCGGTGTCGGTAAAGGCCACCGCTTCCGTCGCGCGAGGCTGTCGATCAAGGAACGACATCCCACCGAAGAAGTCCCCGCGTCCGAAGGTGGTCACATGGTGGCCGGGGGTCCCCTCCACGGGAAGCAGGATGCGAACAGACCCTCGGCGAATCAGGAACAGCTCATCCCCGGTATCGCCCTGGGCAAAGATGCGCTCCCCGGCTTTATATGATTGTTGTTCGAGGCAGGCCTCAAGATCGGTGAGCGTTTCCTCTTTGTGCTCCTTGAAAATATCCATATCGTGGAGATCGATCAGCGACTCAGCCGCTCGGTCAGGCCGCTCCGCGCCAAGTATCTGATCTTCCACCCATTCGAGGGCATCATCCACGTCGACAAAGACCTTAACCTGGGAGGTAAAGGTGGTGACCTCCATCTGATCAAAGAATGCGGCGATGTCACGGCCATTGGGAAGGTTCTGGGGCAGATCGGTGAAAATCAGAAAACCTCCGCTTTCCGCGATTGAGTCTCGTAGCTGGGTGAGGACATGAATAGCGGAAACATCCACCCCCTGTACACGGCGCATGTTGAGAATGAAATACTTGCATTTGGCCAGCTCCGATTCCATCGCGCTGTAGAGCTGATCTTTCGTGCCAAAGAAAAGGCTCCCTTGTAGCTCAAGGATGAGGGACTCATGTCCTCGCTGCTCCAGGAGCTTCATCTCCGAACGCGAGCGCTTTTGCTTGGAGAATGTCTGATTGCCATAGCTCTTGTGGCGTATCACCGTGCTCGAGAGCTGCTCGCGGATGAACAACAGCATGGCAAGCGCGATGCCCACCCCCGAGGCCGCAATCAGGCTGACGGTGACCGCCGTCGCCACCACGGCCAGGATCACGACGAAGTCGAAAACCGTCCATGGCGAGGTCAGTAAATGGAAGCTGTGCCGGTCGACCATGCGGACACCGACCACGATCAAGATGCCAGCAAGAGATGCCACCGGTATCCAGGCGACCAAGGAACCGAGAAGCGCGAACGCGATAAGGGCAAAGATCCCCTCCAAAACGCCAGAAAAACGTGTTTCAGCGCCGCTGGTCAGATTCACCAGAGTCGCGCCCATCTGACCCGCCCCCTGCATTCCCCCGACACAGGCCGAGGCAATATTGCCCAAACCCTGGGCGGACAACTCCCGATCCGGGTCATGGCGGCTTCGGGTCATGGCATCGAGAACCACGCACGTCTTCAGGGTGTCGATAGAGAGCAGAACGGCGAGCGTGATGGCGGGTCCGAACAACGCACCAATCTGACCGAGCTTCAGCTCGCCCATCTCCCGCCAGCGCCCCACGATGGCATCGACAAGACCGCCGGTGTCGCCCGACAGGGGGCCAATGATGAGCCGATTGCCCTCCACGACCAGCAGAGAAGTGTCCAAGAGTCCGAGGCCGAAGTAGGTCAGCACTCCGGCAAGCAGCCCAAGGATGGCGGCGGGAACAGCCTTGGTGACCTTGGGAGCCAGCACCGTGACAAGGATGGTGGCCCCCCCCACCACCATTCCGTACCAGTTCCAGTGTTCGGGGCTCAGCAGTGTGTGCCACCAGTTGGTGCCAGCGGGGGAACCAAAAAATTTCGGAATCTGGCCGCCGATGATCACCAGGCCCACCCCGCTGAGGTAACCGCTCACCACCGGGTAGGGAATGTACTTGATCAGGCCGCCAAGACCGGCCGAGGAGAGCACGATTTGGATGACGCCAGTGAGAATCCCGAGCACCGTCAGTAGTAGAACGATGGATGAGGGCACAACACCCTGGTGAACAAGCTCAATGGCGAACCCAGAGAGAACGGCGGCCGCCGGAGCGCAGGGTGCCGTAATCAGGCGGTTGGTCCCTCCCAGGGCGGGAGCCACCAATCCGAGTGCCGTGGCACCCAGCATACCCGCCAGAGCCCCCAGTCCCGCGAAGGCAGGCCCGATAGCGGCATAAACCGTAACCCCAAAAGCAATGGCGGACGGCAACGCCACCAGCATGGCGGCAAGGCCTCCCCAGATGTCCCCACCGAGCTTCTGCTTGTCGATCAACGCCAATAGATTCATCGAAGAAACCTCTTTAACGCGGAGGTACGTGCCCAGAAGCCACGCCTCACTACTTTGTCGCAGTAATCGGCTCGCTGCCTCTCGGGGGCGAGAGCAAGGGCGCGGCCGCGCGGGTACGAGAAGGGAGGGTTGTCGAGACGCATCCTGTCTCGAACCCGACGTTCCCCCCCTCAAGGAGCGGGGCTAGGGACCTGCCGTCACACCGATGAGGCCCCTACCAGCAAGATTTCCGGGGAAACCTCTTCCGTCTTGCGGCGGATTATTGCAATACTGTTACCGCTTTTTCCAGGGGTGGAACACGCAAACAGCAGAAGAAACCGGGAGCCATGTCCTCCTTCAGAGGCTCCTAACGGGCGAGAAGACGGGCGTGACAACAGTCATTGCCAGTGGCGGCTGAGGCCCCTGATGGCGGAAGACCTTGAAACCCTTACCCCTTTTGGTACTCGGCTGCGGCCGATACGGTGCAGAGACGCTTCAGGAGATCGGTGGTCCAGGCAGGGCTCAAATACAAATCGTGTTTGCGTTTACGGCGACGCAAGCGCGCCGCAGACCCGATCTCCGTACCATACCTTATGGTTTACCACGGCGCTCCGCTTGCGCAGAGACACGGAGAGCTCTCCGCCGGGGACAGAAACGGCGAAGGCTTTCGCGAGAAACACCGGACCACACGAGGGTCCCACTTATCCGACAACTTCATGTTGAGGCAAGCATGTTCCGACACATCCTGCTACCGACCGATGGTTCCGAAATCTCTCGGGAAACCTCACGCCAAGCGGTCGCTTTGGCCAAATCCGTGGGCGCCCGGATTACTGCGATCTATGTCAAGCATAACCTGTCGACGGACCACGAAGGCGACCTGATCGACCCGAGCGCGGTCGACCGCATCGGCCATGCCGCCGAGAAGAAGGCCAAGGAATACCTGGGGTTGGTCAAGAAACTGTGCAAGGAGGCGGGTGTAGAGTGCCGCACGATCGCCGCCTGCGGCGACCATCCCTACAAGGAGATCATCGCGACGGCGACGACCGATAAGTGTGATCTCATCTTCATGGCCTCTCACGGCCGGCGTGGACTCAGCTCGCTCCTGCTGGGCAGCGAGACGCAAAAGGTCCTCACCCACACCAGCGTGCCGGTATTGGTTTACCGGCCGCCGCACCTCGACAAGTACCGACCGAAAAGCGGAGCCTAGGACGTGAGCGGCGAGGCAAAAAACCTTAGCGCAGCCAATCAACAGGGGTGGGCACCGGGTAACCAAGCGGTCACAACCGCCCGTTGAACCCGTGGCGGAAAACGGCTCCGGAAGTGATCGGCACTGCGCCGAGGCCGAACACGAGGCCGGGCCAAACGGACCTCGCCGGCCCATTACTTAGGCTTTGCACAAACGCTTCTAGGGCACCCCGGCGAAGACATCCCAAGCCAGCGGGCAAAGCGCCGCGCCACGGGGGCCGAAGATGATGAGCGCCATGGCTAAGCGGAGAACGCGTTCGGGGAGAGAAAGCCCGCGCGATGTCAGGACCCTCGCGGCAGGCACCCGCGTCAAGCGTGCAAGCCTGTCTCAACGACGTCTCCCGCGGACCAGCCCCCATGCCGCGGTTAGCAGCTCGGACTCGACCCTGGGCGCCGCGAATCCTTCAGCAATCTGATGATCCATCCAATCCCGAGCTCCCTCCCCAGCCGCAACACCGACGCCCGATCTTTTCAGTGGGCAGCGGCCCTGGCACGGAATCTGCCGGTAATTGTCGTCATCCTTGCGGGCAGCACGGCAGCCGTCACCGCCGCGACAGTGGCGTGGTTGCAACTGGAGTCCCATCAGCGGACGGAGTTCCAATGGGTCGCCCAGGACCGGAATCGAGCGCTCAAGAAAGGAGTCGAGGACAGCCTTGACGCGATCCGCTCGGTGGGCGATCTCCTACAGGTAGACCCCACGCTCAACCCCGAGGGTTTCCACCTGTTCGCGTCGTCGGTCCTGGAGCGCTACCGAGGTATTCAAAGCCTCGAGTGGTTGCCGCGCGTGTCCCAGCGGGAACGGGCACACCACGAGGCGGCGGGGGAACGGATCGACCTTGGCTACAGCATCACCGAGCACAACTCCGAAGGGGTTGACGTAAGAGCAGGGCGCCGTGCCGAGTACTTCCCGGTCTTCTACCGGGAACCACCGGCCCCGGCAGGTCTTGGGTTGGGTTTCGACCGTAGCTCTGATCCCATGCAGCGCACGCTCATTGAGCAGGCCATCAAGTCTAGGGAGATGACCATCAGCGGCCGGGTTCCCTTGGACCCGGAACACGCCCGTTTCGGCGTGATGGTGATTCTCCCTGTTTTCCAGAGGAGCATTGAAGGACGCCCGCGACCCAGCGCCGTGCATGAGCTTACAGGCGTTGTGGTCGGCATCTTGTGTCTGTATGACCTCGCCAACACCTCCATCACGGTGCTTGAGCCACGGGGTGTGGAGTTCCTCGTGCTCGACGAATCCGCACCCGAGGGCGATGACTTCCTCGACTTCTATACCAGCCGCCTCGGACCGGAGCTCACGTCGGTGGACGGCCACTGGCAGGGCTGGAGCCTGCCCGAATCGCCCCGCGTGACCGAGATGTTCCCTGTGGCCAATCGGGAGTGGTCGATCACCTGTGCGCGCACGCAGCACTATCGCAGTGCCGAGGGCTTCAAGGAGGGACCTTGGATTGTGCTCGGCAGTGGCCTGGCACTCACGGCTGTGCTGGGAGTCTTCGTCTACTCCCTGCGCCGCCAGATGAATGCGCGGCTCATCATCGAGCAGGAGCTACGAGCCTCCGAGCAGAAGCTTAGGGTACTGTTCGATCAGTCCCCGGACATCATCATGACGGTGGATGACGACGCCAAAATCCTCATGGTCAACCGGCCATGGCCGAAGGCGCCGACGGAGAGCGCGGTGGGCCGCAGCTCGGCGAAGATCTTGCCGAAGGGTTTGCGGGATTGGTACCGCCATGCCCTGGACAGCGTCTTTCGCACCGGCGAGGCCAACCACTTCCAGTACTCCGAGCCCGATTCGAGCTGGTGGGAGGTGCGCATCGTGCCACTGTGGGTGGGCGGTAGCGTTAATGCCAGCATGGTCATCGCCACCGATGTGACGGAGCACAGACTCCTCGAAGCCCAGGCGATCCGCACTGCGCGCTTTGCCACCCTGGGCGTACTGGCCGCCAGCGTGGCCCACGAGATCAACAACCCCAACAGCGCCATCCAGTTCAACGCCTCGGTATTGCGCAAGAGCTTCGACGACATTTTGCCGATCCTGCGGCGGGAGGCAACGGAGCGGGGCGCCTTTCTGATCGGCGGGG
>Ga0208980_10002281_pt1 | contig 11631 bp, 11 predicted proteins | sample WetSurMetagenome_3_FD_187993 | JGI IMG/M metagenome (GOLD analysis project Ga0208980, IMG submission 187993) | Wetland microbial communities from Twitchell Island in the Sacramento Delta, sample from surface sediment Aug2011 Site A1 Bulk (version 2) | ecosystem: Environmental > Aquatic > Marine...
AGGAGGGATGGACGACCCTGCCCGCGTAGTCTCCTCCTTTGCAGGAGTGGCCAGCACCCCTGATGGAAGCAGTGATATAATCGTGCGGGGAAACTCACCCAAATACATGCAATGGCGTCTGGATGGAGCAGAAATCTCAAGTCCATACCATATGGATGATCAAAACTCATCTTTTGGAGCGCTTACAGCTCTGAATAATAACTTATTATCCACCTCTGATTTTTATACCGGAGCCTTCTCGGCAGAATATGGCGATGTACTGTCATGTGTTTATGATGTAAAACTCAGGTCAGGAAACAACGAAAAGTTTGAAGCTACCGGAGGAATAGGTCTTATGGGTACAGAACTTACCCTCGAAGGTCCGTTTAAAAAGGGATATGCAGGATCATACCTGTTTAATTACAGGTTCTCTTCAATCTCTCTTATTAAAAAGCTGGGACTCGTTGATGTACCCGGGGTTGTAAATTACCAGGATGCAACATTTAAGGTTGTTCTTCCGACTGAAAAGTCAGGCACTTTTTCCTTCTATGGTTTAGGTGGTTTAAGTGGTTTTTCAATGGATAACATGGGGCCCTTAGGACTTGCCACACCTGGCAGACCAACAACCAGTGCACTTACCAGCAAAGATTTCTATAAGGACAATTACCTGGCTAATCTTGGAATGAACCATATTTTGTCGCTCAATGAAAAAAGCTTTGTCAAAACGACTCTGAATTACTCCGGAACAGGCGCTAACGACGATATATTTGAGACTGATACAATTAGAACATATGACAGCGAAGGCGGACTTACAGGAGATTCCATCTCACCCAGAATGCACACAATTCAAAGCAGGATCGTTAATTCAGCAATCAGGGGAGCAATCACATACAACAATAAAATTGATGCTAAAAATAAAATTCAAATCGGCACAAAATACACGCTCCACAGCTTCAATTACAATCAGAACATTTATAGCAGCGAAGAAGCTTCCCTTATCAACATAAATGACTTTAAAACAAATGTAAGTACCATAAATAATTTTGTAAGCTGGAAACACAGCTTCAATGAGAAAATTAGTATGGTGGCCGGTATACATAACATGAATATCCTGAGCAAAAATAAAAGCACCCTTGAACCAAGGCTAAGTATTAACTGGGATATTAATAAAACCAATTCAATTCACGCAGGATATGGTATGCACAGCACTACGGAGAGCGTCCATAACTATTTTACCAAAATTTTGCAGGAAGATGGCAGTTACATTGAACCTAATAAAAACCTTGGACTGTTAAAGGCTCATCATTTTGTGCTGGGCTATCAAAAACGGTTTTCAGAAAACTTAGTGGGAAAAATTGAGGCCTACTATCAGTCGCTCTACAATTTGCCTGTCGAAAACATAGACACCAGTTATTATGCCACCATTAATGAAGGCATCGATTACAGATATGTTGAACTGGTTAACAAAGGCAGCGGTAAAAACTACGGCGTGGAAATTTCCCTTGAACGGTTCTTTGATAAAAATTTCTACTTTTTAATAAATAGTTCTCTGTTCGACTCTAAATACAAATCACTGGAAGGTGTGTGGCGAAATACACGATATAATAACAACTATATTGTGAATATTTTGTGCGGGAAGGAGTTTAAAAACCTTGGGAAAAAACACAACCAGACTCTGGCACTGAATACAAAAATTTTCTTTGAAGGTGGCCAGCGGTATATCCCCTTACTGAGAGATGATGAGGGAAATGTCGCTGTTGAACCCCGGAACGACAAATATTTTGACTATAGCAAGGCGTACAATGGGAAACTTGACAATATCTTTCTATTGAATCTGTCGGCCAGTTACAAGTTCAATAAACCCGGGGCTACCCATGAAATATTCCTGGACCTTATGAACCTCACTAACAGTCAGGCCAGAATGGCTGAATATTATGATTCAAGTAAACCGGGCAATGTGGGCTATACCACACAGTTCGGGTTCTTCCCAAACCTTATGTACCGGGTATATTTTTAATAATAATGAAAATTTTAAAACAGACAGCCATGAAAATTGAATCAATAAAAATGAAAGGATTTGCAATTTCACTTATTGCATTTCCTGTGATGCTGCTTACTGGATTTTTAATGCACCCTGATATCTTAAAATTCGAGAGACTTCAGACTGTTGAACAGCTTGTCGGAAGGTTTCACAATCAGCCTTTTTACCACATTGGGCATTTAATTGTAATGTTTGCCGTCCCGGTAATAATGATAACCCTGATCAGTTCCATGAATATATTACAAGGGAAAGGCAGGCAATTAGGTTTTTGGGGTGGCATTACAGGCTTATTTGGCGCTTTCATTTTAGCTGTTGATAAAGGAGCTTTATGTCTGGTACTGTCAGCATTCGACACACTGCCAGAATCTCAGTTCCGGGAGTTTGTTCCTTATCTGAGTGTTATTGTAAATAAATCTGGCTTGCTTTGGGTAGTCTGGTTGTTGCCTCTGTTACCTGTTGGAACTGTTATACAGACACTTGGGCTCTTAAAAGAAAGATTCATCAGCAGATGGCAAAGTATTTGCATTATAACAGGGCTTTTGTTGCTTAATAATCCCGATATAGAATTCATTAGTTCCGCTGGCGCATTGCTGATGTGTGCCGGATACATTCCATGGGGCGTAAGAATTCTCAAGGGTAGAATGAAATGTTCCTCAACAGCTTGCCCTATATACGACACAAAAAAGCATCAGGACTTCAAATGCTTACAACCATGTGGATAATTATTGGTATCCTTATCTTCCTGACATCCATTTCCAAATGGAATATTCTACGAAGTGAAACAGAACTAAGTAAACACCGGGCACCTTGTTTCAAATATATATACAAGATATTCGGTTACATTAAATTTAAATAAAATGAAAGCAATAGTATGTACCCAATACGGTCCTCCTGAAGTCCTTCTGCTAAAAGAGGTAAAAAAGCCTGAGCCAGGCAATAATGAAGTGCTCATAAAGATTCACGCCACTACTGCTTCATCAGCCGACGTAATAATGAGAAGATCCGCCTCTTTTGTGAGCAGGGCAATTCTGGGATTCAGAAAACCAAGGAAGAAATATGAAATTATGGGACTTGAACTGGCAGGTGAAATCGAATCCCTCGGTAAAGATGTCAAACGGTTCAGGCAGGGAGACCAGGTTTTTGGTTTCACAGGATTCAATCCCGGGACCTATGCAGAGTTCAAATGCATGAACGAAAAAGGGTCACTGGCCTTGAAACCTTCCAATATGTCATTTGAAGAAGCTGCATCTGTTGTTGATGGCGCCTCTACGGCATTGTTCTTCCTGAGGGACAAGGCAAAAATTAAAAGAGGACAAAAAGTTCTTATTTTGGGTGCTTCCGGAGGTATAGGCACTTTTGCAGTCCAGCTAGCCACATTTTTTGGAGCAGAAGTTACGGGAGTTTGCAGTACCTCAAATTTGGATCTTGTGAAATCTCTTGGGGCTGATAAAGTTATTGACTACACTAAAGAAGATTTTACAAAATCAGGAGAAACATATGATATAATATTTGATACAGCTGGTAAAAGCTCGTTTAAGCAATGTAAGACAGCCTTGACAAAAAACGGGTATTACCTCGTTACAACGGGTGCAATAATTAAAAATTATTTGCTTACCTTTTGGACTGCATTGGCAAGTCACAAAAAATTCGTTTTTGCAATGTCAGTGGAAAAAGCTGAGGCACTGAAGTTTCTCACGGAACTGATTGAAGCGGGAAAATTAAGATCAGTAATTGACAAAATCTTTCCGCTAGAAAATATGATTGAGGCTCACAGGTATATTGAAAAGGGTCACAAGCAGGGAAATGTAGCAATAAAGGTTAATCAATAATACCCCAAGCATAATGCAATATACAACATACAGCCTCGGTTTTGCAGATCTAAATGAATTAAAGCTGCAGCCATGAATACTAAACTTATCCTGATAATAGCGTTTTCAGCGCTTTATGGACTATTTGAATTTTTAATGAGCAGGCGGAAACAACCCAACAGGAAAATCTCTGAATCAGGAGATAAAGGCAGCGTTTGGTTGCTTGCCATCTCAATATCAATCGGATACTGGCTATCTTTTATAATCGCCGCAACTAGAACGGGACGCATTTATCATTGGAACACCTTTTTCGTAATTGGATCTGTTCTGACAATAACCGGATTGATAATAAGAGTGACCTCAATATTGAAGCTTAAACAGCACTTCACTTATACCGTGACCAAAGTTGATAACCATGAGCTGATTGAAACAGGATTATATAAAATCATAAGACATCCGGGATATCTTGGTCAGCTCATTATTTTTCTCGGGATCTCAACATGCCTGTCGAACTGGCTGTCAATTTTACTGATGGCTATCCCGGTTTGTTTAGGATATCTCAATCGTATAAATGTTGAGGAAAAGTTTATGGCAGAGCAGCTGGGACAAAAATATCTTGACTATCGGAAGAGGACAAAGAAGCTGATTCCGTTGGTTTATTAAAAAACGATTCAAACCTGAAGGTGTTCTGCCGGCACCTTCAGTTGTTTTTAAATTGAAAAGCAGCAGTTGTAATTCTCTTACGTCATTAGACTAAAATTCCTAAAATGAAAAAATTAGCAGTTTCTATTTTAGCCGGATCACTGTTTAGTCTGAATTTATTATCGCAAAGCACAGAATATAAGATAAATGAATTGATCAGCGCCTATGCTGAAAACGGACAATTCAATGGTACAATTCTGGTTAAAAAGGGAGAAAATATTATTTACAAGAATGCTTTTGGGTTAGCAAACCGGGAGTGGAATATACCCAATACCATAGATGCTAAATTTCTCGCTGGTTCTATCGGAAAATCGATTACCGCCTTTATGACATTAATTTTAGTCAATGATGGATTAATAGATTTAAATGCTACAATAAATGAGTATATACCGGACTATTCCGGGCCCGGGAAAAACAAAGCAACTATTCATCAGATGTTAACGCATACATCCGGTATTCCGGATCATGGAGCCATACCTAACCTGTCAAAAAAGATTGTTCGTTGGTCTTTTAGTACTGACCAATATTTAGCACTGATCAAAGACATTGATCTGAAATTTGAACCAGGAACAGGCTTTGCTTATAGTGGAATCGCTTATAATCTGCTTGCAATTATTTGCGAAAAAGTTGCAAAAAAGGATTTCGGAGATTTGCTGAAAGAGAGACTATTTGTCCCTCTTGGGATGAATAATACAAAACATGATAAAAACCTTGATATTGACTTAAAAAGAGCATACGGATATGAGTATCATCTATTGGAAGGATATATGAATCCATCGTATATTGATATGTCCCTGATAAAAGGCTCCGGAGGTGTTTTGACAACAGTTGAAGATCTGGCAAAATTCAATTATGAATGTTTTAATACACAAAAACTATTATCAAAAGATCTTTACAAAAAAATGTTTACACGCTATGTAAAAGACTGGCAATATTACGGTTATGGATGGTGGATTACTGACAGGGTAGTTGGAAGTGATACCCTGACTTTAATAAGCCATGGGGGAAGCACAGATGGATATAAGGCCTATTCTACAAGAGTGCTTAATGACTCTATTGACATCATTCTGTTTCAAAACAATTACTATCGGACTGAGCTTGGCGTAAAATTTGATTACGGCATAACAGCTGAAATAATTGATATAATCCATGGGGAAAAATATTCCTTGCCCAAAAAATCAATTGCAAAGGAATTAGGATTTATTATTGGTCATGACGGTATTGAAAAAGCTATTGATAAATTTGCTCTACTCAAGGGGAAAAACAATTATTTTACAGATGAAAATGAGCTCAATCAACTCGGAAATGAGCTTTATCAGAATTACGGAATGAAAAATGAATCATTTAAAATCTTTGAGCTCGCGATTCGTGAATATCCAAATTCCTTCCTGCTTAACTATTCATACGGTGAATTATTGACAGAGAACGATTATCAAAAAGCTATTAATTGCTATAAGAGATGTGTTGACTTGTATGATAATAACTCAGAGAATAATATGTACAGTCAGGAATATGAGAAAGCCTTAAAAAAGATTAAGTAGCACAAAGCTTTTAATATTTCAGACTGATATCCGTTAAAACCCATTACAATGAAACAGGCTGCCCCGGTTATTTTGATGATATTTAGCCTTGGACTTTTGCAAGCTCAGGATATAGATACTTTCTTTTTGAAATATGGGGCGTCTAAAAATGATACGGTAATTTATAAACGAGTTATTGAGTTCAATAAGAAGAATAGACTATTTCATGTCAGGGATTATTTTGAAAACGGGCAGATTCAAATGGATGCCTTCTATATCTCGTTTGATAAATATATAAAAGAGGGGAGCCAGTGTAATTACAGATCAAACACAAAAGCTGGCTCATATAAAAGCTGGTACGAAAACGGACAACCCGAATATTCAGCCACTTATAAAGACGGACTGGTAAACGGATTATCTGAATTCTGGTATAAAAACGGAATAAAAGAATCAGAAGAACATTGGCTGCAAGGGCAGCTAAACGGTAAAGTTAAATACTGGACGGAAAAAGGAGAATTACAATTTGATCTTTCCTTTGACCATGGGCTCAATAAAAACCCCAAAGATGTACATTACCGGTATTTGTCATATACCCCAAAAGATTATAACTCAGATACATTAAAGAAATGGCCTCTTATTATTTATTTGCATGGGGGCTCAAGAAGGGGAACAGATCTAATGAAATTGTATGCAGATGGAATCCCCGACCAGCTGTTCCGGGGAAGAGAATTTCCTTTCATAATAATTGCACCTCAATGTCCTGAACATATCAGATGGTCTACTGATAACTGGTTTGAAAATCTTTATAAAGAGGTAAACGGGAAATATAGAATTGATACAAACAGAGTGTATCTTACAGGATTCAGTTTAGGAGGGGCCGGCACCTGGTATATTGCCGCAAAGTATCCGGATAGATTTGCAGCTATTGCTCCGATGAGCGGATTTACGAGTCACATGGATTTCATAGACAATAACATTGAAAGGCTGATTGATGTCCCGATATGGGCTTTTCATGGAAAAATAGATATCGTGGTTCCATTTGAAGAGACAGAAAGAATAATAAAGAAACTTGAAGGGAAAAACCGGAACCTCAGGTTTTCTGCCGAACCTGAAGCCGGGCACTGGATCAATTGGTTAGTGTACCCAAACCAGGAATTATATGACTGGTTTTTAAAATATGATAAAAGTCCAAAGTCCGAAAATCGGGCTATAACCGGACATCGCTTTGATGATTATCATGCTCCGGCTTGCTCACAAGGAGGTGCAGGTTTGAATCTTCAGTAAGTCTGTCTGAAAAATCCTTCCAATCCCGTATTACCACTTATCATTTTATCTGACCGCTTATCATAATACCCTTTGATTGAGCCTGCTCGTTCATTTTCTTTGATACAGATACTGCCCAATCAATACCTTGCAATAGAATGAAGATAACAGTACTTGCCGGGAACTCAGCTTGCACTACAAACAGATGGAATCTTAAATCAGAAGATTGTTTAAGCCTTTTTATTGAATTTGATGAAAGGAAAATATTATTTGACACAGGACAATCAGATCTGTTTTTTAGCAATGCAAAGGCAATGGGGATTGATCTGTCACAGGTTCATTACATGGTTATTCCCTATGGACATTTTAACCACTGCAGCAGCTTAACCCACTTTCTGAAGATTAATAAAAAAGCAAAGATATTTTTGCACATCAATGCAGCAAATCAAGTTTACACCGGGTTATTTGGGCTTATCTCCTATTATCCAAATGCTCAAACCGGCAGGATTTATTTCATTAAGGAAGACACGCAAATTGAAGAAAAGATTGTGCTCCTTGAAGGACTCCCGGAAGCCGTTTCACAACCCGGTGCGCAAAAATCATTATCTGAACAGACCGGAAACCTGTTTGTCTATGACAAATTCAGACATGAAATAGTGATGATGCTGATTGAAAATGAGGAAATAGTCTTATTTTCCGGTTGTTCTAATTCAGGGGTTCTCGATATGATTGAAGAAGTTAAACTTTTTTCCAAAGCTTTAAGAATTAAGGCTACTTTTGAAGGCATCCATATTCATAATTCCATAAGCAAAAAGATTCTGACAATGAACCCAGGAGAGGTTTTTGTAGTATAATTAAAGAAAATGTTCAATTTGCTTAATCACTAAATTATCAGAGGTCCAGTCCCGGCGTCTGGTAAGACAACCGAATCCCCCTCCCGAAGTAAGCCCGTCTATCCCGGTTGCAGATTCAAATCCCGGAAGTGATGCCTGTCCCTGAGTGGCCAGGCTGATTTATTGCGTTACCGGTCAAAATTGTGCTAAAAAGCTACCTTTGTAAATATTATTGATCAAACAATAAATTAATGCAAAGAATATGAAATTAAAATTAATTTTACTTGTTGTCGTTATTGCTGCCGGTACAGCAAAATCACTGACAGCGCAGCAGGTTAAAGTAAACACAGCTGCAGACACACTGGTAGTGCTATGGTCAAGTGGTGACCCCGAGGTTGCAGAAAAGGCATGTTTAATGTACACGCATGCAGCAAAAAAAAACAGCTGGTTTAAAGAGGTTATTTTGATTGTCTGGGGACCATCAGAAAAGCTTCTCTCAGAAAACTCAATGCTCAAAGAGAAGGTTGCCTTAATGAAGAAAGATGGAGTTATTATCGAGGCATGTGTTGCATGTTCAAATATGTATGGTATCACAAATGAGCTCAAAGTATGTGAAGTTGACGTAAAGGGGATGGGCGTTCCACTAACACGTTATCTTAAAAGAGGGTACAAAATTGTATCTTTCTGATGTTGTGTCCTGGTCCCGTGAAGACAGAATCGCTTGTTACATTGGATTGTGACCTCTCTAATAACAAAGCACCGGACTATAGGAATACGGTAGCAGAAGAAGGCCACGTGGCAATATTAATATAACTCTGCTTTCTAAACATTCTGTCAGCTTAATTTGTTTAACCAGCGAAGAACTGGACGATATGAAAAAAGCAACAAGCTGGTTCTAGATTCCGGTGGTAACTTCGGAAACGTTAACTAGACTCTTATGATACTGGAATTTTTTAACAATGGCATACGATGATAATTTAGCCGACAGAGTACGGGAGCGCCTTGCACACCTTCCTGTTATTGAAGAAAAAGAGATGATGGGAGGCTTGACATTTATGGTGAATGACAAAATGTGTATTGGTATTATCAAGGATGAAATGATGTGCCGGATAGACCCTGAATTTCACCAGACTGCAGTTGAAATGACAGGCTGCAGGACAATGGATTTTACCGGGAAGCCCATGAAAGGCTGGATAATGATTGACAGCTCCGGTATGAGAACTGCAAAAGAATTAGACTATTGGATTAATCTTGCACTTGAATTCAACTCAAAGGCAAAATCATCCCGAAAGAAAAAATGATGTTGCCAGAGGTAAAAGGGAAACATTCTGCGGCATGAATTAATTATCTGACAGCCAATAATCCGGGATCAAAACAGGCTAAGAATATTTTATGTAAACGAACCCACAATAAGCTAAATCAGTAAAACATTTTTAATAAGAATAGTTATGGAAATTAAGGTTAACATTTTAGCAATCCTGGTTGCAGTGGTTGTAAATTTCATTCTCGGATTTATCTGGTATACCCCTCTTTTTGGAAAAGCATGGGGAAAAGAAATGGGGTTCGACCCTGATATGAAACCTGATAAGTCAGTAATGCTGAAAGGCATGTTATTTATGGTTATTGGCAACTTTCTCTTTGCATGGGTTCTTGCACACAACATAGCTGCCTGGATGTTTGTGCCCGGAATGGAAAAAATGAATCCCCTTTCAAGCGGACTTATGGCAGCCATTTTCACATGGCTGGGCTTTTATCTCCCGGGTGAACTAGGGGCGACTGTCTGGCAGAAACACTCGTGGAAGCTGTTCGGTATCAATTCAGGATACCAGCTGGCTTCTCTATTGGTTGTATCGCTGATCCTTACTCACTGGACTTAAACCAGGCACTTTCGCGATGCAAAGATAAACCGGTACCTATTTTTAATTAGCGGTTTGGACAGCCTGAATCGTTCAGTGCTCAAATGCCCCTATATCAGGCGCTGATCCTTTTGGGACAACGGAATTATCGAAGTCGCGTGTATACTTAAGATCTGTCCCTGAATCAATGGCCGGGCTTCCTGCTTTGAGATGAAAATCATTTTTAGTGACATTTTGAAACAATGGATCACCTGTTTTGTCTCCCGGCCCAGGCTCAATTCCAATATTCAGTTTCCCCCCCAGGTAGTACAAGTTATTTTCATGGATAAAGCCAGCCTGGTTGCTTACCCTCTTGAAATTCGGAATGAAAAAGATATTATTCCGGTAAATGAAATCGGAAGGCCGCGGTGTGCCATTCCAGAAGCCAATGGCATAATCACTGTGGCTGCTGTCGGCAAATACATTATTTTCAACGCGGAAATCCTTTATTGAAACTCCGAATTTACCCCCTACATGAAATCCCCCTGCCACAGCTTCGCCATTGTTGATACAAATATTATAAGCAATTATATTATGTGATAGCGAAGATTTACTTCCGCCTACTTCAAACGATCCCTCGCAATTTTCACCCCAGTTATGATGGACGTAGCAGCTGTCAACATCTCCATAAAATTCAACAACTCCGCCATCATAGCCGTAGTCAAGGCTGGGAGCCTTACAATTGATCATCCTGTTGTAGGAAACCTCATTATCCGATGAAAATTCCAGTGTTACACCCACTGCGCCATAATCGTCATCTCCTCCGGGGTTATTTACAACCATAGTCAGGTCGTGCGCATAATTTCTGGTTATCAGGTTGTGGGATCCCATTACCACTATTCCGGCACCGACACCAGTTGCCTCATTATTGCGGATTATGTTATGTCCTGCCCCTTTATTAATTGTAATTCCAGAGGTATGACATTCACGAACCATAAAATTCTCAACTACCACCCAGTCGGCTTTAATACTGATTGCTACAGCACCTTCAACTCCAGGATTTTTAATTACGGGCGCTGGCCCGCTGCCATAAGCAGTATACACCACAGGTTTAGATTCAGTACCTGAACTTTTTATTATTATTCCACCTGTCCATTCAGTGTTCCTGAGGAAGCAAACGGTATCACCCGGACTAAAATTCTGTGAATATACTTTTTCCAGGGACTTCCAGGGACTCTTTGTGCTTGTTCCATTGTTTGCATCATTGCCGTTCCGTGAATCGATATAGTAGCTCCTGGCCGAGGTGATAAATGAACTACCAAACATGATTAAAATCAACATGGACTTTAATGTTTTGGTATTCCGGATAATAAGAGTCAGCATCTTAACCATTGATTTGTCTGTTTTATATTAATCCCTTGTTTTTCAGGGAAGGATTTCTAACTGCGGGGAGTGAACTTTCAAAGAGTTTATACAATACACATATAACATGATCAGAATTCGATCATAAAGCAGGTCAGCCCCCCCTCTTCAGGAACAATAAGTATGGATCCGGCATGCATTTTCATTATCTCCTGCGAAATACTCAGTCCAATACCGGAGCCGTTCTTTTTCGTGGTATAGAATGGCACGAAAATCTTCTCTTGCAAT
>Ga0208980_10002282_pt1 | contig 11625 bp, 2 predicted proteins | sample WetSurMetagenome_3_FD_187993 | JGI IMG/M metagenome (GOLD analysis project Ga0208980, IMG submission 187993) | Wetland microbial communities from Twitchell Island in the Sacramento Delta, sample from surface sediment Aug2011 Site A1 Bulk (version 2) | ecosystem: Environmental > Aquatic > Marine...
GTGTTATCTCGGGCAGTTACCCGTCGTTCTATCTTTCCTCCTTCATGCCTATCAATGTACTGAAAGGAAATGCAGCCAAATCAGGCAAATCCAGTGCTTTTCTCAGGAGGGTACTGGTAGTGATCCAGTTTTTCATCGCCATCTTCATGATCATCGGGACCATCGTGGTATCCAGCCAGTTGAATTTCCTGCGGAATACCAATCTTGGATTTGATAAGGAAAACCTCGTGGTGCTGGAACTACAGGATTCTACTTTCCGGAGCAAGGTTGAAACGATGAAGAACGAACTGCTGCAGGATCCCGATATCCTCAGTGCCACCAACAGTACGGGCGTTCCCGGTGAGATCAACTGGATCCAGGTGCTCCGGGTGGAAAGGGAAGATGAAATGGCTGAAATGGCACTGATATTGGCGCATGTGGATTACGATTACATCAAAACCATGGGAATGGAAATTATCCAGGGAAGGGATTTCGATAAAAGCATGGGCACCGACAAGACCGAAGCCGTCCTCATCAATGAAACCGGCGTGAAGACGCTTGGATGGGAAGAAAATCCCATCGGGAAAAAGTTGCGTTATGGTTTCGATCTCGATACGAACCAGGGAAGGCTGCTCCGGGTGATTGGCGTGGTCAAAGATTTCCATTTCAGGTCGCTGCACAACAAAATAGAGCCGGTCATTTTCTTCATCACCGATGAGCCGCACTATTACCTGTCGTTGCGAATTAAAGAAGGTAAAGAAAAGGAAGCGCTTGCCGTGATAGAAGAAAAATGGAATTCTTACGGGGCTGGCCGGCCTTTCGATTACCGTTATATCACCCAGATCATGGATGAACAATATGCCGGGGAGAAAAAGATCAGCCTTATCTTCCAGATAACGACCATCGTTGCTATTTTCATTGCTTTACTAGGACTGCTTGGATTGTCGTCATTCATAGCGGAACAAAAGACCAGGGAGATTGGTGTCAGGAAGATCCTCGGGGCTTCGGTGGGGAGTATCCTGCAGCTGCTTTACCGTGAATTCATTTACCTTATCCTGATCGCTTTTGTACTGGCTGTGCCTCTTGCATGGTGGAGGCTCGACATCTGGCTGAACGACAGCTTCATCTATCATACCAGCCTGAAATGGGGTTACTTCCTGCTGGCCGGATCGGCAGCTTTCATCGTAGGTATGGCTACCATTAGCTTTTATATTGTCCGGGCAGCTTCAAGTAACCCGGTAGATTCAGTGAAATATGAATAACCTGGGATTTCATGTTTGAAAATTATCTGAAAACGACTTTCCGCAATTTCTGGCGATACCGTGGCTATACCCTCATCAACCTGATGGGGCTGGCCATTGGAATTGCCACCTGCATCATCATCTTCACTTATATTTCTTATGAACTGAGCTATGATAAGTTCTATGATCATTATGAAGATATTTATCGTGTGTCTGTGAAAGGCCGGTTTGCGGAAGACTTTTTCGATGTTGCCGTTTCCATGCCGCCGCTGCCGGTTGAACTTAAAAAAGATTACCCGGAAGTAAGGTCGTATACGCGCATTGACAAGCATGAGGAAAATGTGTTTTTCTCTGTGGATGACAAGCGGTTCTATGTCGAAGGGCTTTATTTCGTGGATACCGCTTTTTTTGATGTCTTTACGTTCAAATTGCAGCGGGGCGACCCGACAACTGCCCTGAGTGAGCCTTGCAGCCTTATCCTCTCGCAGGAGATGGCGAAAAAATGCTTCGGTGAGGAGGACCCGATGGGCAAGATCCTCCGGTTGAATGACCAGGTCAGCATGAAGGTCACAGGCCTGCTGGGGGACATTCCAGCCAATTGCCACCTGAAATTCACCATGCTCGGGTCCCTCAGCACGCTGATCAAGGAGGCGCCAAGACAGTATATCGACAACTGGGGGTCATTGTTCCTGCATTCTTATATCCGGCTAAATCCTGGAACAGATGTGGAGGCATTTAGCGAAAAGATAAAGCGGACGATCGGGGAGGCTTTTGGAGAGGCGGCGGAGCAATACAACATCGAGATGATCCCGTATCTCCAGCCGGTTTCAGGCATCCACCTGCATTCCAACCTGATGGCCGAACTGGAGCCTAACAGCAATATCTCTTACATCTATATCTTTTCAGCGGTGGCCGTGTTCATTCTTATCATTGCCTGCATCAACTTCATGAACCTCTCCACGGCCCGTTCCACCAAACGGGCCCGGGAAGTAGGCATGCGCAAGGTGTCTGGTGCGACGCGGAACCAGCTCATCTGGCAGTTCCTGGGGGAATCGCTTCTGCTGAGCCTCATGGGCATGATCCTGGCGTTTGCCATCGTGGAAGCGTTGATGCCCTTCTTTAACAACCTTACCGGGCTGGAGCTGGATTCCTCCCTGCACCGGCCTTTCACTGTACTGGTTGCTTTTGTGCTGACGTTGTTCGTCGGATTGCTGGCAGGGGCTTATCCTGCCTTCGTGCTGTCCTCTTTTCAGCCCATCAAAGCCATCCGCGGCGACCTTTACAAAGGAATGAAGGGCTCTATGATGCGCAACCTGCTGGTAGTGGTGCAGTTTTCTATTTCCATCGCCCTGCTGGTCAGCACCTGGCTCATTTATAAGCAGATGCAGTACATCAGCCAAAAGAACATGGGTTTTGACCAGGAAAACCTGGTGCTGATCCCGCTGAAGGCAGACAGGCTGAAAGACCAGGGCAAGACGCTGAAGGCTGAATTTGCCCAATTGCCGGTAGTGAAGCAGATCTCACTCACTTCTTCAACTCCCGGCCGGTCAATTGATGGGCAGGGATACGTCCCTGAAGGGATCGACAGCAAATCGCCCTGGATCCTTTATACCCTGCGGGCAGATTATGATTTCATGGATGTCTTCGGGATGAAATTGAAAGAAGGCAGACAATTGTCGCCTCAATATGGTACCGATTCCTCTGCCGTAGTAATCAACGAGGCGCTGGTCCGCAAGCTCGGCTGGGAAGAACCGCTCGGGAAGAAGATATTCAGTTTTGGCGATGACAGTGACAGCACCAGCAGGACCTTCCTTACGGTCGTTGGTGTCGTGAAGGATTTTCATTTCAAGTCGCTTCACGATGCCATCGAGCCCTCCATCATCATACTTGACAGGGACAAGCCTGATTATATGGCTGTCAGGCTGAATCCGGGCAACATCGAAAAAAGCGTCGAACTATTGCGTCAAAAGTGGGAAGAAGTCGAGCACGCTTTCCCGTTCGATTATTACTTCATGAAGGAAGAATACGAAGACCTCTATAAATCCGAGCAGAAGATGGCCGACCTGTTCATCACATTTACCATTCTGGCTATGCTGATTGCCTGCCTGGGCCTGTTTGGATTAGCGCTGTTCAGCATAGAGCAGCGGACCAAGGAGATTGGCATCCGGAAGGTGCTGGGTGCTTCCGTGTCCGGGCTGCTTTACCGTTTGTCGAGGGAATTCAGCAAATGGGTCCTGATCTCGATCATCATTGCCTGGCCTGTAGCTTATTATCTCGTTGACAACTGGCTTACCTCCTTTGCCTATCGCATCGTAGTGCTCGATTACATCTGGATATTCTTTGCCTCCGGGCTGATTGCATTGGCCATCGCTTTGCTCACCGTGCTATACCAGGCCTACCATGCGGCTACCCGGGATCCGGTGGATGCCGTGAAGTGGGAGTGAAGACCAGTATAACTTTTCCCGAAATCTCCGATTAATTCCCGACGCAGATAAATATACCTCCTGAAGGCTGATTTCGCAACTTTCAGGGGGCGATTCTGGTATAAATAGATGATTCTATCCGCTAAAGATGAAAAAATTATACTTCCTCTTCATTTTACTGGTATTCCCGGCTGTTTCCTCTTTTGCCCAGATGTATATCCTCAACGAGGATTTCAGCGGGACCCTTGGCACCACACCTCCCTCAGGCTGGTCCAATACCATGATCTCCGGCAATGCAACCGACCTCTGGCACTTTGATAATCCCGGGATACGGGTCGTCAATTACCCCATCACGGAGCCCTTCGCCATTTTCGACGCCGAAACGATCTCAGGCAACGGAACTCCCGAATCAGCTGCCCTTGAAAGCCCGGTCTTCGACGCTTCTGTCAGCAATTTCATCCTGCTGAATTTCCAGCATACTTTTATCCAGGGTTCCGGTGCCACCGCCAAAGTGGAGGCTTTCAACGGTACATCATGGCAACAAGTGGCCGTTTTTTCATCCTCTACTCTGAATCCTTCCTCCGAGATACTGGATCTTTCCTCTGCCATCGGAGGTGTCACCAACGCCCGCATCCGTTTTCTGTGGTCGGGCAATGGCAGCGGCTGGTGGGCTGTCGACAACATCCGTATCTATGCCTCCCTTCCGCTTGATGCGGGGATCGTGTCCCTGGATAATCCAATCAACCCGGTATCGCCGGGCATGCAGAATGTAGCAGTATCCCTCTGTAATTTCGGATATAATACCTTGAGCTCCACTACGATTAACTGGACAGTGGACGGGATTGTCCAGTCACCATTTAACTGGAATGGCTCCGTCGGCTTCGGGCAATCCCTATCCGACATTGTCATCGGAACGTATAACTTCCAGGACCCGGTCAGGGTCAAAATATGGCAGACCAGTCCGAATGGCCAGGTTGATCCAAATCCGTACAACGATACTATTTCGGTCTTTGTCAAGACGACCCTTTGCGGAACTTATACGATTGGGGGTACAAATCCTGATTTCGATAATTTTTCAGATCTGGCATCTGTCCTCAATGGTGCCGGCATCACCTGCCCGGTAACCATCCTTGTCAGAGACGGGGTGTATTACGAACAGTTCATCCTGCGCAGCATACCCGGTTCATCGGCGACCAATACGGTAACACTCAGATCAGAGAGCGGCGACAGCACCCTGGCAATTTTACAGATCGATCCGGGCGCACTGAAGTTTGAGCCCATGATCTGGCTGGAAGGAACGCAGCACCTGATCCTGGAGGGATTGGGGTTGTTCACCGGATCCTCCGTTAGTTATGCCAATAATGCATTACTGATGGAAGGGGTAGCCGATGTTACGGTGAAGAATTGTTATTTCGAAGTCAGGAACCAGTTCGACTACGGCGTACTTGCACAGGATGGAAGCCGGCAGGTAGACATCGGGAACAACCGGTTCGAATCCATCAGTGGCAGGGCAGGGGCGGTTCACCTTACCAGCGACGGAACCCGGGAAATAAGCATTCACAACAATGCCATCCGCGGTGCAATCGATTGGGGGTTCTATACTATTCGTTCGGGAGGAGGGACTTCAAATGTCCTGATCTCTGATAACCAGGTGGAACGATGTTACAGGGCCATATACATCGATGCGGCGGACAGCATCTCAGTTATCCGTAATGTGATCACGAATTCAAATGATGGAATTTATGTCGATATCGGTTCATCCGATATTGAAATCTCTTCAAACAGGCTAACCGGCATTAAAAGTCATCCTAACTTCCCTGAAGGAACAGGGGCTATGGTCATCAACAGATCTTCCAATGCACTCATATTCAATAACTTCATACAAACGACCGGCCAGGGGCCTGTGTTGGGTATTAGTCTCAACAAAGCTTCCAATTGCCTGATTCATTTCAACAGTATTTATATTACAAATACGGATGAACAAAAGAAAAGCAAGGGGTTCATCCTGGCGGAAAGCAGCAACATCACCGCTTACAACAATATTTTCAATATCCGGAAGGCCGGCACCCCTGTTGTGATCGCCCAGGTCTCACTGGGACTGGATTTAAACCGGAATGATTACTATAGCCTGAATAACTCTGTGGGTTATTATAATGGGTTGCTTTACTACGACCTTCAACAATGGCGGGAAGCCACCGGCCTCGACCAGGAATCCCAATCAGTTCCGCCTTTCTTTACATCTGAAACTGATTTATCGATCAACCAGGCATTGCTGAATAATGCAGCAATACCGGTAGCAGGAATCAATACAGACATAGATGGAACCTCCCGGAATCCCGTCAATCCTGACATTGGGGCAAAAGAATATACTCCCTGCATAACGGATGCGGGGATTAATTCATTCACAAGTCCGCAAAATCCTCTCGGTGTTGGAACGGTACCTGTGAAGGTTATCCTTCAAAACCAGGGGCTTGCTAATCTTTCCTTCGTCAGGATAAACTGGCAGGTCAACGGACAATTGCAGGCGCCCTATACCTGGTCAGGCAACCTGGCGGCTGCAGCCAATACGGAAGTCCAGGTCGGGAGCTTTGATTTCCAGGCAGGACAAACATATATGCTCAAAGCATGGACCAGTGAACCAAATAATATGTCAGACTGCGATCACTATAATGATACTATATATAGCCAGGACCTGGCGGTTCCTCTATGCGGAACCTATACCATTGGCGGGACATCTCCTGATTTTAGCACCATCTCTGAGGCAGTCAATATTCTGAACCTTGCCGGGATATCCTGTCCGGTGACTTTTTTGATCAGGGATGGCCTGTATGAGGAGCAGTTTATCATTGAACAAATCGCGGGATCTTCTGCAACTAATGTCGTTACTTTCCAGTCTGAGAGCCATGACAGCAGCCTGGCAGTGATCAAACTCAGGCAGGATGCGCAAAAGTATGCCTCCGTGATCATTGTTAATGGCGGTGATAATATCCGGTTCAGGCAGCTCGGAATATGGACCGGCGCACAAAATGCCTTTGATAATAATGCAGTTCTCTTGAGCAATGCAGCAAACATTGAAATTTCGAACTGTTATTTAAAAATGACCAGGGAATCGGATCTGGGTATCGGGATCCAGGGCCAGAGTACTGGCGTAACTGTCAAAAATTCCATGATTGAATGTGCACATCAGAGGGCCATGGCCATCTTAGTCACTGATGCCGGCACCCGCGGAGTAAATATTATCGGAAATACTGTGAAGGGCGCCACAGATAACGGGTACCAGACAATAAAAATCACTACGGATACAAGGGCCATCAATGTGACAGGCAACCTGATTGAAGGTTGCAATCAGCCTGTGAACGTCGCCGGCGCAGATACCCTCACATTCAGGTCAAATATCATCCTGAATTCGAACAACGGGATTTTTATCGACAATTTCTGTTCAGTGGTGGAGATATCGGGGAACAGGATCCTGGGGATCATCAGTGTGGAAGATATCCAGGACGGAACTTCGGGGATCAACGTCCAGAACTCATCAGGTCTGGATATCTTCAACAACTTCATTCAAACCCTGGGCAATGGAGTCTGTTACGGGATCAGGCTGCAGAATGCTTCCTCCTGCCGCGTCTTTTTCAACAGTCTCAACATAACGAACAGTGATCCTGAAGGAAAAAGCATTGGCATCTGGGTGACAGGCACCAACAACCAGGTCCAGGCAAAGAACAACATCTTCCATATCAGTAATTCAGGTATCCCGGCCAATATTGAAGTCCCGGCCAACCAGCTCGATTTCGACCGCAATGATTATCATAGCTTTGATCAAACCATCGGATTATTCAAGGGAAAACTTTATAAAAACCTTCAAGTATGGCAGGATTCTACAGGGATGGATCAAAATTCCTTGTCAGCCCTGCCTTTTTATACCTCTGATACAGATCTGTCCATTAACCAGATTGTGTTGAACAATGCAGGCGTTCCGGTTTCCGGGATTACGAATGATATCGATGGTATACTGCGCGATCCTGCTCAACCGGATATCGGTGCGAAGGAATATTCCCCCTGCCAGGATGACGCCGGGATCACTGCAGTAACCAGCCCGGTAAATCCATTATCCATTGGCAGCCATCCAGTCACGGTCCTGCTTCAGAACCAGGGGCTTGCCGATCTTTCCTTCGTCAAGATATACTGGCAGGTGAATGGAGCGCTGCAGGTCCCTTACTCATGGTCCGGAAATCTGCCAACCGGAAGCACAGTGGAGGTTGAAGCCGGCAATTTTGATTTCCAGAGCGGAAAAATCTACATTATTAAAGCATGGACAAGCGAGCCGAATAACACTGCTGATTGCAATCATCATAACGATACGATCGAAGGAAGGAAGCTGGCTGCCAAGCTCTGCGGGACTTATACCATCGGAGGCAATGATCCTGATTTTATAACAGTTTCAGATGCTGTCACGGTACTGAATGAAGCAGGCATTGATTGCGCTGTGGTTTTCCTGGTACGAAACGGGCTTTATTATGAACGCTTAACGCTTGGTCCTGTTTCCGGTTCTTCGGAAGTCAATGATGTAACATTCCGTTCCGAAAGCGGGGACAGTACCCTCGCAGTGCTGAAGATCCTGGAAAATGCAGTCAATTTTGAATCCCTGCTTCACCTGGAAGGTGCCAGTTATGTCAGGTTTTTCCAGCTTGGACTGGAGACGGGCGCTGAGGATGGGAAATCGAATAGCGCCGTACAGCTCGATGAAGCTTCACAGGTCATCCTGGAAAATTGCCACATCAAGGCTATCAACGATTCTGATATGGGAATATCCATACAGGATGAAAGCAAAGGAATCAAGGTCTATAACAGCTTTATCGAATGCCTCGATCCCCAGTCCGGAGGAATCACTATTGAGGGCATTGGAACTGCCGATGTTGATGTAAGCAGCAATACAATCACAGGTGCTGCTATCAAAGGAAATGTATTATTGAAAATCACCGATGGTGCAGCAAAGGTCAAATTCTCCGGCAATCGCATTGAAAATTGTTACAGGGCAGTTTACGTTAATGGCTGTGACAGCATTGAACTGACAGGCAATTTTATCAACAATACCAATGAAGGTATCTCTGTCGACGCAAATTGCCTCGATATTAACCTTTATGCAAACCGGCTTACCAATGTCCAAAGCCATCAGAATGCACCGGAAGGGACCAGTGGCATCATCGTCAGAAATTCGGTTAAGATCGATGTCATTAACAATTTCGTCCAGACAGAGGGAAATGGGCCGGTGATCGGGATCAACCTCCAGCAGGTGGATTCGTGCAAACTTTACTATAATAGTGTGAATGTGACGAATACAGATGCACAGAATAAGAGCAAAGGAATATACTTAACCGGAATAAATCAGATTTTTTCCAAAGACAATATCTGCAATATAAAGTCCAATGGATTGCCATTTCACATCGGCATGAATGTCACCGGGCTGGTCACTGACTACAATGATTATTACCACCCCAACGGGATCATCGGTAAGATTGAAAACACTACTTATACTGACCTGTATGCCTGGGGACTAGCTCTGAACGGGGATGCAAATTCCAAGATTATCAATCCCTATTTTAAGGAAGATACGATACCGTTGCCTTTTCAGCGGGCATTAAACGGAGCGGGGATTCCCATCCCGGGCATTATTGCCGATATTGATGGAAAGCTGCGGTTCGCCCAGGCGCCGGATATCGGGTGTATGGAATTCAAAGTGGATTACGGCATTCTAGACCTGCTCAGCCCTACGCTGGATTGCTACCATGACGATTCCGACAGCGTGACGGTTTTCATCAGAATGTATGGAGATGTTCCGTTCAGCGAACTGAGGGTCGCTTATAATCTCAACAATGGCCCGGTACATATCGACACCATCCCCGGCCCGGTTTATGGCGATATCATCCATACCTTCAGCACGGTGGAAAACCTCTCTGCTGAAGGGGACTATTTCTTCCGGGTATGGCTCATCAATACGCTTGACGACAATATCAACAACGATACCCTGAATACCTGGCGCTATTCCAAGCCATCCCCGGTTGTGACCATGGACTGGGATAATTTCTGCTCAGGGTGGACCGTATCCTTCTCAGGCAACGCTACCGTCGTATCACCCTATTCCATAGTAAGCTATGAATGGCTTTTTGGGGACGGCGACACTTCTACCATGCAAAATCCTGTGCATGCATACCTGGAGCCGGGGACTTATGATGTGACGTTGCGGGCTTATAGCAGCGCCGGATGCTATGGATACCTTACAAGGGAAATATTCATCGATCCGGATTTCCAGGGTTTGTCCATGACGTATGACCTGGTGAACGAGACCTGCTTCAGGGATTACACCGGCAGCCTGGATATCCGGCCGGTTGGCGGTTACCCGCCTTATTCCATCTACCTGAATGAGCAAAAAGTAAATGCGAACCCGGTCACAGAGCTTACTTCCGGGACCTATATAATCCGGGTTACCGATTCTCAGAACTGTATGATCACCGATACGGTTGAATCAATCTCTACTGTCTATATGAATCCCATGATCGAGGCCGATCCGCTTTCAGGCATGACCCCATTGACGGTACAGTTCGGCTTTACAGCCAATAACCCCGTGAGCTGGACCTGGTATTTCTCTGAAACGGATGCTGATACGAACCAATCCCCGGAATATACTTTCACCGACTACGGCAACCACGAGGTCATCCTCGAGGTCCGGGGTGGCCACCCTTATTACTGTGCGGAAAGAGATACAGTGGATATTTTCGTCGATATCATTGTCACCATCGACGTAAATACAGTTTTCACGCCTAATGACGATGGCTACAATGATTTCTTCGAGATTAAAACAACGGCGGTGAAAGAGCTCCATGCCAATATTTTCAACCAGTGGGGGAATAAAGTTTACGAGATTGATGAGGTGAACGGCAAATGGGACGGAAAAACCAGTGGCGGGGCGGAGGTGCCGGATGGGACCTATTTCTTTGCCATCAAGGCCAAAGGATTCGATGATAAGGACTACGAAAGATCCGGGGCCGTCCTGTTACTGCGCAACGCAGCCCAGGCCTTCCCGAATCCTGTGACCGACAGGCTGAAAGTTGAACTCTATGGCCCGCTCGATCCACCTGCTAGTTTCATCGTGTATTCGGTGTTCGGCCAGGTGGCCATGACCGGTTCAGTGAATGATCCTGCCCGGATCGAAATTGACCTTTCACCTTTATCCAAAGGCATTTACATGGTGAAGGTCTTCGATGAAAACAGGCATTATTATGTCAGGATCATTAAAAACTAAGTCAGGAGGGAGAGAAAAGATGAGAACAAAGATCAACATACTGATACTGGCGATGATTTCCGGGCTATCTATTGCATCAGTCTTTGGCCAGACTAAGGAATTGAAGCAGGCAAATGCGGATTTCAATGATCTTCAATTTAGCAAAGCAGCTATAGAATACTCGAAAGCACTTGAAAAGATCACCGGTGATTCATTACAGAAGCAGCATGCCACTTTCATGCTGGCGGAGTGCTACCGGATGATGAACGACCCTGATAGGGCGGAAATCTATTATGCGCAATTGATCGAAGCGGGTTACGGCCCTGCCCGCCCCGCCCTGTACCTCCGGTACGCGAATATCATGCGGAAGAACGGGGATTATGGCAAAGCCCGGGAATATTACAAGAAATACCTCGATGAAGACCCTGTGAACGTGCAAGCCAAACTGGGAATCAAATCCTGTGACTGGCTTGCATCCAACGCCGGTAAAAGGGCCCAGGTCAACGTATGGAATATGCAGACGGTCAATACCGAATATGATGATTTCGCCCCGGTAGTATACAGCAAGGATTTCGATAAACTGATAATCACCTCTAACCGGCCAGGGACGAACGGAAAATACATCGACGAATGGGAAGGACAGGGATTCAGCGATTTATTCGTGATAACAAATACCGGTAATTCATGGAATAATGCAGTTTCATTC
>Ga0208980_10002283_pt1 | contig 11623 bp, 9 predicted proteins | sample WetSurMetagenome_3_FD_187993 | JGI IMG/M metagenome (GOLD analysis project Ga0208980, IMG submission 187993) | Wetland microbial communities from Twitchell Island in the Sacramento Delta, sample from surface sediment Aug2011 Site A1 Bulk (version 2) | ecosystem: Environmental > Aquatic > Marine...
CAAAACCGCCAATGAGCTTTCCGCCGGTACCTATCACGTTACGGTCACCGATGAAAACGGATGCTATGAAACCGGTTCCACGCTGATTACCCAGCCCGATTCACTTTCCCTGGAAGTGGATGTCAATAATCCCTGCCCGGGTGGAACAGACGGATCATTAATTGCTGACGCCAGCGGAGGGACAGGTCCGTATGATTATGAATGGTCAAATGATGTTTATGAACGTATAAATACTGACCTTGCTGCCGGGACTTATGGACTGAAAGTAACGGATCACAACAGCTGTAATATAGAACGGGAATTTACACTAACCAACCTTGACACAGTGAAAGTGGCATTGGTGGAGGTCACACCTCCCACATGTGATGGCCCCTCCAACGGCATGATCTCTATCTACGCAACAGGTGGTACGGGGGTTTATGAGTATTCCGCGGATGACGGACTGAACTTTGTTTCGGATTCCGCCATTGGCTCGCTGGCTGAAGGGACCTACCTTGTGGTTGTCAGGGATGACAGGGAATGCTCTTCGGAGGCATACCCGGTTGTCCTGATCATTTCAGAAACGTGTGCCCTCGTAGTTTACGATGCTTTCAGTCCTAATGCCGATGGTAAAAATGATGTCTGGAACATAGGGAACATTTCAGGATTCCCATCCTGTAGCGTAAAAATATATAATACCTGGGGCACGCTGGTCTTTAGCTCAAACGGCTATGGTACTCCCTGGGACGGCAAACACGACGGGAAGGATCTGCCTTCCGGCACTTATTACTATGTAATTGATCCCGGCGATGGTTCCGGTGCTATCACTGGCGCAGTAAGTCTAGTTTACTAACCTTGTCATGAACCTGATTATGAAGACCTTTAAATCATTGCAGATCATTTTGGGATTCCCGGGGGTGTTGTTGTTCATGGCGTTGCACTCCGGTTCATCACTTGCCCAGCAGATACCGAATTTCAGCCTGTACAACATGAACCATTACCTGATTAATCCTGCCGCCACGGGAACCACTGACCGGCTGCCTGTTTCGGCATCCTATAGAAAAATGTGGGCAGGTTTTAACGACGCCCCGTCACTTCAATACCTTTCAGGCAACATGCAGGTGGCTAAAGACATGGGCGTTGGCGCCAAGCTCTTCAATTACCAGGCAGGTCCTCAGCGGAAAACAGGCCTCGAGGGCACGTACAGTTATCATCTTGCGCTCGGAACGGGCAATACCAGGCTTTCCTTCGGTTTATCCCTGCTTTTGTACCAGTTCCATCTGAATAAATCCGATCTGGTTGTCGAGGATATTGACGACGAAGTATTCATGGGGGAGGAAAATATGTTTGTGCCTGATGCCGGTTTCGGCACATATCTTTATGGCAGCAATTACTACGTCGGCCTGTCCATTCCTCAACTTTTTCAACGCAGCATCGATCTGAAGTCGGATGACATTCTGCAACAGAAACAGGTTAGACATTATTACATTCACGGCGGATATATCTTTGCAGCCGGTACTGATTTCAAAATCGAACCTTCCCTGTTGCTGAAATTCATTGAAGCAGGAATATTCCAGGCCGATATCAATGCCCTGTTGACCTATAAGGAGATGGTAAATTTCGGCGTCTCCTACCGTACCGGGGATGCCGTTTCATTCCAGGTTGGTTACAAAAACCCTGATTTATTCATCGGATATGCCTATGACCTGCCTGTTTCAGGCATGGCTGGAAACACCTGGGGATCGCATGAAATCCTCTTCACCTACAGCTTTGATAATTTCCTGATGAAGTAGTCTCAATTTGCCCTTTTGCACATTTGCACATTTGTGCATTTGCACATTTGCACATTTACATATTGGCATATTTCCCCCTCATCTTCACTCGTTACTTTTTACTATGTTTGTGCAAAATTTAAACAGCATGAACATCCTTTTGCTCGGTTCCGGAGGCCGTGAACACGCTCTGGCCTGGAAGATCAGCCAAAGTCCGCGCTTATCCCATCTCTATATCGCTCCCGGTAATGCCGGAACGGCACTCGCCGGCACCAATGTCAGCATTGCTGCCGATGACTTCGACCATATCGGGGAATTCGCGGTCCGGAATAGGATCGATATGGTGGTTGTTGGTCCTGAAGACCCCCTGGTGAAGGGGATCGTTGACTATTTTGCCGGCCATACCGACCTGCAAAACATTCCTGTAATAGGCCCTTCCGGGAAAGCGGCCATGCTCGAAGGCAGCAAGGAGTTCGCAAAAGGCTTTATGATGCGGCACCATATACCCACAGCCCGCTTCAAATCTGTTACCTTCCCGCGGATAACCGAAGGTGTAAGGTTTCTCGAAACACTTAAGGCTCCTTATGTGCTTAAGGCAGATGGTCTGGCCGCAGGCAAGGGTGTGCTGATCATCAACGATCTGTTTGAGGCCCGGGAAGAATTGCACCAGATACTTAGCGGGAAGTTCGGGGAGGCCGGAAAAACCGTGGTGATTGAAGAGTTTCTCAGCGGCATTGAGCTGTCTGTTTTTGTGATTACAGATGGTAAAAGCTATAAGATATTGCCGGAAGCCAAGGATTACAAACGGATCGGAAAGGGCGATACAGGCCCCAACACGGGAGGGATGGGTGCTGTGTCGCCTGTGCCTTTCGCCGGACAGGATTTTATGAAGAAAGTAGAAAACCGGATTATCATTCCCACCATCAAAGGGCTGCAAATCGAGGATATCGTATACAAAGGCTTCATTTTCTTCGGGTTAATCAACTGCCATGGTGAACCCTATGTAATTGAATATAATGCGCGCCTCGGTGATCCTGAAACGGAGGTGATCATGCCCAGGCTCCGGAACGATCTTGTTGACTTACTTGATGGTGTTGCTTCAGGTAACCTCGTAGAAAAGACTGTCCTCATTGACGATCGTCACGTGACTGCGGTGATACTCGCTTCAGGCGGCTATCCGGGGACCTATGAGAAAGGAAAGATCATAACCGGACTTGAAAAGGTTGCTGACAGCCTGGTGTTCCATGCAGGCACAAAAAACGATAACAGCCAGGTTACCACAAACGGAGGCAGGGTGATTGCAGTAAGTTCCTTTGGCAGCACCATGAATGAAGCCCTTGAAATGAGCTATAAGAACGCCGCCCTCATTGATTTTGACAAAAAGTACTTCCGTCCCGATATCGGATTTGACCTGGTTTGACCCCCATGGGATCCTACTTTTTTTATCCTATTTTTGCAGTACATTAACACTTGCATGCCCATGAAAATCCGTTTCACAATCCTGCTTGCCCTTATCCTGAGCCTTCCCGCCTGTATAGCCCAGCAGGTACCCGAGGGATATATCATGCAATACCAGCAGATCTTCAGTACCGGCAAAGCGCTTGCCGATTTTAAGGTCGATAATCCCGATTCATGGGGTATTTTCCAGGCGGGAAGCAACTTCTATCTGCATTTCGCAGGTTCACCCGAACATGCCGGCTCGTCTGTCCTGCCGCTTAATATGGCCATTCTGGGCAACCAGGTTTACGGCGATTTCATTCTTGAGGCTGATGTTATGCCGGTACCGGATACCAGCGGCCTGGGTGAAATTTGCCTGTTCCTTGGCCTGAAGGACAAATCCACATATTATTATATACAGCTTACAAACCAGGGAAACCGACCGGGTCACGGGACATACCTGGTAAAAGATTCGGTGCCGAAACTGCTTGTCTCCAAAGATTTACAACCCGTCATCTGGAAGACCGGCAAATGGCAAAAAGTCCGCCTGGAACGCAATATTGTCAAACGAACCATCCTTGTCTTTCTGGATAATATGAAAGTACCTGTGCTTCAGACCAAGGACTACGAATTGGTTATGGGATCCGTTGGCTTTGGATCTTTCTCCAGCCCGGGAAGCATTGATAACATAAGAATCTGGGCCCCCACTGTTATCAGTGAGGAGTGATGACAACAGGCAAGATCACCCTTTTGGTCTTTGCTACAGTGAGAATCCCGTCCCCTCATCATCCTCCTTCACCCCAGCTCCTGAAAAAATATCTATCCAGCCCGGATCATCTTCGCGTACGATCCAGCCTTGCGTTCCAATATCAAGCTTATGTAACCGGGTCATGTCATCGGTACCGCTCACAGTATCGAGAAGTATTTGTACACCGGCAATCTCGGCGACCGCAATAACATGATTGAATTGCCCTTTTACAGGATACATCTTTTCGGGCGGACCGTTGTCCACCGTTCTGATAATCAAAGGCCAGGCACTTATCCCGGCCTGTCTTAGAAGGTTCACCAGCACCAGGTTGATTTCTGATGAAGAACCAGTTTTCTTTTGCATGAAGTCTTCAAAATCCTGGTCGGCATATAAGGTAAAGGCTCCATTCCACCGGTAATTGTTCCGGACATATTCAAATACCGCCTCCAGTTTTACCACACGGTCATTGCTGTTATCGCAGATATTATCGATGAGTTGTTTACTTCCGGCATTTTTTGTCAGGTACATGCCAAATCGGTCATGGTTAAGCAGTGCCGCATTAAATTCCGACCAGGTATCGAGCCTGAAGTGAACATATCCCGGTATGGCAGTTCTGTCGTGCATAAGGTTCCATTCCCCCCTGTTTTCATAATCCTTATGCGTTGTGAGTACCAGCGGTTTGAAGGACCAGGGAAGATTACCCGAAGATTCGAACAGATTAAACCTTACCTGGGGATAGGAGGAAGTTACGGGTTGGGATCCCGTTCCTGCTGATAATCCGGGTATATTTCTCATCACTATTTTCTTCTTCGTGTTGTTCATTGCCCAGACTTTATATCTGTTTTCTGCAGTGGCATATAACAGGTAACTGCTTTTGGCCAGAACTGTTCGCCTTGGACGGGGCTTTGTATCATAGAGCCATTGTAGTTTCCTGCCAAAGGCCATTTCCTCGTCAGGCAATAATGCTCTGTTGCTCTCATAGGTTACCAGGTATACATAAGGATCCGGAACCTCAAATCTTATTTCGCTCCAGATCACGGGTATTTCGTGCTGAAAATACCATGTGTCCAGCTTCTCGAAATCAAGGGAGGCTACTTCATAAAGATACTCAATGATAGCGCCAGGCTGAACATTTGGAAAAGTGAATTTTATTTTATTCCAACGGTCGTTGATTTTAATATCTTCGATCGCGCTGCTTGCAACCTGATAGGTGACGATCTTACCATGCTCCATTACCAGGGTCCTGGCCTTCAGCTTAATAAAATCATCATGCCTGTTATTAGTCTGGTAAGGAATTTCCACAGAAGCGTACTTCAGTCCGTCTGGCTTAAGAATCTTAAGACGGATGTGCCTTGTATAAAAGGTACGGTTTGTGACCTTGATATCCCCAAAATCACAAAGTACTATCGCAGGGGCAGCTGAATCCTTGTCCTGCGGCATTACGCTGAATTCAGCCGGAGAAACCTTACCCCATCTGATGGGCGGCCCTTCTCCAAATCCGGCGAATGCCGGAATAGATGATAGTATCATCATCAGTGCAATATATGAGGATTTCATTGCCGGATGTTTTAGGATTTCAAACAGACCGTGGCAATTTTTATGCCAGTAAATAGATTTTCTTACCGGAAATTCTTATTTTTAGAACGTTCAACTACTTTATAACCGGCATGTCTGTTAAGACCTTTTCACTCACTTTTATTTTATTGCTTGTCACGTCCCTGATTCATCCGGGGCCTTGGTCCGATCAGCCTGGTCACGATCTTTCTTCCGGTGAAACCGATTTTACAGATGCACTTGGCCGGATTTATGAATCACTGCATGAACCTGACCTGAATTGCAACGCATTTTACGTCGGCATGCTCGGGTTCAGATCATTGTGTGCCAAGGGACTTGTTATCAAAGACAGTCTGATCACCATTATTGATTACAGCCTGCCTTCTTCGGAAGACCGTTTTTTCGTGATAAACCTCAGGCAAAACAAAGTGATCTGCAAAACGCTTGTTGCACATGGCCGTAATTCCGGGGAACTCTATGCCAGCAGGTTTTCCAATAAAATGCAATCACATCAGAGTGCAATCGGGTTTTATATTACCGGGCAGCCTTATCAGGGCGGACAAGGTTACTCAATGATGTTGACTGGTGTGGACACAGGATATAACGATCAGGCCCGGATCAGGTCGATAGTTGTTCACGGGGCACAATATGTAACGCATAAGTACGTGGAACAATATGGCCGGCTGGGCCGTAGCTTCGGATGTCCCGCCCTTCCTCCACAGGTGAATGCCAAAATAATCAACCTTATCATGGAGGGATCCGTTCTTTTCAGCTATTACCCGGATGATGTTTATCTCAGCAGCTCTCACATACTGAGTTCTTATTCCAGCTACCAGGCCGGTAAACCTGTCCTTTAAACTCCCATCTGAAGGATGAACTTTTCGAGTTCCTTCCTGTCATAACCATAAATGTCCTTGTAAAAGAACAGATTCCCATCCTTGTCTGCTTCGCAGGTAATGTAACGGATATAAATGGGGAGGCTGGCGGTAATGTCGATTTCATAGTGTCTGCCCTTCCGGATCATGTCAGTTATATCTGTTTTCTCCCCGTTTATTTCGTGAATGATATATTCAGCAAGCATTTCAGGATGCTCCACCCTGATACAGCCATGTGAGAAAGCCCGTATATCCTTGGAAAACAGACTCTTCGAAGGAGTATCATGGAGATAAACTGAATAAGGATTGGTAAAAACAAACTTGACCTGTCCGAGGGAATTATCTGAGCCCCTGTTTTGTCGTATTGTATAGTTGAAATTCTCCGGTGATACTTCAGCCATATTGATGGATGTTTCACTGACGGTCCTGTAATTGCCGTCCAGGATTCTGAATCCGTTTCTTTTAAGATAGCCGGTATCCGACTTGATTTTGGGCAGGATTTCATTCATCGTAATGCTTTTGGGTACATACCATACCGGATTGGCAATAATTGTCTTCATGACTCCTTCGAGCAGCGGTGTGGGAGAGGCGGGTTGCCCGACAATGACCCGGAAGGTATCCACACAATTGTTCTCTTTGAAAATTCTTAACTGATAGGATGGAATATTCACATACAACGATGTAGGTTCCTGAATATCCAGTTTGCGGAGCCTGTCGAGATTCAGCGCCAGCTTCCGGTATTTGAAGAGTGTGCTTTGTCCCAGGGCATCCAGTGTATTCATCCCGCATCTCCCGTCAGGCTCAAGGCCGTGGTAGTATTGAAACTGCATCAATGCCTTGTCAAAATCGCTTTCATGACTGTTCTTCCCAAGATAGCCCAGTGCGATCAGGACCTTTTTAACGCTCCTGCGGAGAGCAACGGTATCCTTGACAGGATATGAAAATTCCGTCCATTGGTCAGTCAGCTGACCCGACCTAATAAACTTTTCTGTGGCCTGCTGTAGCTGCACATATTCAACAAATTCAGGCTGAAGTGAAAGTATTTTCCCGCGGATGTTTTCCTGTTTGAATCCCTGAAGCAGGACAGTTGGCAGTTGCACATACCAGTCCCGGAGATACAGGGTTGTGTCAAAAGGGGTATAGCCTTTATGCAGATTGGTCATTAAACTGATCGCTGCATCAGTCATCAGGATTTCAAATTCAGCTCCCAGCAAATACCGGACACCTTCCGGGATCTGCAGGCCCAGTTGCTGATTTAATTCCTGAATTGCCGCCAGGTGATAATGCGCTGGCTCAAGACCATATTCTCTGGCATGCTCAATCAAGCCGAGAAGCTGGGATGCCCTTTTGCTTACTCCCCGTGAATGCGTCCAAACCGGTTTGTAATCATTCAGCTGATAAAACTTACGCACATTATCAAATACACGGGATTCATCGCCATGAACCACCGGAGTTTCAGAAACTGACAGATCCGACAGGTACTCGCGCAGAGAATCAGCCGATGCCGGTGTAAAGAATTCCAATCCCGATTTGTTCAGGATTTTTGGACTTTGCACATAACTTGTGCTGATCAGCAGGATCATTGCCAGCAGCAGAAATGTCAGGATATGCCTGGGAAGATGTCTGCTGAAAAGGGGAACGAATAAGGTTGTGCCAGGGTTCGTGATTTGGGCGCCTAAGGTGGTATTTACTGAAGTCCTTAACATGATTCCAATGGTTGGTTTCTGTCTGTATATACGACAGAACCAACGCGGAATCAGCATTATTTACACCAACACGGAACGGTACTTGATGAAATGATGAAAATCGAAGAGTGGTGATTAACCAATTCTCTTCCAGGAAGTTATTTTTTAAGTGCTGTCAACACATTGGATCCCATTAACTTTCCATCGGTGCTGTATGTTTCGCTTTTTACCAGACCCACCCCCTTGGAATACCATTCCACGCTCTTTGTTTTCATATTCATCATCATTTTCATGGCCACATCGGATGAGATCTTGTAGCACTCGAAAGTCCCTGCCGGAGTAGTAAGATTTTCAACAGCTTCAACCTTCCTGTTTGATACATTGATGGTAATGTTCATTACAGTCATTCCGCCACTTGAGAAGGACATTTTCATATCACCGCTCTTGAGCAGATCCCCTGCTTTCATGGAGGATGGCATTTCCAGGCTGCCACCTGTGACCGTCATTTCCATATCCTTATAGGACTCCATGCTTTCCTGGTTCAGGAAGTTCTTCATGTCAATATAATAAACACCTCCTTCACAGCGTGCGCTTAAGTTTGCGGAGCCAAGACTCTTACCTTTGGCATCAAAACTCTCAACGGCAACACTGATTTCAACTGACCCGGATGTTCTCTTGATATCGGTGATCACCTGTTTGCTTGATCCTGTAAGACCTCCCTTCTTGTCATACTGTTTATACTCCAGCTGAGCATCCTTCAGATCGGGGTAATACAGTGGGCATTCCTGTGCCCGGATACCGACAAAAATGATACTGCATGTCATGCAGCTTAGTAGAATTCGTTTCATAATAAATTGAGATAAAAATTTACAAACAGACATTTAAATCAGTTAAGCAATGATTTCCATCGATTCGGCAAGGTTAGGTTTGATTTTGGGTTTGTGCTCAGACCGGGGCTTACCGATCACAACAAAAGCCAGTACCTTTTCAGGGGCCTTTATTTTAAGCATTTCCTCTATCTCCTCCCGTGCGAACATGGCTCCGCTAAGCCAACAAGCGCCATATCCCATATCAACGGCAGCCAGGAGGATGTTCTGAATGCTTGCTCCTGCACTTTGAATATCCGGATGGTTTCTCAACAGGTTAATCTGATCATGGGTGAGTTCCACTGCACTTTCCAGCACTGTTTCATAGGGCTTGGTAATCAGAACAAGCACTACCGGAGCATCTTTGAAAAAAGTGGAAAACCAGGTAACCTGCTTTTTGACATTACTTGCTGCTATGGATTTTGAAGATGGCAAATTCTCAATTTTATCAGTAACAACCTCTGCCATCCGATTGAGAAGATCCTTGTTTAAAATCGCGATATACCTCCAGGGCTGAAAGTTGTTCACACTTGGCGCCAGACCAGCCAGCCTGACCATTTCCTTGACATCGTCGAGGCTGACCTGCTCATCACTGAAGACCCTTACACTTGTTCGGGCTTCTATTGCTGCTTTAAGTTCCATAACCCTGTTTATTTTCATCTAAAAATAAAATATTTTTCGTTAAAAATGAAACCCCCCGATAGAAATATTGGTAGACAGATATAGCCAGCCGGATATTTTAGGTAAACAACTACCTGAATTATCAGCTGACTTTATTAGATAAAAACGCAATTGATCATACGTAATGCACGTGAATTGCACTAATCGGGCGAGTTAAAATGACGGTGACGGATCAGGATTATCAACTTTTTGTTTTTGCCCTAAAGAATTCATCCAAATATGACTTCAGCCAGTATTCTGAAAAATCGCTGAAGAGAAGGATTCTGAAGGTTCTTACAGATCATTCCATGACGATCACCTCACTTGTATCACGCATAAAAAGTGATCCCGAGTTTGTTGAGACAATTGTAAAAGAAATAACCGTTAATACAACCGAACTTTTTCGTGATCCCCAGGTCTGGCAAACCATGCGTTTCACGGTCCTTCCGCGCTTTAAAAATAATTCCGTCATCAATATATGGCACGCAGGCTGTTCTACCGGTCAGGAAGTATATTCCATGCTGATCCTGCTGAATGAACTTGATCTGCTCGACAGGGCCAAAGTGTACGCAACCGATATCAATACCGATGTCATGGATACCGCCAAGCAGGGAGAATACAAATATCGGTTCAATCTGTCCTATCTGGACAATTTTGACAAGGTGATCAAGGAGAATCCATACAATTATGAAGAATACAATGATGTACCTTACGAAAAATATTTTTCGCTGGATAAAGCCAACGATACCATCAAGATGTTGCCCTTTCTCAGAGAAAAACCTGTGTTTAAAAAACACGATTTGGTAACAGATAACAACACGTTGTATGTAAAGTTTGACCTGATCCTTTGCAGGAATGTGATTATTTATTTCAATTACAACCTGCAATGCCGGGTTTTTGATTTGTTTCATCAAAACCTTTATGATTCCGGATGTCTGATCATGGGAATGCATGAAACCATATTGGGCCCGCCGGCTTCAAAATATCAAAAAAAAGGACATGCTTATTTTAAAAATTGAGTCAGTTACGATATATTTGAATACCAAAAGATTATTTTTCTAAACAAGGGAAAATGAAAATAAAAGCATACAATCCTGCCATGAACAACAAATTCATTCTTGGCCTTTGGTTTGTCCTGTTTGCTTCTGCGGTCCTTTTTGTTAACTGGCTGTTTACCAGGCCTCTTCAGCAGATTGATGCCTTACATAATAAACTGGCAGACACAGAAAAGTATATTACACGCCTCACAGCCCTGCATGCAGAATTTCTTTTGAATTTTGATAAAGAAGACCAATTCTTTGTTTCCACAAGCAGCAGCGCTGAAACAGAAGCCAAATCAATCATCACAGCCATTGAACAGAATCTCGAAGGATACAGAAACATCCGTTACCTGAAGAGGAATCCCGACATTGTGGCTTCACTTGATGATTGTGCCAAAGCACTTACCGGATTCGGCAACAACCTCAATGATCTCTTCCAGGTGACCCGTGAAAGAGGCAGTTTTAAAAGCGGTCTTATATCGCGGTGGCAGGATTTGAGCAGTCGCATGCTGGCCGTTTCCAACCCCCCCGGCCCGGAAATTACACGTAAACTTTACCTCATCAAACAGGCTGAATCCAGCTACCTGCTGCAGCATGAATCCCGTTTTCTGGAGGATATTTCCGTATGGTGTGAGGAAATCCGCAGCCAGCTCCTGCCCGAAGAAGGCGGCATTGAAATGGCCGATCTTGATAGTTATATGGCCATAACCGGTAGTTTTATCGCGCTGGACAAGCGTATCGGTTCAGCCAATACAGAAGGTATCATGGCCGGGCTCTCAGAATCCTTGAAAGAATTACCCCTGACCTTTGACAATGCCAGGAATCTGATCCATGATACAGGTGTCAAAATACGATTCTGGTGGAACCTGTCTCGTTTTTTCATCCTGTTTTTATTTGTTGCAACGTGTATCATTCTTTTTAATAGGATATCCGGTACCCGTATATTTCATCCGCTGAAACTTGTCAGCGGCTATGCCATGAAATTATCCCGCGGTGAACTGCCAGAA
>Ga0208980_10002284_pt1 | contig 11619 bp, 13 predicted proteins | sample WetSurMetagenome_3_FD_187993 | JGI IMG/M metagenome (GOLD analysis project Ga0208980, IMG submission 187993) | Wetland microbial communities from Twitchell Island in the Sacramento Delta, sample from surface sediment Aug2011 Site A1 Bulk (version 2) | ecosystem: Environmental > Aquatic > Marine...
ATCCGTTTAAGGGAAGGCATTAACAAAGTTGTAATGTCGGGTGGTGTATTTCAGAACAAATATCTTCTGGAGGGAACGACAGAGTTGTTGCAGAAAAATAATTTTGAAGTTTATTCACATGCTTCAGTACCCACCAATGATGGAGGTATAGCCCTTGGGCAATTAGCTGTGGCATCTAAAAGAAGAGAATTAAAATGTGTTTAGCTATTCCTGCAAAAGTCATAAGTGTCGATGGAAAAAGTGCTAAAGTCACCATCGAGGATGTTGAATATACAGCAAGCCTTCTTTTGCTTGATGATGTAAAACCAGGTGATTATATTATGCTTCATGCCGGATTTGCCATTGAAAAAGTTGATCCTGATGAAGCTGCTGAGACATTGAGGCTGCTGAATGAGATAGGAAGGAATAGTCATTTCTGAATCAGTTTATGAAGTACGTAGATGAGTACAGGGAAAAAGAGTTGATCCTTTCTGTTGCAGACGAACTGAAACGGATTTCAAAAAAAGAGATTACCATAATGGAAGTCTGCGGTGGCCATACTATGGCTATTCATCGTTTCGGACTCAATTCACTCTTACCTCCCAATATTCATCTTGTATCAGGTCCGGGATGCCCGGTTTGTGTTTCAAGTCAGCAGTTTATTGACCTGGCGCTGGCATACAGCAGGTTGCAGGGAGTAATTATTACAACCTACGGCGATCTTGTCCGTGTACCGGGTTCTTCCGCTTCGCTTGAAAAAGAGAGAGCCGAAGGAAGCGATATACGCATTATTTACTCTGTTCTTGAAGCTATTGAAATTGCCAGGAATAACCCGGAAAAGAAAATAATATTTCTCGGGATAGGCTTTGAAACAACTGCTCCGGCAACTGCAGCAGCCATAATGAAGGCAAAACAGGAGCATGTCTCTAACTTCTTTGTGTTTAGTGCACACAAGATAATGCCCCCTGTAATGGAAGCGCTTGTCAGGGAAGGTCTTAAAATAGATGGATTTATAGCCCCCGGACATGTTACAGCAATCACCGGTACATCAATCTATAATGATCTGGTATCGGTTTATGGACTGGGAGTTGTTGTTTCGGGATTTGAACCTGCAGATATAATGCAGTCTGTACTGATGCTCACAAACCAGATAGAAAAAGGATCACCTGAAGTCAAGGTACAATATCATCGGGTAGTGAGCCATAACGGGAACATGACAGCCCGGAAAATGTTGAACCGGGTTTTTGAAAACAGGGATGACCAGTGGAGAGGATTGGGTCTGATACCTTCGAGCGGACTTGGGATAATAGAAGAACTATCATCATTTGATGCCGAAAAACAATTCGACATCAGGGTGCCCCGGTCGACTGAACCTAATGGATGCATCTGCGGACAAATCCTAAGGGGTTTGAAAACACCTCCTGAATGCAGACTCTTCGCAAAAAAATGCACTCCTTCTGATCCTGTCGGAGCATGTATGGTTTCAGGTGAAGGTACATGTGCAACATATTATAAATACAGGTCATGAATCAGATGGAAGGAAATATACTCCTTGGTCACGGAAGCGGTGGTAAAATGATGCATGATCTGATTGATACTGTTTTCATCAGACACTTCAGCAACAGTATTTTAAATGATCAGGCTGATTCGGCTATTCTGAATACAGGATCGTCTGAAATAGCCTTCACGACTGATTCTTTTGTAATTGATCCGCTTTTTTTCCCCGGAGGAGATATCGGTAAACTTGCTGTTTGCGGGACTGTGAACGATCTTGCTGTCACTGGAGCTGAGCCTTTATTTCTGAGTGTTTCTTTCATTATTGAAGAGGGATTTCCCCTGAAAGAGCTTGCAGTGATTGCAGAATCTCTCGCCTCTGAAGCAAAAAAAGCAGGTGTTCTTGTTGTGACCGGCGATACTAAAGTGGTTAATAAGGGAAAATGCGATAAGTTATTTATAAACACTTCTGGTGTAGGACGCATCAGAAGGAAGAATCTTCACATCAGCAGGGCAATGAATATTATCCCGGGCGATGTGGTGATCATCAATGGCATGATTGGTGACCATGGAATGGCTGTTTTGAATGCCCGCGAATCGTTTAATTTCAGGACTACTATAGTATCGGATTGTACCTCACTTAATCAGCTTATTAGTTCAGTGCTTGAAAAATATGAGGTAAAATTTATGCGCGATCCCACAAGAGGAGGAGTGGCAACAGTACTGAATGAACTTGCCGGCAAAACAGGATTTGGTATTGAAATTGAAGAATCTGTTCTTCCTGTCAGGAGCAGTGTTAAGGCAATGTGTGAGTTACTGGGATTCGATCCTCTCCATGTAGCCAATGAAGGGAAAGTGCTGATTATTGCGCCAGGAGAAAGTGCATCTGGCATTATTGGGGCTTTGAGGGAACATGAATCTGGAAAAGACTGTGCAGTTATCGGACGGATTGTAAATGATCATCACGGGAAAGTAGTACTTAAGAATCAGACAGGTGGACGCCGTATTATCGATTCATTGTCGGGAGACCAGTTGCCAAGAATCTGTTAATTAATTGATTATGCATGAATTTTCACTAGCCCAGGATGTTATCAGACTTGCTGAGTACGAGGCAGAAAAAAACGATGCCCGGATAGTAAGCGAAATTACGATTGAAATTGGCAATATGAGTGGAGTTGATGCTGATGCTTTTGAATCGGCACTTGGTCTTTTGAAAGAAGGCTCAATACTTGAGGACGCATATCTGAATATTATAAGGATATGGGGCAGAGGAGTATGCAATGCATGTAACAAAGAGTTTGAAATGAATAAAAGGACCGATACTTGTCCTGAATGCGGCTCATTTCCATCTGAAATAAAGGGGGGAAATGAGTTCAGAGTTGTGTCACTTGAGATATATGACTGATAATAAACCGGAATTACCTGTAAAGTAACTTATAAATAATCAGCTATGTGTGAAACCTGCGGTTGCGGCAATCCGGAAGGATATAAAGTCCAGGGTCCTTATCATACTCACAGCCATGGGGAGGATCATCCCCATGAACATATACACGAACATGGGCACGATCATACTCATTCCCACACCCATTCGAATGACGATGACCACCAGCTTTCACATGATCATACACACCAGAAAATTATCAAACTGAACGTTGATATTCTATCCGCTAACAATTTAACAGCCGGAATGAACCGCAGGTTCTTTGAAGGAAGAAAAGTCCTGTGCCTTAACCTGGTCAGTTCTCCGGGATCAGGAAAGACAACAATACTGGAAAAGACCATCATCAGTCTGATCCCTTCGAAAAAGATATATGTGATTGAAGGTGACCAGCAAACACATCTTGATGCCGACCGTATAGCGAAAACGGGGGCCACAGCTATCCAGATCAATACGGGTTCGGGTTGTCACCTCGATGCTAAAATGGTAGAATCTGCAGTTGAGAAACTGGATATCGAGGCAAATTCAATCCTTTTTATCGAAAATGTGGGCAATCTTGTCTGCCCTGCAATGTTCGATCTGGGGGAACAAAAACGTGTAGTTGTCGTCAGTACTACTGAAGGTGAAGACAAGCCTGTTAAATATCCAAATATGTTCGAGACATCCCATCTCTGCATCATCAATAAGTCTGACCTCCTGCCTTATGTTGACTTCAGTCTGGAAGAGTTTATAAAAAACACCAGGATAGTAAATCCTGATCTCAAAGTCATAACTGTTTCAGCAAGAACCGGAGAAGGAATGGATAAATGGTTTGACTGGATATTCAATCAGCGAAAGAACTGACCAGCTCCTTTACCTTTTCAACTGCAACCGGAATAGCCTTTTCAACCTCAGGAGTGAGCTCCATGCCAATTTCCTGGAAATCCTTTATTGAGATGGCAACAAGACAGATGTCGGGCACATTACCTAATAAAAAAGCAGCATCTATCAAATCCTTCAATCCTATTTCATGGGCACTAAGCTGGTGAGGAAAGTCCTTTGCATATTTAGGCTTCAGCACCCTGACATTTCCTGCCGGGTACTGATCCAATGATGCATCGACTATAATAATCTTCTTATATGACTGGATGAATCCCAGAAGGTGAAATCCTCCCGTGCCTCCGTCCATCAGATCTGCACCTTTATAGTTCTCCTTCTCAAGACGGTTCACCACATGAATTCCGGCTCCTTCATCATTGAGCAAAAGATTACCGATCCCAAGTACAAGGGTGCTATTCTCCAAATTCTATGTTTTTACAAGTCAGACTTTTTTGAATCCTTTCGGACAGGATTTATTGCTGTTGTGTCGTTCAATAACATCCTCTTCGATAAATTTCCATCCGCCTATCATGGAAGAGGTCACACCTCTGCGTTCGATATAGTCATGATAAAACACCAGGTAGACATGAATTATCGCAAAGATGATAAATGCCCACATCAGTATATGGTGCAGCTGTCTTGTAGCCATATCTCCACCGAGGAAAGGGACAACCCATGAGAACAATTGCGGCAGGAAGGCCTTACTCATTGCTGCATACATACCGAAGCCCGTCATGCATTGAACCAGGAAGATCAGGAATGTAATGAAATATATCAGGCTGGCCAAGGCATTATGACCAATAGAATCTATCTTTTTGTTTGTGACCTGGAATACATCAACTTTGATTACATCGGCAATTTCCCTCCACTGGCATTTCTGAAGCGGGATAAAATTATACCAGCGTGAAAATTCGTTGCCTGTAAAGCCCCAGTAGATCCTGGCTATAAAATTAAAAAAGAACACAAATGCTGATACAAAGTGGATGAATCTGACGGTTCCAAACCAGTAGTTAAAATAAGCTTCAGTACTGTTCACAATTGCAAGCGGGGCTCCGATAAGATAACCAGTTATGCATAGTGATACAATACAAAGTGCATTGATCCAGTGATATAGCCGAACAGGCAACTCCCATACATGCACTTCACGCATCGGCAAGGATCTGCTTCTCATGGATTAATAAGTTTTGATATCATGAACATAACTGCCATTTTCATCGTACACATGCACGGCACATGCCAGGCATGGATCGAAAGAATGTATCGTCCTGATCACTTCCAGAGGAAGTTTTGAATCGGCAACAGGCGTTCCTATAAGTGATTCTTCATAAGCCGAGCGTTTTCCTTCAGGATCCCGGGGTGAAGCATTCCATGTTGTGGGGACAACCAGCTGATAATTGGCTATTCTCTTATTTTCAATAACTATGAAATGTGATAATGCGCCACGCGGTGCCTCAACCATCCCAACGCCTTTTGCATTTTTATTCCATGTCTCAGGATCCCACTTGTCATTATTCTGGGTTCGTGTATCGCCATTTTTGATATTAGCCAGAAGTTGCTGATAGAATTCAAGCGCCCAGTCACAGCAAAGCTTTGTCTCCAATCCCCTGGCAGCTGTCCGGCCAAGAGTCGAGAATAATGCTGTTACCGGTACATCAAGTGCCTTGAGAGTGCTTTCAATAACCTCCTTATATTCAGGACGTCCTGATGCATATCCAATAAGCATCCTCGACAAAGGACCCACTTCCATTGCATTTCCTTTCCATCTCGGTGTTTTAACCCAGCTATACTTATTAGAGACATCAAGCTGTTCATAAGGAGGCTTTGGCCCTGTATATTTAAGGTTGGTCTCGCCATCCCATGGATGCAGCCCGGCCTTGTCTCCTTTTGAATACTCATACCATGAGTTGTTTATAAACTCCTGGATCTGCCCGGGATCATCACCTTTTACCTCGTGTATCTTGCTCAGGTCGCGGTTAAGAATCGCACCGCGAGGCATCTTAAAGCTGTCGGTATTATTATAGCCATTAGCCGGAAAATCGCCAAAAGACAGGTAATTGCTAAGACCTCCGCCTATTGCACCCCAGTCACTTTTATAGAATGATGCAACTGCAAGAAGGTCAGGTATGTAGACCTGGTTTACAAACGTCCTGGCATCTTCGAACAGTTTACCTACCATAGCCAGTCTCTCGGCATTGACTGCATTTGCTTCCTCAATATTGATCGAGCAGGGCACACCTCCGACAAGGTAATTCGGATGCGGGTTTTTTCCTCCGAATATTGTATGGACCTTGACAAGTTCTTTTTGCCATTCAAGGGCTTCAAGGTAATGAGCAACAGCTATAAGGTTAACTGCCGGAGGAAGCTTGTAGGCAGGGTGCCCCCAGTATCCGTTGGCAAAGATCCCAAGCTGCCCGCTTTCAACAAAATTCACAAGTCTCTTCTGCACATCAGTAAAATATCCTACCGAGCTTTTGGGCCATGAAGATATGCTTTGGGCAATCTTTGATGCCTCTGCCGGATCAGCTTTAAGAGAAGAAACAACATCAACCCAGTCAAGGGCATGAAGCACATAAAAATGAACCACATGATCCTGTATGTACAAAGCATTAGCCATCAGGTTCCGTATAAGCTCGGCATTTGGTGGAGCCGAAATACCAAGTGCATTTTCCACAGTACGTACAGATGCAAGTGAATGAGTTGAGGTACAAACGCCGCATACCCGCCCTACAAATGCCCATGCGTCTCTCGGATCGCGTCCTTTTAGTATGGTTTCAATACCTCGTACCATCGTACCGGCACTGTAAGCATCAGTGATTTTCCCGTCCTTTACTTCAATTTCGACCCTCAGGTGGCCTTCAATACGGGTTATTGGATCTATTACTATTCTTTCTGCCATGGCGGTTATTCATTAGAGGTTTTAGTTTCAGAAGCCGGCTCCTGAATATTCTTTATCTCACGCATCTTGCGCACATTGGTAAGGATAGCATGACCCGCTATTCCTGCCGCAGTTGCAACCCCCAGAGCTACTCCGATCTTGTCGGCAGTAGTTTCAATTCCGAAACCTGACACACTCGGCAGATGTTGATAGAACGGACCTCTGTCCCAGAATCCTGCCTCTGAGCAACCGATACAAGGATGCCCCGATTGTATGGGATAACTAATCCCGTCATTCCATTTTATAATACCGCATGAGTTGTACGTGACCGGTCCTTTGCAACCCATCTTGAACAGGCAATATCCTCTCCTTGCTCCGTCATCATCGAATGACTCGACAAATAACCCGGCATCGAAGGAAGCCCTCCGATAACATGTGTCGTGAACACGTCGTGAATAAAATGCCTTTGGCCTCCCAAGACCGTCGAGCTGGGGAATACGGTCAAAAGTGAGCAGGTGTACAACAACCCCTGCCATCACATCTGCAATTGGCGGACAACCCTGGACATTTATCACAGGTTTCCCGCTAATTACTTTGTGAACCGGCTTCGCTCCTGTCGGATTAGGACTGGCTGCCTGAACACAGCCGGCAGAGGCACAGTTGCCCCATGCAACGACAGCCTTTGCGTTGGTTGCAGCCTCTTCCAGGATCTGAAGTGCGCTCCTGCCTCCAATACAACAGTAGGCCTCGTTTTCCGTAGGGATTGATCCTTCAACCATAACGACATATTCCCCCGGGTATTTAGCCATCACAGTTTTATAAGCATCTTCTGCCTGAAAACCGGAAGCAGCCATGAGTGTCTCCTGGTAGTCGAGAGAAATTTTGTCAAGTACAATGGTTGCAACTATCGGGTGTGAAGCCCTGATAAATGATTCGCTGCAACATGTACACTCCTGAAAATGGAACCAGATTACCGGAAGCCTGGGTTTGGTTTCTAATGCCTTGACAATCTGCCCTACACCACTGGCCTCAAGGCCAAGCATAGCGCCCATCGCTGTGCAAAACTTCAGAAACTCCTTACGGGATATCCCTTTTCCCCTGACTTCCTCATAAAATGAGGGTTGCTTGTTCTCCATAAAGGGTAAGGTTTAAATTAAAAGAGATCAACTAAATATACAAAATATTCCTCAATCCCCAATGAAAAACTGTTTATTATCATCAACTTTTTTTGGAATCAGCAAGGGATATACAAACCCGGAATGTACATCGCATTTGAGCGAAGTTAAAGCAAAGGTCAGTGAAAAAGATTCATTAACTTCATAATAACTTTTGGAGGGGCTTTCATCCCTAACTGTTCCATCAGTGCAAAACGGTCAGGGATTCCCCAATGTTCAGTAAGTTTGCCTTCCTTGAATCGCATAATATCTATTACAGAAATTTCAATTTTTTTACCAGTGGCAGGCATAGGTCCGAATTGTCCCTGCTGACTCCCCCTGGCTGTCATTCTTCCCCATATCTTATCCCCATCAATTGCCAGATCCTCTATTTCCATGGAAAAATCAGGAAAAGCGTTATGTAAACTTGTTATAGCTCTTTTTACTCCTTCAACATTGGGTGGGAAAAAGCCATACTGGTGTTCTATAAAATCTGGCGAAGCAATTCTGTCAAATACTGCCAGATCTCCTTTACTGAATCCTTCTTCAATCAGAATTCTAAAAAGCTGCTCGTTTGATTCCATATTCTTCTAATTTGATGTGATTTTACTTTATAAATAATTTTCAAGAATCCATTTTTACCAAAGCATGCATAAACTTTCATTTATGTATTTAGCTGTATCAATCCCCATTCAAAAAACAATACATGTCGGACTATCATCTTCTCTTTCAATATTTTTCCTTTCAGTCAATCTTGATGGGTGGACCTGTCACTAGCATATCATGCTCTTCCATGACCCTTTTGATTTCTTCCTGCGATGGAAGATTGTCCCATGCATCTGTTATTTTAAAAAATTCCTCCATCTTACCTGATGGCAGATAAGAAACAATCACTCTGGCTTTTTCTGTCAATTGTACAAATGCATGCTGAATGTTTCTTGGCAGAAAAATAGTATCTCCTTTGCTCATCTGAAATCTTTCTTCTCCTACCTGAAATAAATATTCCCCTTCCAGGATATAAAACCACTCATCCTGTTTAGTGTGGATATGCAATGGAGGACCTCCCTTCGGTGTTTGTCCTGTTTGTTCAAAAACAGCAAGACTGCCATCCGTATCCGATCCGGAGATTTTGAGATCCAGAGTATTTGAGGTTATTCCTTTCATTTTGTAATGTTGCCCGAATCTTGTATCTCCTGCCTTTATTTTAAATCCCTTCTCTGTCTTGGATGGAAAGATCATTTTTGCCTTTGCCAGGAAAGAAGCCGGCAGTATAGTAAGAGTTGTCTGGATGAATCTTCTTCGTTCCATAGAATAAAAATTAATATTACCATTAATATTTTCCATCATAAATACTCAACCATATTGAATAAACACATTAAACAATTTAGTTATGCTTAAAGTTTAGTACAATGGTTATGATAAGATGATGTTAGTACATGGTTCAGACTATCTTGTCACACTAACAGATATTATCCTGGGAAGTCTTCCGCGGAATGATAGATACCTAAAGAAGATTCAGTAAATTGGTAAGAGGTTTTCTTAATTATTTTTAAATAACGCGGATAACAGTTAATGGATTATGAACATACATTAACGAGTCCGTACAAACAGTTTAAGGCTTCGAACGGCAGGGGCCAATAAACTATGTATGAAAGAAAACTTTTAGTACCTCAGTTTATATTTTACCATTCATGCTGATGCAAAACAGGTGTTGAAAACCCCGCAGATATATTTTACCATTACTTATGGCAGGTGATGCGAACATTTTTTCACCGATGGAATTTTTCGCAATAAATTCGAATTTTTGACCAGGTTTTATAACGGTTATAACCCCGTTGTCATTTGGCATATAAACCAAACCGTTAGCAAGAACTGGTGAAGAATACTGCAGACCAAGATCTTCAGTCCAGAGAATCTTTCCGGAGGTTGTTTCAATACAGTGAACCTTACCGCTGGTCATTGTGGTAAAAAGAAAACTATCCTTACAAACCGGTGAAGGCACATAATATGCTCCTTCTCTTGTCTGCCAGACAATTTTACTTTTTGTAACGTCACCCAGCCCATCAGGCTTTATTGCAACCAGGGTACGTTGAGGCCAGGCGCTGCTCACTAAAACCAGTCCGGCTTTTTCATCATAGACCGGACTAGAGCAAAAGTCCTCTGAAGGGCCGCTGACAAACCAGTACTTTGATCCGTCATTTGGATTATATGAAGCAATTTCCTTATTACCGCAAAAAATCATCTGAGTTTTACCAGCTATTTTCCTTATAATGGGTGTGCTGAAACTGTGTGCCGGTTTGTCATGCGAGACTTTCCATACCACATGTCCGTCAGCTTTATTCAACGCTGTAACGAAAGAATCGCCCTGGCTATCCCCGTTAATAATTACTTTGTCTTCAAAAAGCACCGGAGAACAACTGTAACCATGAGGACTTGAGAATGTTCCGGGCCGTTGCTGCCAGACCTGCTTCCCGGAAAAGTCGTAGGCGGCTACCATGACATCCTTCCCATCCAAAAAAGAGACATAGATCCTGATGCCGTCGGTTGCGGGTGTTCCGGAAGCATGGCTGTTGTTATCATGCTTATTCTCGAATTGAGTTTTGAGTACAGTTTTCTGCCATAAAAGCTTTCCACTCCTGCAATCATAACAAAGCAGGACTTTCTCCTGGGTTTCCTGAAGGGCTGAAGTAATGAAAAGCCTGTCTTTCCAGATAACTGGTGAAGAATATCCTTTGCCCGGGACTGTGACTTTCCAAACAACATTGGTAATTGAATCCCATCTGACAGGTAAATTGGTTTCCATACTGGTTCCGTCTCCGTTTGGTCCGCGCCAGCAGGGCCAGTTTTGTGCCTGGGTTACACATAAAGTATTTATTGACAACAATAGAAGAGTATAACTTATTAATCTAATCTTTCTCATAAATTCCGGATTACAGATAATAAAAACAATGTTTCAGGTCAAAAATAACCAAAAATTAATATTATCAGTAACCATCTTAACAAAGTTCAATAAACTGTTTGCCGCATTTTCTAGTTCAGTTCATAAATTAAGCCTGGCAGGAAATTTGGCCATTTTTTGTATTCTCTTTTATTTTTTTCTTAACTTGTAGAGACAATTATCCGGGATCCATGAGATCTGTTACGTGACCAAAAGATCTGTTTGGAAACAATTAGAATATCTACAACCAATAAAATGCAGTAATATGTCACAATTATTTGTACAACTCGCACATTCCGTTACGGGGAACGTAATTACAATTGTTGCTTTGGAACTTGCCGCGGCAATCATAGGATTTATTATTGCCTGGCTGTTAGCCAGATCGGTTTACACCCCTGTAATAAAGGGGCTTGAGACGGATAAAACAAATCTGAATAGTCAGATTGCCAGATTAAAGGATGAATATAGTACCCTTAATGAAAAAGTAAATAAACTAAGTGATAAAACAGGAAAACTTGAGGAGGAAGTGATTGCAAAAAATAACGAGATAAATACTCTATCGGCTGAACCTAATCATATAGTTACTGAAACTGTCCCTTTAGGCACAGAAACTGTTCATAAAGGTAAGTATGTTATAGTTAAAGCAAAAAACGGCGAACATTATTTTAATCTGAAAGCAACAAATGGCCAGGTAATCCTCACCAGTGTAATGTTTACATCAATGACTGATTGTTTAAAAGGGATAGAATCGGTTAGAGAAATTTGTCCTGATGACAACAGCTTTGAGCGGAAAACTTCCTCCAATAATAAGCCCTATTTTAATCTGAAGACATCAGACGGCCATATCCTTGGTAGAAGTGAAATATATGAATCAATAGCGAAT
>Ga0208980_10002285_pt1 | contig 11617 bp, 7 predicted proteins | sample WetSurMetagenome_3_FD_187993 | JGI IMG/M metagenome (GOLD analysis project Ga0208980, IMG submission 187993) | Wetland microbial communities from Twitchell Island in the Sacramento Delta, sample from surface sediment Aug2011 Site A1 Bulk (version 2) | ecosystem: Environmental > Aquatic > Marine...
GAGCCTCAAATCAATGTGGACTGGGAAAAAGAGTTCAAGCGCTTTTACCGCGAATACCTCAGGAGGACTCCGAGTTGATCACGACGCTGGAAAAAGTCAAAGAAGGGCTGCCTGCAGTGGTGAAGCAGGTCCATGGGGGTCACAAGATCCGCCAGAGGCTTGGCGGTCTGGGTATCCATGTAGACGACAATCTGAAGGTCCTCCGCACCGGCTTTCTGGGAGGACCCGTATTGATTGAGATTCATGGGACTGAGGTGGGGATCGGTCACGGCATGGCTGAGAAGATCGAAGTGGAAGTGATGGAAGAGGAATGAGAATCGCTCTTGTTGGACAACCGAATTGCGGAAAAAGCGCTCTCTTCAACAGCGTAGCCGGATACAAGACCATCGTCTCCAACTTCCCGGGAACCACAGTGGATTACGTAACGAGCCCGGTCAATCTGAACGGGGACAGCTTCACTCTCGTTGATTTGCCCGGGATCTATTCTGTTTCCACTTCAGAAAGAGAAGAGATTCTGGCTCGCCGGTACCTCATCAAGGAGAGACCGGATCTCGTGATCAATATCCTGGATGCGTCCGTGCTCTCCAGGAGCCTCGAACTGACCCTGGAGCTTCTGGAGCTCAAGATTCCTCTGGTCGTCTGCCTGAATATGATCGACGAAGCAGCAAAGAAGGGCGTGGAGATCGACGTGGGCCACTTGTCACAGGATTTGGGGGTTCCTGTGATTCCCACCATCGCGATTCGAGGGCAAGGAGTCCCGGAACTCTTCCAGTCAGCCGTGCAGACGGCGAAGAGCGGAATTACAGGCAAGATTCATTTTCTGTCTCTGGATGTGGAGCGCATCATTTCAGAACTTGCCGATCTTCTTGGGGTTGGCACAGCAACGAGACTGGGAGTGACCCAGAGGTTCCTGGCCATCAGGTTGCTTGAAGAGGACGAGGAGTTCGAGCAAGCGGTGCGAGAAATCAACCCCGGGATCATGGGTGAGGTCGAACGCTCACGAAGCATGCTATCCGAGTGCCACGGAAGACCTTCGGACATGGTGGTGTCGTCGGAACGGCATTCCCTGGCCATGAACCTTTTTGAGCACGTGGCCAAAGTCAAACCACGAAGCGCAAAGCCTTTCAGGGAGAACATCGACAATTACCTCATGCACCCTTACCTGGGGTATGCGTTTCTCGCGGCAGTGCTCTTCTCCTTTTTCTGGATGGTTTTCAGTCTTGGCAAACACATCGAAGAACCGATCCTCGCCTTGTTCGATCTGGCCGCGGGTTACCTGGGGGTCCACCTCAGCAAGGAGTCTCTTCTGTTCACCGTCGTCAATGGGTTGATCCAGGGCTTTTCGGGCGGCATTGGAATTGTCTTGCCTTACCTGATTCCGTTTCTCTTGGGACTTTCTCTGCTGGAAGACATCGGATACCTTCCAAGGGCTGCTTTCCTCATGGATTCCATCATGCACACCATCGGGCTCCACGGAAAATCCATCATCCCCTTCGTGCTGAGCTATGGCTGCAATGTCCCTGCCATCATGGGCGTGAGAATCATGGAAAGAGCCAGGGACCGCTTTGTCACCGCCGTGCTCGTCACCCTGATCCCCTGCGCTGCGCGGACGACGGTTATCTTCGCCCTGGTGGCTTTTTACCTTGGACCTCTTAAGGCCCTCTTGCTTTATGTTCTCAACATCGTGGTCATCGCAGCGGCAGGCAAGATCCTTTCACGCTTCATGCCTGAGGTCACCCCGGGGATGATTCTCGAAATGCCGAGCTACAGGTTACCCCAGTTCTCAGCCGTGACGCGGAAGGTTTGGTTCCGCGTCAGGGAATTTGTCCTGATCGCCTGGCCTATTCTGATTGCGGGAAGCGTCATCCTCAGCCTCCTGGAATATTTCCAGCTCGATGAGCGCATCAACGGGATCCTCTCTTTTTTCACCAGCGGGCTGCTTGGGCTTCCTTCAGCAGTGGGCATTACACTCCTTTTCGGCATTTTGAGAAAGGAGTTGGCGATTATCATGCTTGTCCAGGCTCTTGGAACGAGCACCTTTTCCTCCGCCATGACGGAGGAACAAATGATGGTTTTCACGGTCTTCAGTCTCTTCTACATCCCCTGCCTTGCAACGCTGGGCATGCTGCGCTCCACCATCGGGAACCGGGGCATGCTCTTTACCCTATTTTTCACCACCGCCATCGGCACGCTGATGGCCCTCGCCACCAGGGCTCTTTACTGGGCTTACTAAAGCGCTGGGAATAAGAACAGGAAAAGGGCGCATGGCTCTTGGAATAAAGATTTTTGTAACAGTTTAGCTCTTTGAAATGGAGGGCCTTTTTCTGTGTTCATTTCAAAGAGACAAACGGTTACAGATCTTTCATTGGCCTAAGCCAGCACTTTGACCATGAGGGGGATGGCGACAAAGGTGCCGAGGGAGGCACCGATGTTGGTGAAGACCACGACGAGAAGGATCCTGGTGATCTTGTTCCGCCAGAAACCCCTCACTGAAGCAATGTCGTCGAGGAGGCTCTCGAAGTCCTTCACCTTGGGCTTGGCAATGGCCGCTTCCACCAGTCCCGACACCCAGCCGGCCGCAATCAGCGGGTGAAGCGTGGTAAAAGGAGCTGCAGCCGCTGCAGAAAGAATCGTTAGGGGATGTCCGAGAGCCGCGGCCGCTCCCAGGGCGGCGAGCACTGCGGTTGTCAGGGTCCACCATTTCACCATCTGGGCGGTCGCCATCATTCCTGAATAGAAGAATCCGAAGAGAATCAGTCCTACGATAAACGCCGGAATCCCCCATCCGAGGATCTTTCCCAGTTTGCCTTTGGGAGGGAGTTGCTCCAAGGAGGCCAAGTCCACATCCTGGTCCCAGGAATTCAAGATACCCGGCACATGCCCTGCCCCGACCACGGCCACAATCCGGTTTCCGGGCGCGTGGCGAATCTTGTGACTGAGATACTGATCTCTTTCATCGATGAGGATTCTCCTCACCTCAGGAAGAACCTCCCCGATTTCGGAGAGGAGCGCATCCAGAACATCTTTCTTTTTCATCTCCTCGATCTGCTCCTGGGTGATCTCATCCACTTCCCAGACGGAAGACAAAATCTCGGTCAGGAGTTTCGTCTTTTTCCAGAACCCCATGAGGCGCCAGGTGCGAGACAGGGTGATCCGGATGTCCCTGTCTGCCAGATGGACAACTGCCCCTGCCGCCTCGGCCGATCGAATGGCCTGGAGGATTTCCTCGCCCGGCCTGATTCCGAGCTTCTGGCCGATCTTTCTTTGAAAGCTTGCAAGGAGGAGGTTGGAGAGGAGGAGAAAGGCTTTCTTGTCCTTGATCACCTTGAGGAGATCCGTGTCCTCCCACTTTTTTTTCTGAGTGAGAGAATCGTAGCGGGACTGGCAGAGCTCCACACAGACCGTGTCCGGTTTCGTCTCTTCAATCACCCGGCTGACCAGGTCAGCGCTCTCCCTGGAAATGTGAGCGGTGCCGACCAGGGTGATCTCTTTCCCTTCAAAGCGGAGCTGATGCACATTGGGATGTTCAACCATAAGGTTTTTACGTTTCCTTTATCTCACCGGTGAATTTCAGCAATTGCCTTTTGTAGTACTCCACGTTGTCCCTGGCAAGGGCTATAGCCTCCTTGATGATCTCCACCGCCTTTTGAGCGAAACCGTTCGCATAGAGCGCCTCGGCCAGGGTGTCAAGAAACACCGGCGACCTCTCAAGGGCTACGGCCCTCTGAGCCAGGGCGAGTGCCCGTTTCTTGTCCCGCAACTCCACATCGTCTGCAGTCACCAGAATCCACGCCAGATTGTTCAGAGCGATCGGCTGGTTCTCATCCAGGCTCAGAACCCGCTCGTAAAGTTTGATGGTCTCCCGGAGATTTCCTCTCTTGAGGGTGAACATGGCCAGTCTTTGAAGAAGAAGGACGTCATTGGGGTTCTTCGCCAGGTGCTCGGTGATCGCCTCTTCTTCCCAGTCGTTGAAGAGCCTGTCCTTGGCAGGACTGAAATTCAGGAAGTACCCGAGGCTGATCGTAGCGACAAGATACAGGGCAAAGCAAAGGCTGACGAAGCGGTTGTGCTTCCTGATCAAGCCGGGGTCGCGGAGAAATCTCCAGAGGGTGTCCACTCGCTGCCTGATGCTGAAATGGTGCCAGCTCGGAAGATCCCGGATCTTCCCACTCATGATGGCAATCTTTTCAAGAGAGCTTATGGTCTCGCCGGGGCTTCCCATGATGAGAGCCGAATAGAGGTCTGCCTGCCGCTCGAAGTGACGCATGAAAAAACCCATCACATAGCGAAAATACACCACCATGCTCACGAGGATAGGCAGGGCCAGCAGGAAGTAAAGGAAGCTCGCATCCGTTGAACCGCTCGTCCCGATGACCTTCATCAGAAACGGCCAGGTCGCGATCAGTACGGCGAAAAAATCCCAAAGGCCGGTGGACACCACGGCAAACCCGATGAAGAACACCAAGTAAAAAAAGAAGTGGCGGTACCGGGCATGGCCCATTTCATGGGCAACCACGGCTTTCAGCTCGTCCAGGGAAAGGATCTCCATGAGGGATTCGGTGATCAGGAGGTATCTGAAACGGGGCACCATGCCCATGATCCCTGCGGTCATCATCCGGCCTTCAAAGATGGGCCACCTCAAGAGCTCCCGGTACTTGAATTTCTTTTCTGCCAGAAAACTCTTCAGGGCATCCACCTTTTCAGAAGGAAGGAAAGGCTTACACCCCCACCAGAAACGGATCAGGCCGGGCATGAAGATCATGAGAATGAAAAGAAAGAGGGAAAAGAAGACGACCTCTCCCTCGGGTCTGTTCATGAGCGCCTGCAGGCTCGTCCATGAGCTGAGAAAGATCAGGTCATAGATCAAAGAAAGCAAGACCCACGGGAACAGGATGGGCACATTGAGTTTCAAGTTGGAGACAACGAAGGATCGCCGCGTGATCCCTGTGTGGAATGCGCGGTCATAGGCGGGAAAAGAAAAATACCAGAGGGTCACCTGGTAAGCGATGAACACCAGAAGCGCCAGGATCCCCTGGAGCACAGAAAAGGATCTTACCCAGGGAATGAGCTGAAGCCAGGTCTTGATGTGAAACAGATGGACGTCAAGGGCGAAGAGAAAGATCGCCAGCACCGAGAAGCGGAACACCAGAGAATGATACTGTTCCGCAGGGGAAGCCGTCTCTTTTTCCGGCTCAGCGAGATCGCGAAGGAAGCGCTTGAACCCCCACCAGCAGTAGGCCGCAAAGATCACCCCGGTGATGACCAGCATGCCCACCGTATACCAGAGGGGATCTTCGGGAGCGCCTCTCTGCTGGCTGATGCTCAGGATGAGGAGAACGATGATGAAGTAAAGGACGTTGTTAAACATGCTGGCAGGCGGAATCAGGCGGCCGATTCGGTCTGGGACGGCGCGAATTCCAGTTTCCCTCCCCCAGGCGGCATGAAAGGATCCGCATGGAGAAGGATGGTCACGCCGTACCGTTTTTCGATGTCGGCCAGTTCCTTCCTTTTCTTGTTCTGAAGATACCCGGCCACATCCACCGAAAGGGTCCCCTCGACCTTGCTCACGTTCCCCTTTGAGACGCCCATAAGAATTCGACGGAGATAAGAGACCGCCGCGGACTCCACCGAGATCACGATGCCCCGGCCGTCGCACGCACGGCAGGTCTGATAGCTCTTGGATTCAATGGAGGGACGCAGCCTCTGGCGGGAGAGCTCCATGAGGCCGAACTTGGAGATGTGAGACGTGTCCACTTTGGCCCGGTCTTTTTTCAATTCCTCCCGGAGCACCTTTTCCACCTCTCTCACATGCTTCGATTCCCTCATGTCAATGAAATCGATCACGATCAACCCGCCCAGGTCCCTCAGTCTCAACTGTCTTGCGATTTCCCTGGCCGCCTCCAGGTTGGTGTTGAAGATCATGGTCTCCGTGTCGCTTCCGGTCTTTCCTCGACCGGAGTTCACGTCGATGGAGATCAGCGCCTCGGTCGGGCTGAGCACAATGGATCCTCCGTGTTTCAGGTAGACTTTGTTTCCGTAAATGCTCTCGATCTGATCCTCGATCTCGTACTGATCAAAGAGGGGCCGCGTATCCTCATAGAGTTTCACCTTCTCCTGGTCCCTGGGGGAGATGATCTTCATGTATTCCTGGATCTTCGTGAAGGTCTCCCGGTCATCCACCAGGATCTCGGTAATGTCGGGGTTGTAGGAGTCCCGAAGTGTCCGGAAACACAGATCCTGTTCCTTGTGAATGAGAGAGAGGGATGGAGCCTCCGGCACCCTTTCCCTCATGGTCTTCCACATTCTCACCAGTCGCGTCACATCCTTGGAAAGCTCCCGCTTGCTCTGACCCGCAGCCACGGTCCGCACGATGTAGCCGAGATCCTCCGGCAGCTTGAGCTGGACCATGAAGGCCTTGAGCCTCTCCCGCTCCTCTTCGTTCTCGATCTTTCGCGAAACGCCGTTGATCGTACGGCCCGGCGTCAGGACGATGAACCGGCCGGCGAGGGAGATATAGGTGGTGAGTTGATCCCCTTTGTGGCCAGGCATCTCCTTGATCACCTGAACCAGCAGTTCCTGGCCCTTTTTCAGGGCTTTTTCAATAGGCGGGTAATTCTGGTCCCTCCAGGAGGAGAGATCCATGTGGTAGTATTCCGGGTGAATGTCCGTCATGCCCAGGAATCCGTTCCGGTCAGTGCCGAAGTTGACGAAACACGCTTGAAGCTTTGATTCGACCCGCTCCACCACCCCCTTGTAGATGTTTCCCACCTTTTGCTCGGCCGTGGACGTTTCAATCTGGAACGCATCGAGCGTTCCATCCTTGAGAAAGGCGATCCTGTACTCTTCAGGATCAACGGCATTGATCAGCATGGTTGTCTTCATGAGCTTCCATTTCTTCCATGGCGTTTGAAGTGCTGCTGCGCCTGGTACATAAACGTTCGGATGGCCGCTTCCCGGCCGGGTTGAAAAGAGCCGTCATAGGGCGTGTCCAGGTAAGGAACTTTCTTCTGATTCATGATGGGTCTGATGATGGAGGACGTGATGGTGCTGGGCATGCAGGTGAAGGGGTACACATTGACCACTCCGTTGTAGCCCTGATGCACATACTCGAGGATTCCCGGAATGCTGAGACAGGCCTCGGTCCCCACGTCAAAGGAATAGATCTTCTCTTTACCGAGGATTTCATCCATATGATGGATCCGGTGATCCTCCGCCAGGTCCAGAAGAGGCTTCACCCTCTTGTACACCTGATCCTGCCGGTAGTGCTGGTAGGAGAGGTCCATCCCGTAGGAGAGAATCTTCTTGAGGGAGTCCCTGATCCTGCTCACCCGGAGCTGCTTGAGGTTCAGGCGGAGGCTGATCTTGGCCTCTCTCATCCGGTCATAGGTCGTGTAGTTGACCCACTCGGCTATGGAGGCGTTGACCACCTCTGCCCCGTGTTTTTCCAGCAGCCTGATCACGTCCTGATTGGCCTGGACGTGGGTTCTCAGGTAGATCTCACCCACAATCCCCACCAGGGGCTTCTGCGGAATGGCGGGGTTGATGAGGGTCTTCCCTTCACGGATGATTTCCGCCAGCTGGTCCAAAATTCGCTCAAAATCCTTGCTCGATCCGCACCGTTCAAAAGCATCGGCCATGGTGTGGCTGGCTCTTTCAATGAATTCATCCGCCCTTCCCTTCTGCTTCTCATAGGGTCTCACTCGCCAGAGCAGCCGGTCGAGCACATCCGCCACCACCACCGAGAAATACCCGACCTTCCGGAACTCCCTGGTCTGTTCTTCGTCGAACATTCCGTCCAGAGCATAAGAGTTCTTGGAGGTGAGGGATCCGATCTTGAGACTCTCCAACTCTGGAAAAGAATCCAGAACAATTCGCTGGTACTTGTTGTACATGCCGAAACGACAGGGACCCTCTGCTTCGGGCATGAAGTAAATGTAGCGGTCCGGATCAAAGTCCTTGCCCAGCCTCTCCTTCTCTTTCTTGAGAAACAGCAGAATATCGCCTGTCGTCACCTGGCAGGGGAAACACTCTTTGCCTGAGGTGAAGGCTTTTCCCAGATCCAGGCCTTCGTAAGTGTCCATGAGCACAGCGTTGACCCCGAAGCTTCTGAAAGCGCCTGCCAGGAGAAGCCCGCCGATCCGGTTCATCTGGGGAATGAGGAATGTTTTGTCTCTCAGCCTGAAGGCCCCGACGTTTTCCGACAGGGAACGAAAGGTTTGCTGGGTTTCTGCTTCCATAGTCGCCTCAGTTGGATGCTTCCAGATAGACAAAGGAGTTGTTTCCGTGCTTCTGCATGGTGTTTTCGATCACATTCCGAAAGGCTTCGAGCCGTGTCATCACCCCGGCCACGCCACTGTGCTCGTCGAGTTCGAGAATCAGATAAGGTTTTTCCTGCATGATGAACTTGTAAAAGTGTTCGATAAAGGAATCGGCGCCGCAGCTGAAATTGGTCATGTGGAGCCCGAAGAAATTGGGCCGGCTCCTGATGAACTTGGCAACGCGGAGGACTTGCGCGCCAAGACCCCAGTACATGTTCGGGAAGTCGCTGAGATCAATCGACGCGGTGTCGATGAACTCCATGGGCATGGCCGCGATCCCGATCTTGGCCAGGTTCTGCCCCAGTCTCAAATTCAGCCTTTCGTCGTAAAGATTGTAAGGCCTGCCTGTGACCACCACCATGGGCTCTAACGGATCATGGCCTTCCAGAACCGCTTTTCCCTTTAGGATCAGGTCCTGCGTAAACCGGTTCTGCTTGTCCCAGGCCGACTCCAGGGCCTCCCTGATCTGGCGCCGGCTCCGGCCCAGTTTGTCACCGATCTGCTCGGTCAACTCCAGGGCGAGCGTGGGGAGGTCATACTTGAGATGGAGAACCGGATTCAGGACTCGCTCCATGTCCAGATCAAGAGCCGCCCGCACCATGTATTGATTCGCTTGCACCAGGGGACAGAAAAATCCTATTTCCTGCTCCCTCGGCGTCGGCATGTTCACGATGCTGGGAAGGAAAAGAAACCGCGTCTTTCCCGCGAGCGCTTTCACGTGGCCGTGGGACACCTTGATCGGATAGCAGGTCTCCGCTGTCATGGATTCAATCCCGGAGCTCGAAATCTGGCTGTTGGTGGAAGGCGTCAGAACCAGACGATACCCGAGCCGGTCGAAAAAGTGGCCCCACATCACGCCGGTCTGCAGCGTGTACAGGGCTCGCTGCATTCCCACCGTCGGCCGTCCCTCCACCTCCATCAGAGGCTTCTCCTTGAGCTCCTCGAACACTCCCGATAAGGCACGGGCCCACATCTCCTCGCGGACCTTGAAAAGGTTTTCCTGTTTCTTTCCCTTGCCCCGGATCACCTCATACCGGCCGCACTCGCCTCCCCAAACGCTCTTGCGGCCGTCAAAGTCGTAGATCTTGAGCTTGCACTGGTTGTGGCAGTTGGCATCCGCCGTGCAGACCTTCTCCGCATAGTCCATCTGGTCCTCGATGGCGCTGGCCAGACCTCGGAAAGTGCTCTTTTCTCTTTTCTCCAGGCTGATCTTCTCCTGGAGACACACGGCCGCCCCAAAAGCGCCGAGCACCTCCCTGTGCTTCGGGACGATCAGCCCACGGCCCAGCACATCTTCAAAGGCAGCCACCACCCCCTTGTTGAGCGACGGCCCGCCCAGAAACATGACTCTCTCACCGATCTTCCTCTTTCCCACAACCCGGTTGAGATAGTTGTGCACAATGGCGTAACAGAGGCCTCCGATGAGATCTTCTCTGGCTACGCCCTTCTGGTGGTAGGACACCAGGTCCGACTCCATGAACACCGTGCAGCGCTCGGCCAGCTTCACGGGCCGGTCAGAGGACAGGGCGATTTCCTGAAACTCGCCCACGATGTTGATTCCGTGCTTGTTGGCCAGTTCGTGGAGAAAGCTCCCTGTGCCTGCTGCGCAGACCTTGTTCATGTCAAAGTCCAGGGGATTGGCGTTGCTGATGGAGATGTACTTGGAATCCTGCCCCCCGATTTCAAAGATCGTGTCAATGGCGCGATCGATCTCCACGGCTCCCCGGGCATGAGCCGTGATCTCGTCGATGATCAGGTCCGCGTTCAGGAAGTCGCCCACCACATTTCGTCCTGAGCCGGTCGTGGCAACGCCCAGGATCTCCACACGGTCTCCAAGCCCATCGGAGATTCTTTTCAGAAGCTTCTGCGTGACTTCAATGGGTTTGCCCTGCGTGTGAACATAGTGCTTGTCGATAATCTGCCGATCTTCCGTGACCAACGCGTACTTCGTTGTCGTAGAACCGATGTCGATTCCCAGATAAACAGGCATTCTTTTGCTGAAGGCCAGCCGGGGCAACTCATTGTCTTCCGGGAAACGAGTCTCCTTGATCTCGAGCTTCGCCGCAATGGGGAGTTTCTCTTGATCCGCCGTTTCTCCGGCCCTCAGCGCCTCCAGGTTCAGACGATTCTCAACCCCCATCTCCAGCGCGTGGAGTGCCACACCCAGAGCTCCCACTGAGGTATTGTGGGGCGGCACAAGCAACTCGGGGAAATAGGCCCTGAAGGCCCTCACCTGCAGTTCATTGAGCGAAAGGCCTCCGATAAAGAGGATCGGGTTTTCCAGGGTCCGGTTGGAAACGATGGTGCTCATGTAGTTTCTGGCATTCCCCACATGAAGGCCGTAGATGATGTCCTGGAGCCTTTCCCCCTTGTTCTGGAGATGAATCATGTCCGACTTGGTGAACACCGTGCACCGGCAGGCCACGTTGGCCGGTTTGCCACTCTGGAGGCCCAGGGCGATGAAGTCCGCCAAAATACGGTCGATCTGATTCTGGGAGCCGTCTTTTTCAGAAGAGTAGATGGAGGTGGCCAGTCTTTGCGCCTGCTGATCAATAAAGGAACCGGTGCCGGACGCACAGGGGCCGTTGGTATTGAAGTATTCGAGTTCCCATCCCCTTGAATCGTGATGGATTTGAAACAGAGCCGTGTCCTGGCCTCCCATGCTGATGATCGTTCTCGCATCCGGCTTCAGGAACAGGGAGCCCAGCACCTGGCTGATTGTTTCAAACTCGTAGAAGCCTCCCAGCCGTTCGCTGATCTTCTGTCCGTGATTTCCCGTAAACGCAAAGGCCTGTATGCGCTCCTGCCCCAGCCTTCCCTGAAGGTCCTGCATCAGAGCAAGGGCTTCTTCCGCCACCTTGCCCATGTGACGCTTGTAAGGGGCCTCATAAACGATTTTCTTGTCCCGGGTGATGACGATCGCGTTGAGACTGACCGAGCCTGCATCGATTCCCACGTAGTAAGTGTCGCTCTGCATGATCCTGTTCCGTTCCGCTTCTAGAGTCTTAGAAAAATAGCTTCTTCGCACGATGCGTAGATCTTTTGAGCCCAAGCCGGGGGGTGTGGTCTCTTTAGAGCCGCAACCATTTCTTCAGTGCCATTCATCGGCGCCGAATAGTCAGTGGGTTATGGTGTGAGCCCTTTGGTACGGACCCTCCGGTTGGCCTCTGGGTCTGCGCCTCCTTTGGCGAAGGTTCGAAGGCAAGGGGGCGGTTGACGGGATGCGTCCATTTCCGGTTGCGGACTCGCCAGAGACCACACCCCACGTCCTGGGCTCAAGCAGACTTTGTTGCGGACAA
>Ga0208980_10002286_pt1 | contig 11616 bp, 7 predicted proteins | sample WetSurMetagenome_3_FD_187993 | JGI IMG/M metagenome (GOLD analysis project Ga0208980, IMG submission 187993) | Wetland microbial communities from Twitchell Island in the Sacramento Delta, sample from surface sediment Aug2011 Site A1 Bulk (version 2) | ecosystem: Environmental > Aquatic > Marine...
TGCAGCTTGTTCGGCTTATCCACTCAATGGTTCACACCGGCTGTCGGTTTGGAGAAGGCGCTTCCAGTGATCGGCAAGACCTTGCGCTGTCGGCACGCGTCAGGAACCGCCTCAACGTTCGCGGCATGTCCGCTCTATCCTCTTTAAGGAGACGCTTATGGCAGAGAGGTTAAATAAATCCTTGCTCTACACGTTCGGCGTTGGCGATCTGTTTTTCACCCTGATGATCAATATGGAATTGTACTTTTTCCCGGCCTTCCTGACCGATTACGCCCAGTTCTCACTGGGCGTTGTCGGAAAAATTCTGTATGTCACCAGCTTTGCCGATATCGTCTGCGCCCTCGTGGCCGGCGTGATTCTGCAAAAAGTGGCCCTGACGTTCGGAGGGCGGTACCGTTCCTGGCTGTTGATCGGCCCGCCGATTGTCGCTCCTCTGTTCATTTTGCAATTCACGAAGATCGGAAATGTTTCCGTGGCGGCGTGGATTATCATCGTGGGATTTATAGCAAGCCACCTTTTGTTTAACGTCGTCTATGCCGCATCGGGGTCCATGGTGGGAAGCCTGAGCCAAAGGCCCAACGAGAGGACGATATTGTCCAGCAGCAGAGCGCAGGGCATTGCGGCCGCGGGCTTGATATTCTCGGCGACCGCATTGCCGATGATTACGTACTTCGGAAAGCGCACGAACACCGTCGTGGGTTTTTCCATCGCCGGCGCCATCTACTGCATCCTGATGGTCCTGGGATACTGGTATGTCTACAAAATTAGCGCCGCCGCGAGCGCGGACAGCGATAAGGCGGCCCCGGTCGTCCTAAAGGAGGACCGGCCATCCTTGAAAGAAATTGTCGCCCTGGTTTTCAAAAACCCTCCCCTCCTGGTGCTGATTGTTGTCGAGACGTTCCGGAACACCTGCATGTTCATGATCACGTCCTTTGCCTTCTACTATTTCGGCTATGTCCTTAAAAATTCCGCCTTCCTGTCCATCTTCATCCTGGCCATCAGTCTGGCCGCGCTGTTCGGCACTTTTGCAGCCGCGTGGATCGGGGTCAAGATCGGCAAGCGAAACTGCTACTGGATAACTTTGGCTCTGGCGACCTTTGTTTTTATTTCCGCGGCCATGGTGGGAAAAGCCACTTGGGGTTTCACGATCATTTTTTGCGTCGCCTATATGCTCATCATGATCGCGGGATCGATGAGCACGGCCCTGTTCGCCGACACGGCGGTCTACGGGGAATGGAAAACAAGCAGAGACATCCAGGCCTTCATCATGTCCCTGCTGGTTCTGCCGATCAAAGTGGGGGTATTGCTGCGAAGCGCCGTCATCACGATGGGCTTGATGGCCATAGGATTTGTGGCCAATGCGGTTCCAACAGAAAAGGTTGTCTCCGGAATCAGTTCCATCATGATTTTTTCCCCGGCGATAGCGAGCGCGATCGCTGCTGTCATATTCTATCTCGGGTATCGAATCGAGGATAAGGATGTCCTGAAAATGCAGGACGATATAGCGGGGCGGGCCAGGATAAATCCTTGAAATAAAATTGGCTCCATTGCCTAATGCATGCCGGAATCGCCCTTGGGCGAATATATAGGCGGGTGTTTTTCGGCTGGAAGACATGGGCCTCGACTTTCGGCACTGGAGAGAGGCAGCTGCTTATCGTGGCCCGATCCCGTATCACAGTTCCGCTGTCTATGTGTTTGGCGTCTGTCCTGAGAGGGCCCGTGCATCCTGGGCTTCCTTGATCGACCGGAACTTGAAAACGCCGTGGGGATTATTGTTCTGCCAGATCAGCCGGTAACGATTGCAGTGCCGTACAAAACGCTCGAACGCAATCCGGGCATCGGCGCGTATGGGCGCCGCATTCATCTCTTCTATGGATCGGAATTTCTCCACAGGCATTTTATTCGTCTCCAAGCTTGAATCGCTCCCGGAGAGCGGTCGCGTCTTGCCGGTCTATGGGGCGAACGGTATTTTTCTTTAGCTGATACAAGGCTTGCGGTGTGGCAACCCAGATACGTACTCCTTGCACCTCCTTGACTTCCGATGCGACAGTCTCGTATCTTGCCGTGTCACCGAGGCGCGTCAGAATATCGAAGAAAAGATCGCCCCTCGCGGGATAATATCGCACAGCGGGATAATCCCCGAGCAGGTCTTCTGTGCGGATATCCTCGATATTCGGATCGTCGGCATACGCCGCCTTCAGGGCTTGACGGAGGCGTTCCACATTTTGGGGCGTCGGCCGAATCAGAAGATCTATATCTTCGGTCGCGCGAACCAGGCCATGAAAACCCATGGCTGTTGCGCCGATAAGAACGTACTCTAAGTTTTGCTCCTCGAATGCTCGTAGCACTGTTAAAAGCTCATCGCGATCCACACGAGCATTTTACATCCTCGCATATTCCTCTCCAAAATATATCCTCAAAATGCCGGGATTACCGGCCCCAGTCTGTGAGGATCCGGGATCAAAAAGGCAGTCTGGCTTTGCTGTTTAATCCCCAACCGGCTCTTGCCATCAAGCTGGAGTGACTCGACCCACACGGCACAAAAGCGCTCTGCCCGGCCAGCTTCCTGTGACCTGGTCACAGGCGTCCGGCTCATCCGTCGTCAGCACGTTCACGTTCGACTGCCACAGCCCATGCAGGGACGGCTCAGCCCCAGGCTGCTCCGGGAACCACCAATTGTGTTCCGCATGCACCACGCGCGGATCGATTCCGGAGGTGAGCTGCGCCTTCATGATGATAGCGCCTCTCGGGGTCTCGATCCTTGCCCAGTCGCCTTCGCGAAGGCCCAGTCCGGCGGCGGTTTCCGGATGAATCTGCAGAAGCGGATCGGGGTGTTGCTCGCGCAGTCCCATGCCGAACTGGCGATGCTCGGACTGAAACTGCGGCAGGAACCGTCCCCCGTTGATCAGGATAAGAGGATATTCTTTGGCAATCTCCGGGGTGCTGACCGGGCTCTCCGGAGGCTCTTCGTAGTACGGCAGGGGATCGTACCCCAGCTCCTCGAGCAGGTTCGAATAGAGTTCGAACTTGCCGCTGCGTGTGGCGAACCCGGTGACCTTGCCGGTCCGGGGATTGATCCTGTCGTAGGTCCAGGGTTCCGCACTGGCGATCACATATTTGCCGGTAGCCGCCTCCGCAAACTTAATGCCCAAAGGCTCGAGGCGATAGTCGTACAGCTCCTCTTCCGTTTTCCAGGGGAAGTGCTCGCCGAAACCGAGGCGAATGGCGAGTTCGCGGAAGAAATAATAGTCGGTCTTACGCTCGCCAATCGGCTGTAGGGCGCGCTCGGCGGCGACGAGCACGGACGTGAAGTCCTCCATCGTGGATAGCGTTCCCCGCTCCATCTTGCTGGCTGCGGGAAGCACATAGTCCGCCAGCATTGCCGTCGGCGTCATGAAGTGCTCCAGCACCACATGAAGATCCAGGTTGGGGCTCTTCAGAGCCTTGTACACCAATTGGGTGTTGGCCGCATTGAGCAGGGGATTGCTGCCCCAGGTAATGAGGGCCTTCGTGGGATACGGAACGCCGTCCACAATGCTGCGCCAGATGGCCGGTTCCGGAGCCGTGAAGCTGTGCCCGCTCATGGGCAGGGGCACGCCATAGGTTCGCTCATAAAGCGCATTCATCCGCTCATACGCGGGCCAGGTCATGAGCTTGAAGCGGTCGCTGCCCAGTTGTTTGGCGCGCTGCTCCGGAGAGCACAGCTCCGCCATCTGCATCATGGAATCGCGAATGGCCATCACGCCGTTCAGGAAAGGGCCCGGCCCCTCGGGAGCCAGTCCGGGCGCCTCGCCCCTCATGTTTCCCGTTATGGCATGAAGACAGAGCTTGGCCTGTTCCACGCGGGTGGCATTGCGCCCCAACTGATCGGGAGCCAGCCCGCTGTGGATGCAGCCGGGCTTGTTGCCCGCATAGGCAATCGCGGATGCGATGATTTGATCGGCCGGAATCCACGTAATCTCAGCGACCCGTTCCGGGGTGTACTCTGTGGCGCGCTGCTTGAGCTGCTCGAAGCCGTAAGTCCATTTCTCGACGAATTCCCGGTCGTAGAGGCCGCGCTCAATAATCACCCGGATCCAGGCCATCAGCAGGGCCGTATCGGTGCCGGGGCGAATCTGCAGCCAAATATCGGCCATCTTTGCCATCTCGGTTTTCCTCGGGTCGATGACGATCATCTTGGCTTCGGGCTTCTGCGTGCGCCACTTCTGCATGGGCCGCCGGCGAACCGGATTCGCCGCGGTGTAATCCCTTCCCAGCAGCACGAGGCAGTTGAGATTCTTGATGGGAGGCGCCAGGATGCAGGGTATGTTTGTGCCCGCAAGCGCGAAGGACAGCGCGACCTTGTTGCAGGCACAGGCGGTCCCGGCGGCACCCACGTTGGCCGGATTGCCGAACAGGTTCAGGAAGCGCGCGCGGATGGCATAGAAATCCGAGCGGTAGGTCCCTTCAATGGTGGACAGGCTTTCTGCGCCGTGTTCGTCCTTGATCGCCTGCAGTTTTGCGGCAATCTCGTCCAGCGCCTGCTCCCAGGAGATCCTCTGCCAGCGGTTCTCGCCGCGCTCACCCTGCCGCTTGAGCGGATGCATCAGCTGGTCCGGATGATCCAGCCACTCGCGAAAATGCGGCATCCGCTCAGCGCAGACTGAGCCGCGATTGTAAGGGAATTCCGGGTTCCCTTTGATGCTCAGGATCTTGTTGTTCTTGACACGCACCAGTAATCCGCAATTGCAGTGACAGCCCGGGGACGGCCAGCAGAGGGTCTTCTTGACTTCGACTCCTGATTCCTCGTCCGCGACTTCGCCCATTGGATTTCCTCCCCTTGTTCATGGCACAGATTATCCAGCTTTCTGCAGGGCGTCAACAAACATACCAGAGAGGATTGGACAGTTGCAGCCCCATGCAGGTGAAGAGGATGCAGCCTTGCCTCAGGATAGTTAAATGAAAAAGAGAGTTTCCGGCAATTCGGGAAATGGATTAGAGTATGGACTGTTTTGGGCTGGGAATCAGACTCTGTAAGGATCAGTCTGCCATCCTTTTGCTTCGAAGATCTCATGCCGTCGAGTCAGCGGGGAACACCGGCAGAAGGAGGAGAAACGGGCGAAAAAAAAGGCCCCCCATTGGGCAGAAAGTCCATTGCTCTCCAATCCGGCCTTTATTTCTTCATTGCTACGGGAGTGCCCGATGTCGCTGAAGGGTCTTGGGTCCTATGAAAACCGGCTGCTCATAATCCTCGCCGTGAGTTTTGGATTCGCATTCTTTGACCGCAACGCCGTTAACTACCTCACGCCGTACATCGTCGGAGAGCTCGGGCTGAACAACGCCCAGGTCGGCCTTCTCGGCTCCGTGCTTGCGCTCAGCTGGGCGGTTGCGGGCTATGTCATTGGCCGGTGGTCCGACGCTGCCGGCGTGCGCAAACCATTTCTGGTCGGTATCCTGCTGGTCTTCTCCGCCTGCTCGGTTCTCTCGGGGCTGGCCGCCTCCTTTCCCATTCTGCTCGCTGCACGGCTCATCATGGGAATCGCGGAAGGTCCGATGCTTCCCGTCTGCCTGGCGATCATGGCCATCGAATCTTCGCCGACGCGGCGCGGCCTCAACACCGGCGTTATACAAAGCGTATTCTCATCGTTGATCGGGGCTTCGATTGCGCCGCTTGTGCTGGTGCAGCTCGCCGAATGGTTCAACTGGCGCGTTGCGTTCTACCTGGCGGGAGCTCCCGGGCTGCTCTGCGCCCTGGCCGTCATGCGGTACGTTCGGGAGCCGCGGTCCGCAGATGTCGCAGACAAAAAGGCCGCAGCGGTGACAGGCATTGGGGGCCCGTGGGCCATCTTCCGGGAGCGCAATATCTGGTTGTGCTGCGCGATTGCCTGCCTGATGGTGCCCTGGCTGATGCTCCATCAGACATTCCTGCCCCTGTTCCTCACGAAAATGCGCCACCTCAGCAACCAGCAGATGAGCCAGGTGATGAGTGTGCTCGGTGTCTGCGCGGCCTTCGTAGGCTTTTGCGGCCCGGCGTTATCGGACCGCCTGGGCCGCAAGCCCGTTATCTTTGGTCTGTGTTCCATCAGCCTGGCGACACCGCTGGCGGCGCTGTATTTTCAGGGTTCAACGCTTATCCTGGCCGCGCTCATGTTCATCGGCTGGCTGGGCACCGGGACTTTTGCACTCTTTATGGGAGTCATTCCGACGGAGACATTGCCCGCGCGCCATGCCGCGAGCGGAATGGGACTGGTCATGGGCGCCGGCGAGGTCATCGGCGGATTCTGCGCGCCGCTGTTGGGCGGCTGGGCAGCAGATCAAACGACACTGGCTGCGCCGATCAAGATCGCCGCAATCTGCGCTTTCAGCGCCGCGGTTCTGTGTCTGTTCCTGAAGGAAACCGCCCCGGTGAAGGTCGGCATCCCCGCCATCCGGCCGGAATCCGCGGACTCTTTGCCGTAGCTCGGGGAATCACTCTCGCCACGCCAAAGCTTTGGGGCTTGCGCAGGGCGATGAGATCGGGATTCCGGGCGCGGTTACGAGGCGGCGGCAAAATGGCTTAATGCGACCCAGATGGATACCATTATAAGAACGGAAGCCGCCAGGCGAAGCCCGTATACCTTCCCGCTTTGCGTTTCCAGCATCGTGCTTCCGCGATGGGTCAGGACCGCACTGATAAGCACGATAAAAATCCCCCGGGTCGACTGCAGGATATTTGGGATCACCACTCCGCTGGACATCTTGAGCATAAACGTAAACAGCAGCGTCGCCGCTACCAGCGAAACTGCGGAGTAGACACTGAGCTGCAAATCCATGCCATTCAAGGCAAGCGGGACCTTCTTTTTCGCCAAATATGGGATGACGCAAAGCGAAAGGGCGCCGACGATAAAATTGTAGTAGATCATGAAATTAATTGAGTCCACGTAGATCAGCGAACGCTTGATATAGATATCCGTAAACCCGAATATGATGCTGCAGGCGGTCATCAGGACCACCGGCCGCAGCGGGAATCTGCTGCTTCCGCTTTTTGACGGAGAGTAACTGAGGATGGCGATCGAAATTGCCACTAAAACGGCGGCTGTATAGACATGCCAGTTGTGTTTTTCATGAAGCATCGGGATCGCCAGAAGGCCGGCGAAAATCACCTTGCTCCCCATAATCGGCATTACGCTGGAAGCATCACCGCAGTGGAGCGCGCTGTAGAGAAAAAGATAGGCGGCAACACAGGTGATGCATGATATCCAAAGCGGAATCCATCCCGCCGGAGAAGGGAATTGCGGTTTGACAAAAATCCAAAGCAGCGGCGTAACAAGCGCCTGGATAACACTTATATAGAGAAATAATAGAAACGGTTCTTTTATTCTGTTTTTAAGAAGAGCTTTTGAGAACGCGGAATAGATGCTGTGCGCGAATCCTGAGGAAAGGCCCAACAGGAAGAGGACGGTATTCATAAATGGAGCAAAAAAAGCGAACCGCAGAATATCGAATGACGAATTTCATAGGGCAACAATGATACCGGCAACAACACCTCGAAATTCGATATTCTGCGGGTTGTTTTTATTTGTGCCCGCCCACCGCAAGAAGAGAGTTCTTGCGATGGGCGGGTGTCCGGGACATCCTGCATACAGAACTGGCAACATCCCTGCTATTTGCCGAATTGCGGTTTTCTCTTTTCCAGGAACGCGGTAACCCCTTCCTTGCAGTCTGCGGCGCAGGAGATATCGCCGGCACCCACATAGGCGATCTCCAGAGCTTCCGCCAGGGTCTTGGCTTTTGCGGCCTTGTTGATGATGCCGCCGATGATTCCAAGGATTTCCTTGCTGAGCGGGAGATCTCCGGCCATTGGCGCATCCGGCACGACAAATTCCGGAATATCCACCGGTCCCTCGGGAATTCGGGGAATGTTCCCCTGGAGCCTGTTGACTTCTGCGATAGCCGCGTCAATTAATTCAGGGAACGTCTTTACGGCCTTTTTCACAATGCCGATTTCCATGGCCTCTGGAACCGTCAATCTTTCGGATTGGCCGATCATGGCATGGAATTTCGCCGCCGCCTTGGGCCATTTGCGATACGGGATCACGACGCCGCCCATCCCGGGTATCATTCCCAGGGTGATTTCGGGAAGTTGCATGAAGGCCTTTTCCATTGCCACCATGCTGTGGCAGCGCGTGGCCAGTTCGGTGCCGCCGCCCATGGCAAGCCCGTTGAGAGCCGCAACAACCGGCTTGTTCATCTTATCGATGTACTCGAGGACTTTCGAGTTGCCGCGAGACAACGCCTGCCCTTTCTCATGGTTGCCGAAGGTTGCGACAAAGCCGCCGATATCGGCGCCGGCGCAGAAAGCCTTGGGACCGTAACCGGTGATCACGAATCCCTTCACGGAAGCATCGGCTTCGCCTTTTTTGAGCTCGGCAAGAATCTCGTTGCAGGTCTTGTCACTCAGAGCGTTAGCCGCCTGGGGCCTCCGTTGCGTGAGGAGGATCACTCCATCCTTCTTGTCGACCAGGATGTCCCGTGGGAAATCGAGGTACTCTTGAATGGGCTTTGCAGGCTTGGGGAAACCGGGGCGCTCCGCGTCGAACTTCCCGATATAGCTCTTGACCTTTTCGACTCCAAGGCTGGCCATCAGATCGAAGATGCCATTTTTATAGCCAAGGGCGATCATGCTGCCGAAATTCAGATCGCTGCTTGTGCCGATATTTCTGTCCGCGACATCGAAAGCCTGAGAGAAAACACATCCCAGGAAACGCATCCGGATCCATTCGGCAATCTCAGGATCCACGTCGACCTTGGTGCCGGGCTTGTTGTAAGCCCATTTATCTACGGACAACAGCAGCTTGGATGGCGCATAGGCGGCTCTTTCGGCCGATCTCCGGGTCTGGGACGAATAGGTCAGCGGGTTGGTCATGATGCCAAAAGGCCCGGCGCCCAGAAACTCTTCGCTGATGCGGTCGATCTCTTTGCTGGTAGCCTTTTCCAGCATCCACGCGGTTTCGCTTCCCCAGCTTTCAAACAACCGGTTAAGAACAAAGGAAAAGACATCCTGGGCAGCGATGGGCGCTTTCCCGGCCTGGGCAAAGAACCAGAGAAGCCAATTAACGGTTTCCGGGTCCGCCTTTTCCCAGTTGATGACCTCGACTCCCATGCTGCGCCACGCCGGTTCGAAGAAGTGGGTGTTCGTGGTTCTCCCCGGGTTGTTCAAATGGCTGAAGATTTGATACGCCTGAATGCCACTGGTGTTGGAAGTGATGATGGCATCTTTGGCGACAATCGATTCGACCTGAGAGAGGATCTTCTTCTTCAGATCCAGGTTTTCTGTTGCCGCTTCGATTACAAGTTCGCAGTGTTTCAGCTGACCGTAATCCGTGGTGTATACGATATTGCCCAGGATTTTTTCCACCTGTTCGGGGCGTATCGTTTTTCTTTCCACACCCTTTTTTGCGTATCCTTCAAATCGCGCCTTCGCTTTGTTGAGAGGTTCTTCGACCACATCCACAAGGTACAGTTTCATTTCCGGGAAAGCGGTCCGAAAACCATAGGCAATATCGGGACCGATGGTCCCGGATCCCACCACTGCCATCTCTTTGGGTATGGGCCGGGCGGGCTTGATGAGGAAGGGATTCTGAAAGCTTGGATACAGGTTTTTTACCGTCATTTTGATGTCTCCTTCAAATATCGTCTGCGTATTAATTCACTTTGAATACCAGGGCGGCTCCGGAATCGCCTGCCGCGCAACCGGCCACCAGTCCATAACCGCCGCCTTTCAGGACCAGCTCCTCGATCAGCTCGATGGCCAACCTCGTGACCGTGGGCCCTTGAGGGTGTCCCCAAATCAGAGAGCATCCATAATTGTTGAATATTTTGTCGTCGATCCCCATCTGTTTTCGCATGATGATATCGTTAACAGAAAACGGGTTGTGGGTTTTAACCGCTTTGAGATCGGATACCTTGATGCCGGCCTTTTCCAATGCCTGATTCGATGCCGGAACCGGCGCATCCGGCATATGAGCCTTTTTGGTGCGCGCAAAGCCATAGGAAAGAATCTGGATGGTCACGGCCTTGTCGGCGGAAAGAGAAGCCGCTTTATCCTTTGTAGTTACGATCATGCCGGCATTGCCGTCGGCTGCATGCGTTTGAGCGCCGGCGGTGATGATGGAATCCGGGCCCATCGTTTTCAGCGCTGCCAGGCCCTCGGCGGTGCAGGGCGTAATCCCTTCGTCCGCTTCCACCATGATGGACTTTTTCCTGGAGAGCCAAACTTCAACGGGAAGCATATAGCGTTTCTGAAATTCGCGGTCATTCGCCGTCGACATCAGGTACTTATTGTATCGATCGAGGACCAGTGCATCGGATTCTTCCCGGGTGATGCCATGTTCTTTTGTAACATTGTTAGCCGTGCCCAGGGGGCCGGTGTCGCCCGTCGGTTCAAAGTTGAAGCCGTCTATCATCCAGCTCTCGAAGTCCGGCTTTCCGCCGAGGCCTGTAGGATTCGGCCATAGGATGTTCGGACAGTTCGATGCCCGGTCACAGGTAGCCACAAGTATATTGGAGTCGCTCCCCGCTTCGATGGAGGTTGCGGCAGTTTTGATGCAAACCGTGGCGGTGGCGCACGCCTGGGCAACCCGGGGACCGCTGATATACGGATTGCCAATCAGCGTGGCAAACCAGGGAGCGTCATAAAACCACATCTTTTGGGGAATGGTCGCGCCGAAGACGATGCTGTCGAAGATATCCGGCTTGATGCCGCGTAATTCGAAGAACTTTTTCGCAGTGGCCGCTGCCAGCTGTACGGCATGCTGATTCTGCAGGGATTCCTGCCAGCGGCAAAAAGGCGAGCTCCAGTATCCTTTGTAGGGAACAAATACGTTTTTAAACATTTCCAGCTCCTTTCGAATATGTTTTCCGCGACTCTCTTTATTAGAATCTTACCTTGAGGACGTTTGCGTATTGCAGATAGGAATGCCAAGCTTTCAGGGCTTTGAAATGGTCCATAAGTTTTCTGCAAAATCGAATAATGTCTTCTTCCGTCGCCCTTGCATCATTGCTTGAAGCCGCCGCGGCATGACCGCTTCCCGGACTTCAATTCCTTCAAAGCCGTTCCATGACACGATACAGGCTCTGCAAAAGACACGCTGCCAAACATGGGGATTCACTTCACGTTTGTTATCGGCATACTTCTTCGAAATCTCAAGCCTGCGCCGGACAATACCGTAAATGCGCAGAAAGAAAGCAGATTTCGTTAAATAGAATAGGAGAGACCGAGAATCATAGTCAAGCACGAAATACCCCCTTTTGGGGCTATCTTCGGGCAGATGAAGCCTTGAAAGGAGAATGCTTGACGCAAAAGCGAACGCGGTGATGGCGTAACTCGATTCCGGAGAATCGAACGGTCTAAATCGTTTCTGCAAGACAAAAAACTGCAGGACGATATTCTGGACCTTCCTGGGATTGAAAAATGCCGCAATGAGCCGGTCCGCTCATTATGTAATTCACTTGCTGATCCGCACCTATCGTGTTCCGTCCCCACAACCCAAAGCTACCGCTTTTCCTCCGGGAACTTCAGTGCGAGCAGGGACTGCTCAGGATTCTTGGTGAAGGATTCCTTGCAGTCTTCCGAACAGAAATGCAGCTGGTATCCTC
>Ga0208980_10002287_pt1 | contig 11615 bp, 20 predicted proteins | sample WetSurMetagenome_3_FD_187993 | JGI IMG/M metagenome (GOLD analysis project Ga0208980, IMG submission 187993) | Wetland microbial communities from Twitchell Island in the Sacramento Delta, sample from surface sediment Aug2011 Site A1 Bulk (version 2) | ecosystem: Environmental > Aquatic > Marine...
GAAAGTCTCGGGGGAATTATCGGGGGAACATCGGGGGAAAACTTAAATCAAATAACCAAAATTTAGTTCACCACTTTCAATCATTTCCTTCAACTTTTTACCCACAGCTACAGCACGTTCATTACGGAGGTCAAAGTACTCTGTGTCTCCCATACCAACCAGCATACCCAAGAACAAACGGCAGACAGAACCTTGCAAAGTGCGATGTTGATGTTGAAGTAGCTCTCCAATCTCCAACCCTCTCTTGTACTCATTGCAAAGGCAATTCATATAATCGCCTAACATTTCTGCAAACTGCTCATCTGTAAATGCTTTTGCCACAGAACGGGTGGAAATTTCAACGGGATTAGGGCATTCCTTTCCTTTTTTATTGTAAATCTTTACCTTGATTTTATATTTCTCATCACCGTACATTTTACACTCTCCTTTTCTTTTATTATATCACAATAGTTCCCAAGTGTCAAGTAGTATTACAGAAACTGGTGCGCTAGTGTCTGTAACTAAACCATGACCTTCTTTATAAAGCATTCGGTATATACTCATGTAATAATGTCCAACAGCATCACCCTTCCAAAAATGTATATCCCACTCACGAGATAATTGTATCCAATAGTTGCCTTGCAAATCGGCTTTTATTTTCATAGCATTTTTAAAAAACAAAATGCCTTTTTCTCTTACTTCCGTGATATGATAGGTCCCCTCGATGTCTTGGAATATACGTTCTAATAATGGAAGTGTCATAGCCATTTTATTTCCAATCCTCATAACGTAAATATACTAAATAATTCTGATTAAACTTTTCTCCGGCATCGTAAATAGCATAGGCATCGTTATAGATGCACCATTCGCCTTTACGGTCTCTAATATATTGTTGTTCATCGTCTACCAAATGACCGTCTTTCCACATGCGCTTTTTAATACAATCATACCCCACACTTTGCAATTGCTTTTTTATATGATATAGAAAAGTTGATTCAGCCGAAGCCCATTTGCTGTTATGAAAAACAGGGTCGCCCTCTTGTCTTTCAACCGCTACGTTATGATGTTCTCTATCAATACTTATTAGCATTTTATTTCTCCTCTACTTTGCGCACAATGATAATGCTGTTTTCAGAAAAGTTTATAATCTCGCAATCGGCAGGAAAAACAAATTGAAAACCAACATAGTCTTTTCCATTATGCCCTTCATATACATTGATACACAGGCTTTGACCGTTCTTGCGTGTAGCTTCTAAAACTACTGGCGAATGCGGCACAACCATTTTTATACTCATTTTACACTCTCCTGTGCCTCTTTGATTGTTGCTATAGCTTTGGCAATCATAGGATGATTTTGCCTGATATTCTCAAAATCAGAATAATTAAATCGTAATGCTATTTGCATTACCAATTCATTTGTTACAATTATCAACTGCTCTAAAAGTTTCTCTTCCATTTTTTTCTCCATAAGCCTATTATACCACAAAGCGCAAACCTGTCAAGGGGTATTTAGCAATCTGCCTATTCGGATGAACTTTGTCCGAATAGGCAGGGGTCCCAAACCGGATAAAAACTATCCAAATCATCCGGTTTGGGAATTGGCTTTATGGGCTTGTTATAAGCAACAATATAATTAAAATAATTATTAAAAGCAATGTCATGATAATATTTAGGGGGAGTTTTTAACTCCCCCTATTGGTCTTATTTAGAAAGTTTGTTCAGTGTATTTACCATTTTCATCGTGTTTACTGCACGAGGTCCAAACATAACGCTTTCAGCAATTGGCTTTTTGCTAGGTTGGACATGACAAAAGTATTCTGTAGTGCTATTCAGCATACCCCAAAAATCAGGGGTGATTTGAGTACCAGCACCATCGAACAAATTTTTAATGCCATCCCGTACTTCCCTTTGCCCCTCATTGTAAACGGCAACCTTTTCGCTTACTTCTTTTTCCAACTGCCAAGGTCCAAATGCAGAATTATCAGCATGATTTGGGTAGGCTGTATTCAAAATTTCAACAGCTTGTGCATCACTCTTGACGGGTTGCTCGGTCAGCTTGCGGAAAAATGACTGTAACAAGTCTGCCTCAACAAGTGCCTTAGTTTGTACATGCATCATCCAATAACCGAGGTCACGTGCAAGATTACGATTGACACCCTTACCTTTCCAGATGATACCCCGATTTGCTTCTTTATCGGTATTAGTCTTAGCCCAACTTTCAGCCATTGTGATAGTATTCCAACAAACAGGGCGTACACTTGCAATAAATAGGCGTGTACCGTCTTTAGTTGTAAAGCCAGTGCGGACGATACCATACATCTTGATACCGTCGCCATCCCGTACTTCATACTCAGGCATTTTCCAACTAATGAACATGTCTTCACCATGCCCGAGAAAAGCCATTGTCTCAGCAGGTTCAGCTACGTTTGCATCAAAAATCTGTGCAACCTGTCGAGGCTGTAACGGGTGGTAACGTTCTGTACAAACATCGAACAGACGTTCCTCTTGGTCGTAAGGGGATGCAGTGCGTACAATTCCATAACGGTTAGTCTCAGTCGCATTACCATTCAAAGTTACAGTAATAGGACGAAGTTCGATTTCGAAACCACCACCAAAGCGCAGGTCATACACCTGTTCGGCGGTCATTTCGACCAATGAGGGGTCGGTGATATTATGCCACATTGGTTTTTCAAACGAGTAGACCATTTTACCATGAATATTTGCAGACATTTTATTTTCTCCTTTTTTAACCTTAACTATATTATATCACACATTTCTATATTTGTCAAGCTCTTTTAAAAATGGGTCTGGTTCACCTTCTAATCGGATACTTATAACTTCGAATTTTGCTCTGCTGCTATGCCTATGATGCGCTTGTATTTCAGCTATACTTCCGGCTTGCTCTTCGGTGTGTGCTTCTATATACAATTCAGCCATTCTACTGCCAAGAAAGTATTTTACAATATATTTATTCATATTGCCTCCAAATAGATTATAACACATTATAACCTGTTTGTCAAGCCAGATAACTAATCGGACAAATTGGACTTTATTTGTCCGATTAAGCGGGGGTCCCCTAAACGGATAAAAACCATCCGTTTAGGGGTATATGAATTTTTCTAACCGCTCTTGTATATCCTTATCCAACCACTGCTCTAAATGACAAAACATTGTAACCTTAAAAGCCTGAATAGCTTGCTCTAATTGTCCGGTTGCTGTACGATAGAAATGAACATTGTAAGGTAATTCAATCATGGTATCAAAATCACCCTTATTCATGCACTCAATAGCAATCTTACAAGCACCAACCATTGTAGTATGAATAGGAATAGTGTGGTCTTGTAGGTGCTTGGCTAAAACTTCATCGAAAGTGAGTACAGTAGTATTATTCATCATATTATAATTATAACATAATTATAAAGTCTTGTCAAGAGGCAATTTACCCTTGACAGCCTAAAGTATTGGTGGTATAATTATTTTATATTGAAAAGGAGAAACAAAATGGCTAGTTATAAGCAAACCGTATTGGATATTGAAGATTTTATCAAGTTGGAGCTTGGTACAATCAATTCTTTTTTGGAAAAAGGTTTTTCGTCTATTCCTATCCCTCAACGGGAAAATTTGATAGGGCAAGAAGATGCATATAAAGCAATTCAATCAATCATCAAAGAAAATGGAAAGGAGACAAAATGAATGAACCATTTGGCATCAATGTAAAATTTAATATACTTCATAAAACGGGTAAAGGGATAGATGCGGGTGTGATGAGGGTCATGGCAAATGCTATAGAAGAATGTGCTTTTATTATACTCAATGACCCCAAAAATCAATTTAGTCATGAAGCAGCAAAAACCGCTGCTAAACTCTATAGAAAAGTATTGAAGATGAGAGAAAAAGCAGATGAGTTAGAAAAGGAGACAAATTAAAAAATGGAGGCATACATAGTTTGGGAAGGTATTCGTGAAAACGGTGAAACAACGGTACGCATGAGCGCTGATGAAGAGTTGTGGGCAAACGTCCCCTTTTACTTAGATGAAGTAAATCATGCATCTGAATTCAATTGGGGTTATTGGGGGTCAGGTCCAGCGCAACTTGGATATGCAATCTTGCGTACATATTTTGAAATTGTATACGGTTTTAGCCCTACAGAAGCGCATTTTCAAGCATATAAATATCATCAAAATTTTAAGGCAGATTTTATTTCAGCTTGGAAAACTAATACATGGCTATTGACATGTACAGAAATAGACCTCTGGCTTGGAGGAGAAAAGGCAGGTTGGTTCTAATGAATACTTTATGGATAGTAGCACTTTTTTTTGCAATACTTGGCATATTAATATTCATATTTAGTTTATGTGTAGCAGCGAAAAATGGGGATGCCGACATTCTAAGAGCTTTTACAGAAATGCAAAAAGCCGAAAATGAAACATGGAAATATGACCTTACAGAAACAACTACCAGCGGGTGTCCTGTAGATAAAGAATAATAATACCCTAATTCGGATGGATTTTATCCGAATTAGGGACCCCCCCTAATTCAGACTATTCCTACCTTATTTGTCCACTTTTAGGTCCAGCCTACTTACTTGTCTAGACAACTTTGAAATCAGACAAATAAGGTCTTATTTACCCTTGACAACTTGGCGTTTTTGTGGTATAATAATAGCATGCCAGAAGCGTGTCTGATAAATTGGACAAAGTTTATCTCCTTTGAGGGGATTTTCTCTGTTAAGCCTCCGACATACAAACACTCCAAATAAGATAGTATATGTCCAATTTAATTTTTCAGTTGGAACATAACCCCTTTTCTAATTTATGATGTTAGGATGAGTTTAATTCTCGGGTGCAGAAATAAGTCCGGGCTTAATTCCTAGGAAAAATAAAGATTTAATTCTGAGGTCCAGAAATAGTTTCAGTTTAATTTCCCGGTCAATTCTGGTGGGTGCAATATTTATTGCAATAAATTTAATTCCTGCAATATTTCTTTTTAACATTCCTTTAACATTCAAAGAATTAAAAAGTCCTGTGCAGGATGTTGCTCTGTTAAACTTTGAAGCCGACTCTCTCCCGGCTGATTACGCAGACAGGGCGACATCTTTCACAGGACTTTTTGTGGTCCCAAGTTGTCTAGACAACTTTGCGGACTAATATTTTTCTGGTGGGAGAAGAGGACCAGTTTCCTCCCACTTTCACCATAAAAACACTATACTTTCTTAAAATTATAGTAAAATATTACTAAAACCGTAACAAAACGTCATTTTTTTAACCCCATTATAAAATTATACTTTTATATTATAAAAGCTTGTATTTTTTATTTTTTCAAAAAGTCTGAAAACATATAGTGTTGTAATATAGTGTAGTACTATATTCTACATTATACGAATGAGGAGTTTCCTCATTGGCGAATGAGGTTTTACCCGGTTGGCGAATGAGGAAATACCTCATTCCCGAATGAGGTTTCTCCTCATTGGTTGTCTAGACAACTTTTAATTTTTCATTAATTATATAGTTTTCAGCATTTGTTGAAAGGGTGTGTATAAATGAAAATACGCTTTGGTTTAGCAAAGCGTATTTTAAGGAGTGTGAAGTATGAAAGTTGTATGGTCTGGAAGTTGTCGGTGGAAAATGTCGGCGGAAAAGTTATCGGGGGAAAACTAGCGCCCGGGGGAAATGTTACCGTCCTTTTTCCCCAAACAGGAAATACAAGTTATAGGCGGAAAAGCTATTACTGTTTGTTAATTATTGGTTCTCAATGATTTTGTTAGCAAGGTTGAGAGTGAGGGAGAGAAACTCTCTATCTTCTAACAAATCAGCGCTTTTGTTTTCTCTAAGCATTTTTCTCAAAACATTTGCAATATAAACAGAATCCATATCTTTTATATGTACCCATTCGTGTTTTGTATCACTCCAATGTGATTCTTGTAACAAAAAAGACCTTTTAATGGCTTGTGCCATCGAGCCTCTTCGCTCATCTGTAACGTAAGGTTGTTTAGCTACAAAAGGATTTTTATTGGTAGAAAGTTGTTGCTCTTGATATTTAAAAATTTCGTCCGGTGTACCTTCTAATATTCTCATTATTTTGTCTCCGTTTTAGTTTTTATAGTCGGAAATTTCAAGACCCCGATTCCGTTTTTAACTGCGGTGCAGTACTTCCTTAATATTTTAAGCCCTAGTCAGTGAAAGGCTTTTAGAGCCGGGAAAGTTTTTTAGGCTTTTGTGCTCAACCATGTATGCCTTGCGGCGGTTTGGGTTGCTGTGTGGGTCTCACATTTCCTATTCAGTTTTTGTCAAGACCTCTTTCCTTTTTCTTTTGTGCCTGAAAGGTAAAAGGCTGGCGGTGGGGCTTGCACCCCAAGTTTGGGTTGCAGTAAAGGTCTTATAATTTGTTTTATTTTTTATCAAGACTCGGTTTTAAACTTTTTCAATTATCATTTGAAGGTTTTATTTGGTTTGCTGTGTGAGTCTTATTTTGTAGGTATTAGCGGTCAGTCGAAACTTTAGGCATTCCTACATATTTTTTTACTAGACGTTGAATTTGTGAGGAGTTGAACCTCGTTAAAAAATTTTGAGTTTTTTATTTTCCCGTTTTTTGGTTTGCAGTAAACGTCTATTATTTTTTATACTAGGCGCATTTCAAAAAAATTAACTAATTTTAAACAAACCCTCCTTTCGAAACGCTCATTCAATGTCAGATATATTTTTTTTATGCTGTTTTGCGCCTATCTTAATAAAAAGGCTCGGTGATTTTCGCCTATACAATCTACCCCGATAGAATTTGCTGGACACCTTTCTATTTACTTATTCAATTATTAAGGTACTGGTGGTGTGAAGGTTGCTGCGGCTGCGGCTAATGCCTCTTCACTAGCATGTAAACTATCTCTTAACTCTAGAACTTTTGCATTATCGACTTGCGCTGCCGCTAAATCGGCAGCTAAAGCTGTTAACTGTACTTGAATACCTTGTAATAATGTAATAACACTTGCTTCTACACCTTCTGTTTCACCAACCTGTGCTACCAATGCATCTAATTCAACTGACATATCGTGTACCTCCTCTATAAGTAGTTCTAACATTTGTATGATTGTTTTTAATTGTTTGTTCGTTTTCTTTCTGAAAAAATATTCTTCTGTCTCACACATCACACATAGCACCTCCTCGATTTATGTTTTTATGTGGCTCTCTTAAACCACATCATCTAAAAAATCAGATGCGCCCTGCATAAACGATAAGCGCTTACACGATATTCAATTATTAAGGTTCAAGCAAGGTTCGGACTCTCTTCGCCCGTAATATCCGATGGTTTACCTATGGACACCTTGCTTATTTGAGAGGGAGTAACCTTTAGACTAACCCGTAGGTGTTTCCTCTCATCGTGATTATTTCTGCAAGGCTCGGTCTCTTATTCTTTACGCCTACTACGCTCTTAGCGTGACCGATAGTTTTAGCTTTAGCGCAAGGACACCTTGCTTATTTGATTAAATTAATCCTTTGTCACTTAAATTACTATGAACAGTTTTAATCCATTCGAAAAAATCTGATTGTATTTCAGACATTTTTGCTTGGTTACATCTTCCACAACAGGGTACACAATTTTCTATTGTATATCCCTTAGAAGAGTCTATCCTATCTATTCCATTATGAATATAATTACCGTTGTTGTAGTCATTTTTATGAACGGTTGATGGTTCTTTTCCACAATAAAAACAATTTTGTTTTGTTAATTCTAAAAACTTTTCTTCGGATAATTCAAAAGGAATGTTTCTACGTTTAGCTTTATTTTTATAACTGTAAATCAAATCGTTTATTGCTGCTTTACCATAATCTATGCGATTTCTTTCTACATTATAACAACCACAGGATGATGTCTTTTTACTTCTTAAATCTGACCTTGTTACTATATTTTCTTTTCCACAGTCACATCGGCATAACCAATAGGTCTTTTTGCCTTTTAAATGTTCTGGTTTCTTAACTCTTTCTATTACTGTTAATCTTCCAAATTTTTGTCCAGTTAAATCTATTAATTTCATTTTTTCTCCACACTCCAAATTTTTTAGAACAGGGAAAGCAGGAGTTTGCTTTGTCGGTATGGTAATGAGCCGAACCTATCCCTGTTCTGTATTACTTATTTAAATTTGAACCATGTTATATTGCTCACTATTCAAAATTTGTAACATAGCCTCCCAAGGAGTCGTACTAATGTTATTAACGATATCCCTAAAAGTACTCGTGCTTGCCCCGCTAACTAGGATAATTCCTTGGTCATTGGCTTTTGCTTGTAAAGAACTGCCTCTTTGCTGAACCTGCCAATATACGATAGTCGGAAGTTCATAACCAGCCCTCTCAAACTTTGTTTTCATAGACTGGTGAAATGTTTTTCTTACACTTACTCTTTCACCCCATTGACTATAACCACTGTTTTCGTCCGCTGCATCAAACTGCATATCGGAAACTATCAAAAGATAGGCTGGCATTTCCTCTTGGGAAACATTGTTTTCTACTGCAACCTTTAAGATTAAGTCCATTCCGGCTTCCAAGTCGGTGTTTGCTACAAGACTTTCAATGCACTCAACCTTTTCTTTCAAGGTTTTTCCTTTAAGTTCGATAAACTCTGGATGTTGAGAGAATGTCATTATCAAATTTTTGAAAGGTCCAGTATTACGTTCTCCGGCATAAATTCCCAAACCAATTGCAATCGCCATTGGCATACCCATCATCGAGCGGGAAGTATCAATCATTGCCAAACCGTTTAACGGTTTATGAAAGAAATTAGGTAGTGCCTTCCATTGCTCTTCGAGAACAGGGTCTGCATTAATGGTAAAATGGTCTCCACCATAAGAGCGAGAAAAACTTAAACCCGCAGCTACCAAAATATCATAAGGATAAAGTGCACTTGAATTAATCTTAGCTTCACCCTTGGTTACGCTTTCGATATACTGTCCAAAACGGTCTCCGTCATGCTTAGAGAATGCCTTACGGTAATTCTTCATAGCGTGAGAAGGTACTTGTGCATAAGCAATTTCTTCCCAATCTTGTGCGGACATTGTTCTTTCGATAACGTGAATATAAGCACGTAATTGTGAAAGAGTCTTGCGATATTGCTTTTCAGTCATACCAAACTGCTTTGCGGTTAGCTTACCCAATATAATAGACTCTTTTGAAGAAGTATTGATTGATTTTAACCACTTAGCGCAAAGAGTAACAGGCTTTCCCGCCTTCATGTCAATCATATCTTTCTTGATTGTCCAAGCCATCGATGCCCACATTTGATTTTCAGCCCCCGTACCAATTAATGTGTACCAATCGTCATAACGTCCGAAAAACGGAATTAAATCAATATTTTTAATTACGATTTTGGGATTGGTTGTAGCCAAACTATGCAACATCTTACGAAAAGTTTCACGCTCTCCCAAGCCACCACGTACATTACGTGCATAGAACATAAGTTTAGTTGCTAACAACTTATCTTCACCAAAAGCTTCTTGGAACATGCTTGATACTTCTGCATAATCCTTTTGACGAATAGCACCTGCCATCGAAAACAAGTCTAACAAAGCATTACCTGTTGACTTGTAAGCAACAGCTTGGTTTTCGGTCAAAGTATAATTGTTACGATTTCTTACTGCATTTGCAAAATTTGTCATTCTAAGTCTCCTAGATATATTATTTTGGCGTGTAGCCAATTTTTATTGCTGTTAATATCTTAACTTATTTGTTTATCAAGACTCCATTAGTTTTCATTTGAAGGTTGAAAGTTTTATTGGTTTGCTGTGCGAGTCTTATTTTTTATTTTATATCGAGACCCGAGATTTTGGCGACATCCATTGTCAGTTTTTTGGGTTGCTGTATAGGTCTCTTTCATTCTATATCTTTATTATACCACACTTTTACGATTTTGTCAAGGGTTTTGGGGAATTGATTTTCCTCGATATCTTTTGATAAAAAGTTCTCTTCTATAACAACCGCATGAAGTAGTATGACTATTTTTTAAATTTCCACTAAGTACAACAACCGTTTTTCCGCAATCACATTGGCAAAGCCAATATAGTTTACCTTTTCTTATTCCTTCGGGGTAGATTACTTGTTTCATAACAGTTAGTCTACTAAACTTCTTGCCAACTAAATCACCAACTTTTGGTCCTCGTTTTGTCATATTTTTATTATACCATAGTTTTTAAATTTTGTCAAGGGGCAGTTTCCCGCCCCTTGTACTTAGTTGTAAATTACGGTGTCACTGGCGCTACGTCTACACTAAACGATGTGTCACCAATCCTTTGCAGTTGTAAATCTGATGCAATCTGGTAAGGAAAAGCTAGTACATACCACTCAATATAAACTGGTGTAACAGAGCCATCAGGATTTACACATTGCACCAAAGTTGCAGCAGCGTCTCCCGGGGGATAAAGACCGTTTGGTTCAGCATTTGCTACAACAGAGCCTTGATAATAGCCATTCATAGTACGCATAGGATTTGTAAGTTGTGTTGAATATGGAATTGGATAACCAATTGAAGGGCAAATCTCGATAATCTTACCGTCCATTGTAATCATATACGCATACGTTGCGATTGTGTTGTTACGTGCTAAATATGTTTCAATCACAATTTGACGCTCGAATGAGTAACCACCTAAATCTGGAATAGGCTGATTCTGAATGATAGCGTTTATTGCACTCGCTTGTTGTCCTTGCTCAATATCAGACGTATCTGGTGCACAAGAAATCAGAGTAAAAACAACCAAAACGGACAAAACAAATAGAATTTTCTTCATTACCTACAGCCTCCATTGCTGTTTAGCCATGCTAATGTATTCGGGTTTACCGTACCTTGCGCCATTGTTGAAACTTCCATACACATTTTTCCTACAATAGCTTTTTGTTGTGCACCATATGCTTGTGTGAGGCTCTCGTTTCCGTTTGCTTCCGCAATCTTTGTGTCTAGTCTTGAATGTTCTAACATATAAGACTCAAGCATATTGTTGTTCGCATCTGTAAAACTCTTACTTTGTTCTACAGATTTACGTTGAATGGACAACCACCAAGGGTACAGTGTGCCATTCAAAGCGGTGAAAGCTACTGTAAAAATAGAAATCACCATAATTCCCAAAAAACAATACCACAAAACCATTTTTAATTCTTGTTTCATATTTTTTCTCCTTAATTATATTATACCATATTCTCTTTATTTTGTCAAGGGTGATTAAAACATTTATTTTATCCATCCATCCAGTTTTCTTCAATATAAACAATATCTTTTTCTTCAAGCTTTACTTTAAATGCAGTGTTAATTTCTTTTGCTACAATTTCTCTTATCTCAGAAAGTTTAGCATCAGGATATCTTTCCACTAACTCTAGTATAGCTATACCAACACCGCAATTATCGGAACTATCCTCATTATATAAAAAAGAATATACTAAATTTGTATTTTCTGTTTTTCCTTCAATGTAATCCCATTTATCTTCAAGCTCATCAAATTTTTGTAATCTTCCTTTTGGAAGAATATTATTGAGAAATGCGCCAAAAACAACAAATGAACTGCTACTTGAATTTGTAATAAAATCTGTTCTAATTTTCATCCGTTGTACCAACCTTCCTCTATATAATATATCCAATCTCTTGCGAATTCTGTACCAAACACTTTT
>Ga0208980_10002288_pt1 | contig 11607 bp, 6 predicted proteins | sample WetSurMetagenome_3_FD_187993 | JGI IMG/M metagenome (GOLD analysis project Ga0208980, IMG submission 187993) | Wetland microbial communities from Twitchell Island in the Sacramento Delta, sample from surface sediment Aug2011 Site A1 Bulk (version 2) | ecosystem: Environmental > Aquatic > Marine...
GCTGGAGGCGACTTTGCTGGCAGGCACGACGCAGGGCAAGTTCCGCGTGTGGGTCAGCGACGGTGTCAACACGGCCACCGACGTAACCGACGGCGTCTTCACGGTTCCCAACAAAGCGCCGCAGATCAACTCGGTGCTGCCGCTGAGTGGCACCAACTACGTGCTCAGCCAAACGATCTCCTTTGAAGCGCAGACGTACGACATCGAAGACGGCGCGCTGCCCGATGATCACATCACGTGGGAGTCGGACCTCGATGGTGTGTTGGGCACGGGCGCGCTGTTGCAGCTTGATACGCTGAGCCTGGGGACGCACCACATCACGCTGAGTGTGCGTGACAACCAGAACGTCTATACCACGACGACGCTGGTGATCACGGTCGGACCGGCGGAAGAAACGGGTGGCGTCGCACCGGATGTGTACCTGCCGCTGATCATGAGGTAACGGATGCAGTAACCTCGCCCGCGTCCGCGCGGGCTGAGAGCGCTTGTTGATACGCCAGACCCGATCGGTTTCCACACCGATCGGGTCTTCGCTTATAATACAGGTATGCGCCGCTGGCCGCGTTCTCCACTATTCAATCTGATCGAATACCTACTGGCCTTATTGCTGGTTGGCCTGACGACGGGTGTGCTGCATCTCTTTGGCGGCGTGCTCGACGCGCAGATCGCCACGGTGGGCTATCTGCTGCCCGTGGTCGCCAGCACGCTCCTGTGGGGATTGGGGCCGGGCATCGTTTCGGCGCTGGCGGCGTTCTTCGCGTTCAACTACTATTTCATCGAGCCACGATTTACGCTGGCGGTGCAGCGCCCACAAGATCTGTTGGTGCTAGCGGCCTTCTTAGCGATTGCGGTGTTATTGAGTCAACTGTTGGGCCGCACTCGCGCCGCGTTGAGCGCTGCTCAGCAGCGCGAGCATGAAGCGCTGCGCCTGTACGATTTCAGCACGGCGCTGGCCCGCCAGCAAACCCAGCAAGCGATCGCGCAGACGGTGGCGCAGGCGGCGTTGGAATCTTTTCATGCCGATCGGGTGGAGGTGCTGGTGGAAGCCTCTGGCGATTTTCCCTCAACCAGCGTGTCTCTGCCGCCCGATCGATCTTCTGCGCCCGATCGTTTGCCGACGATGATCGCGCCCTTGTTGACGGCGCGCGGTTTGCAGGGCGAGATTCGCGTGTGGCTCGATCGGGAAACGCTGACGCCCGCCGAAGATCGCTTGCTGAAGACCTTTGCTACGCAGGGCGCGCTGGCGTTGGAGCGATCACAGCTGGCGCGTTCGGCGGCGCGGGCGCAAGTGGCCGAAGAAAGTGATCAATTGAAGACGGCGCTGTTGTCTTCGGTGTCGCACGAACTGCGCACGCCATTGGCGGCCATCAAGGCGGCGGTCACCGGCCTGCGCAGCGGCGCGGTCGATCGCCAGTCGTTTGCGCGCGACGAAATGCTAGCGACGATCGAAGAAGAAACCGATCAGCTCAACACGCTGGTCGGCAATTTGCTGGACATGTCGCGCATCGAAGCGGGTGTGTTGAAGCCGCAGCGCGCGTGGAATGATCTGACCGAGATCGTCGGCGCGGCGGTGGCACGGCTGAAGCAAGCGGCGCGGCATCACCGTTTGGAGATTGTTATTCCCGACGACTTGCCATTGATCCCCGTGGACTTCGTGCAGATCCAACAAGTGTTCATCAATCTGATCGGCAACAGCCTGAAGTATTCGCCCGAGGGAACCACCGCGCGCGTGGAAGCGAAGCGGCGCGATCCGAGTGCGATCGCGGTGCGTGTGATCAACCACGGGCCGTCGATTCCTGAAGAACATCTCGATCGTATCTTTGACAAGTTCTATCGGGTCACGGCCGCCGATCGGGTGACGGGCACCGGCCTGGGTTTATCGATCTGTAAAGGTATCATCGAAGCGCACGGCGGACGCATCTGGGCCGAAAATTTGGCAGATGGACTGGCCTTCAACTTTACGCTGCCGCTGCACGTCAAAGACATGCCGCCGCTAAAAAACGTAAAAGGTGATGAGTGAAAGATGATCGGCCCCTGGCCGTTCATCTGCATTTCCCTTGTCACTCATCACTTATCATTCTGACTATGACTCAATCCACTCACGTTCTTGTTATCGACGACGAGCCGCAGATTCTGCGCGCGCTGAAGACTATCTTGACCGAGCGGCACTTTCAGGTGACCACGGCCAGTCGCGGCGAAGAAGGCCTGACGCTGGCGGCGGCGCATCCACCGGATGTGATCATCCTCGATCTGAGTCTGCCGGATATGGACGGCTTTGAAGTCTGCGCGCGCTTGCGTGAATGGATCAGTGTGCCCATCATCGTACTGTCCGTGCGCGATCATGAACGTGATAAAGTCATGGCGCTGGACAAAGGCGCCGATGATTATCTGACCAAGCCATTCGGCATTGAGGAACTGTTGGCGCGCATCCGCGTGGCGCTGCGCCATGCGGCACAGGTGCAGGCGCAGTCCAAGAGCACGATCATTCAAGCCAACGGGTTGGAGATCAATCTGGCCGAGCACACTGTGAAGCGCAGCGGTGAAGAGATCAAGCTCACGGTGACGGAGTTCAAACTGCTGGCTTATCTCGCCGCGCATGCCGATCGGGTGTTGACGCACCAGGCCATCCTGTCGCACGTGTGGGATCCGGCGGATGCCGATCACGTGGAGTATCTGCGCGTGTACATGCGCCAGCTCCGCAAGAAGTTGGAAACCGATCCCGATCAGCCGCAGTTCTTAATCACCGAGCCGGGAGTGGGTTATCGCTTCCTGGCGGACGAATGATCAGAAACCGGGTTTCTCCGACTCGGTCTCGTCATGGGCCAAACGAAGAAACCCGGTTTCTATGGTCCATCACCCAAACGCCCCATTTCGGGGCGTTTTTATTTGTTCTTTATGCATTTGGCCTCGACTTTTGCCGCCGTTTTATTTTGCCGTGATAGAGTGAAGACATCTTTGAAGAAAGCTGTCTACTGTGACTCAGAACTTTGTGTCGTCCGCCAGTCTACTCCGTCAAGAATACGATCAGGCCGCGCAGTTGTTCAGTGCGCAACCACCGCTGACTCAGCGCTTTATCGAGGCCCAGGCGCAGCATATAGCCGAGGCGATCGTGCAGCGCCTGCCTCAGGTGCATTTTGCACTGCCGACTCAGGTTGTCGTGCCCGCTGATCCCCCGCGCCTGTCGATTGTCCCCGTCGATTATCGCGAACAAACCGTGGGTGGTTCCAAGATTCTCGATCGATTGGCGCGAATCGATGTGCACAAGCTGCTGCGGCAGCGCCTGTCCGAGCTGGAACACGATCCTCAACCGGAAGTAGCGATCAGCGCCACGCTGCTGCGTTATGCGACCGTGATTTACATGGTGCAGCTACTGCTGCCGGCCGGTCGCTCGGTAAAGTACGAGGCCGTCGATGGCGAAGAAATTCCGACGCAGCCGCAAGCCGCCGGGCCGGGTTCGGCGCTGACCGCTGCTGACGACGCAATTGCTGAAGAGGGCGCCAAGGGTAATGGTCATGGACGGGGCGAGCTGCTGGTGCCGTATGCTGAGGCAGCGCGCAAATTCTACTTGCCGCAATGGGTGGCGTTGGACGAGAAGGATCATCTGCTGGTCAACACGCTGGGCGAAGCGGAAGCGCACCTGGCGTCGATGCAGCAGTACATGGAAATCTTGCACCTGGCGCGAGCTTTCGCCTCGTATAGCGTCGTTGATGCGCAATTCCAGCAGAAGCGGTATGGCATGTTGGGGCAATTGATCAATCAAGGGCGGGCGCTGGCCCGCTACGAAATGGGTGGCCTCATCGCCGAGATTCAGACGCGGGCCGTGCACCACGATCTCAATCGCGGCCTGAGCTTGAGCGTGCCCTATTTCGATGATCAAGCGTTGACCATCGAGCAAGTAGAGTTTGACGTTATTCCATCCGGGCGAATCATGTTTGTGCCGGCCTTCGTCGTCAAGGCAGCGCGTGAAGAACAGGCCAAGGTATGCGACGACACGCGGCTGAGTGCCAGTACGCGTCAGCACCTGCTGCATCAATTGAAGCGCCTGGAACACGCCTTTGATGACGGGGCTGGACGGCAGTATCAGCGGTGGGAACAGCACATCGGGGAAAGGATGTAAGGTAAGACGTATGATTATTTCAGTTTTGATGTTGGCCGTATTTGGATTTATCGCGTGGAAATTATCGCCGCGTGAAAAGAAGGAAGATGTCCACATCCACGGCGCAGGGCAGATCGGCCTGCTGGCGGCGGTAGCGTTGTTCGGCGTGGACTACTTCACCTCGTACTTCTACGCTACGGGCGAGATGATGAACGCACTGCATCCGTACGGTTTGCAGCAGTACGCCTACATCGCCGTGTTGATCATTAGCTTCGCCAACTTCGTGTTCGGCGCGCTGTACATGTACTCGCTGGGTATCTTTAACGAAGGCGGCGGATCGTACACCGCCTCGATGCGTTATCTGGCCCCGACGCTGAGCTTGATCGTGGCGGTGACGCTGATTCAAGACTACGTGCTGACCATCGTCGTGTCGGCGCTGTCTGGCGGCGATCAGCTGCTTTCGGTATTGGGCGCTTATGGCAGCAATTGGATCTGGCACTTTGTCATCGGCGCAGCATTGGCGGCGGTAACGTGGTATCTGACCATTCGCGGACGCGGCGAATCGGCACGCGCAGTATTCATGCTGCTGGGCATCTTCGTCATGATGACCATCACACTGTTTGTCGGGCTGGTGATCGCCAACGCGCGCGGCGTGCCCGCAGTCGTCTCGGTTGAAGCGACAACGCATGTCGCCACTCTGGGCGAGGCGCTGATGCACATGCTGACCGCGTCGATGAAAGGCATGGTGGCACTAACCGGGTTGGAAGCGATGTCCAACGGCATTCAATTTGTCATCGACGAAGATGCCGGCTTCGTGAAGTGGGGCAAAAAGCGTCTGCCGCGTCTCAAGGGTCTCTGGAGTTTCTACAGCGGCAAGAGCGGCATTGGCCGCGCCGTGCAGACGTCGTTCTTGTTTTACGGCGGCTTGACCACACTGGTACTGACCTTCTTCGCTATCCGGTTCAATGTGTTTGACGCGACCAATGGCCGTACGCTGGTCGGTAACCTGGCCTTCATCGGCTTTACTCAGATTCCAGGCGGCGACATCTTGTTCTGGGTCTATCAATTCTTGGCGGTGGCTTTGCTGGCCGCCGCCTCGATGACGGCTTTTCAGGACGCGCAAGCGACTGAATGGCGTGACGTGGCGATCGGCGAGATCCCTGAGTTCATCGTGTACCGCGATCCGCGCGGCACGTTCACACGCTCGGTGACGATCACCTTCGGCCTCGCGGTGGTGATCATGCTTCTGGTGCAGGGCGAGACCAGCAAGGCCATACCCTTCTACGGCGTGGGTGTCTTCATGCCGATCATGGTGATGGGTCTGGCGATTCGCAAGCACATTCAGTCACACTACACCGGGCGCAAGCGCCGGTGGGGCGTGGCGGGCGCTTCGCTGGCGGCGGGTCTGGCGGCGCTGGTGTTTGTGGGGCAGATCGTGGGCAAGTGGAGTGAAGGCGGCTGGGTCGTGCTGATCTCCTTCTCGATATTGGCGTTGGCGGCGCACGCTCTGCTGCTCTCGCCGCTGGGCTTCCGCAATCCCAAACAGATTCATCGCATCGTGCGCGATAAGGCGCGCGTGCAGGGATCGATGGCTTCGATTGTCGAGTGGCAATCGCTGAAGATGCAGGAATATCGCTACGGCATCTTGACCGGCATCAGCAAGGTATTCGCGGCGGTAGGCGTGTATCGCCCGGTGCGCTATGAAGTGCCGGTCGCGGCCGGTGATTACGATCACGCGCTGCACGTCGATCATCCCGGAGCGCCGTCATTCCTGGAAGAGTACATCAAAGACGAACCTGAGCCGCATCTGGGTGGCGCGCCCAATGTGACGGAGAAGCCCACCTCTCTGAACTAGACAGACCACTGCTCGTTCACTGCGTGTTATCACCAGACCCGATCGGAGTACGCATCCCGATCGGGTCTGGCCTTTTGCCGCTGTTTTCATTTCGCGCAATTTTCTGATTGGTGCTACAATAAACTTCGTCACCTGGCCCATCACTGGCTGCACGCCAGAACCCCTAACAGGAGTCAAGCCTTCCTGGTCACGCTGTCATGGCCGGGATGTCTCGGCTCTTCTTTGTTGAGACACCCATCTCACAGGAAAGAGGAATGACCATGTCACAAAATCCTGCTTCGCCTACCAGCCTGCTGCGCCAAGAGTACGATCAGGCCGCCGAATTGTTGCGTGTTCAGCCGCCGTTGACCCAGCGTTTTGTGGAAGCGCAGGCGCGACATCTGGCCGATGCCATCGTACAGCGCACGCCACAAGTGCGCTTTACGCTGCCCGATCAGGTCATCGGGCCGGGCAGCGATGCGCGTCCGGTGGCCGTGTCGGCTGGTTATCGCGATCAAGTCGTGGGGGGCACCGGTTTTCTCGATCGGTTTTCGCGCACCGACGTGCGCAAGGCCCTGGCGCACCGCCTGCAAGAGTTGGAGTTGACAAGCAATCGCGAGGTGGCGATCGGCGCGAAGTTGCTGCGGCACACCACGGTGATTTATATGGTGCACGGCATGCTGCCCGCCGGGCGCAGCGTAAAGTATGTGGCCGCCGAAGGCGAAGAGATTCCCACGCAGCCGGTTGGTGAAGTGACCGGCGTGGGTTCCGCCATCACCGCGACGACCGATGCGATCGCGGAAGAGGGCGCGGCGGACGAAGGGCGTGGCGAGCTGCTGGTGCCCTATGCCGAGGCGGCGCGCAAGTTCTATCTGCCGCAGTGGGTGGCGTTTGACAAAGAGGATCACCTGCTGGTCAATTCTGCGGAGGATGCCGAAGCGGCTGTCGCCTCGATGCAGCGCTTCATGGAGGTGCTGCACCTGGCGCGCGGTTTTGCACCGTATATCGTGGCGGACGAGCAGTACCAGCAGAAGCGCTACGGCATGCTGGGGCAGTTGATCAATCAGGGCCGTGCGCTAGCCCGTTTTGAGACGCGGGAGATCATCGAGACCATCAAGGTTCGCGCTGCCCAGCACGATCTGAATCGCGGCTTGAGTTTGAGCGTGCCGTATTTTGACGATCAGGAATTGACCTCGGCACTGGAATCCTTTGAGGTCATCCCGCAAGGTCGCATCATGTTTGTGCCGGCCTTTGTGGTGCGAGCCGCGCGCGCGCAGCAGGCCAAGGTGGCCGACGATACGCGCCTCAGCCCCAGCACGCGCCAACACCTGATCGATGAACTGAAGATGATGGAAGCGGCCTTCGACGACGGCGCGGCCCAGCAATATCAATCCTGGAAGCAAGATGTCAAACCGGTGCTGGGCGACAAAGCGTAACTCCATTGCTCAGGCATTCTGAGCGGAACGCGGTATAGTCGAAGGCGGCGGGTTTGCGTGGGAATAAGAGTGTAGTCGATCGCGTCAAGGCGCGGACAAAGTAGGTTAGGCTACTATGCTTTCAATTATTCTACTGGTGGTGATCGTCTTTCTGGCGTACAAGGCCGCGCCGAAAGAGAAGAAAGAACACGCGCACGTGCACGGCGCGGGACAGATCGGTTTGCTGGCGGCAGTGGCCTTGTTCGGCGTGGACTACTTCACGTCGTACTTCTACGCCACGGGCGAGATGATGCATGCGCTGCACCCGTACGGCCTGCAAAACCTGGGCTATGTGGCGGCGATCTTCATCAGCATCGCCAACTTCGTGTTTGGCGCGCTGTACATGTATTCGTTAGGTATCTTCAACGAGGGCGGCGGTTCGTATACGGCGTCGATGCGTTACCTGACTCCGGCCGTGAGCCTCGTAGTGGCCGTCACCTTAATTCAAGACTACGTGCTGACCATCGTCGTCTCATCCCTGTCGGGTGTCGATCAATTCTTGTCCGTCATCAATCAATACGATGCGTACTGGTTGATTCGCTTTGCGATCGGCGCGGCGTTGGCTTCGGCCACGTGCTGGCTCACCATTCGCGGGCGCGGCGAATCGGCCAAAGTGGTCTTTACGATGTTGGGGATCTTTGTGATGATGACTCTCGTCATGGCGATCGGCCTGATGGTTGCCAACGGGCGCGGCGTGGCTCCACTGCCGGAAAGCGAAGCCGTCGTGCCTACTACGTCATTGCTGACGGCGTTGCAGCACTTGCTCACAGCGTCGATGAAAGGCATGGTGGCGCTGACCGGCTTGGAAGCGATGTCCAACGGCATTCAATTTGTCATTGACGAAGACGCCGGCTTCGTGAAGTGGGGCAAGCAGCGTCTGCCGCGCCTCAAGAGCCTCTGGCATTTCTACAGCGGCAAGAGCGGCATTGGCCGCGCCGTGCAGACGTCGTTCTTGTTCTACGGCGGTTTGACCACGCTGTTCCTGGCCTTCTTCGCCATTCGCTTCAATGCCTTTGACGGGACACAGGGCCGATCGTTGGTAGGCAATTTGGCCTTTATCGGTTTTAATCAGATGCCCGATGGCAATCTCGCTTTGCTGGGTATTCAGGGCCTCGAAGGCAACCTGTTCTTCTGGGTCTACCAATTGCTCGCAGTGGTCTTGCTGGCCGCGGCGTCGATGACGGCTTTTCAAGATTTGCAAGCGACAGCCTGGCGCGATGTGGCGATTGGCGAGATTCCTGAATTTGTCGTCTACCGCAATCCCAACGGCACCTTCACTCGATCGGTCAAAGCCGGCTTTGTCGTGGCCGTGGTGATCATGTTCCTGGTCGGCGGGCGCACCAGCGTAGCCGTGCCGTTTTACGGGGTGGGCGTTTTCCTGCCGATCATGTTCATGGGGCTGGCGGTGCGCAAGCACATCAAAGCAACTTACACCGGCTCCAAACGTCGCTGGGGCATGTTGGGCGCATCCTCTGCGGCGGCGTTGGCCGCGCTGGTCTTTGTCGGTCAGATTGTCGGCAAGTGGAATGAAGGCGGCTGGGTCGTGCTGATCACGTTCAGTATTCTGATCATTGGCGCTAATCTGCTGCTCATTTCCCCGATCGGTTATCGCGACCCCAAGCAGATCTACCGCATTGTGCGCGAGAAGGCGCGCGTGGAAGGCAGCATGGCCTCCATCGTCGAGTGGCAATCGCTGAAGATGCAGGAATACCGTTATGGCATGCGCTCGCGTATATTGATTGCTGTGACGCGCTTGTTCGAATTGTTCGGCGTGCGCCGGCCAGTGCGCTTTGAACCGGTGCCGGTAGCAGCAGGCGATTACGATCATGCCGTCCACTCCGATCATCCCGACGCGCCGTCGCTGCTGGCGGAGTACCTCAAGGAAGAACCGACGGAGCCGAAGTTAGGCGGCGCGCCGCAAGTGACGGAACAACCGAGTGAGACGGAGCAGCAATTCCCCTCGGCAACCAAGCAGGAAGACTAATCGGTCAGGTGAGAAAACTTCCGAAGTCTGCAAGACTTCGGAAGTTTGATGTTGACTATGATCTCCGAACCTCTTTACGCCCTGCGGCCCGAAGATGTATTTCACGCGCTGGAATCTTCGTCGCAGGGTATTACGACTGAACAGGCTCAACAGCGTTTAGCGGCTTACGGTCCCAACACGCTGCGCGAGCCACCCCCGCCGCCGCGCTGGCGCATGTTCGCCGCGCAGTTGATCCACCCTATGGCGCTGGTTTTGTGGGTAGCCGGCCTCTTCGGCGTTCTCAGCGGCGATCACGTGGTGCTGGGTCTGGTGATCTGGACCGTGGTGCTGGTGAATGCCTTCTTCTCGTTCTGGCAGGAACGCCGCACCCAGCGCGCCATGACGGCCTTGAAACATCTGTTACCGGCTCATGCGCGCATCGTCCGCAACGGAAAAGAAGATCAGATTCCGGCCAGCGAAGTCGTCGTCGGCGATGTGCTGGTGTTGGCTGAAGGCGATGATATTCCCGCGGACGCCCGCGTCGTGGAAGCATTTGGTCTGCGCACCAACAACGCCAACCTCACCGGCGAAGCGATGCCGGCGCGCCGCACCTCCGATGCTTCAGTGAGCACAGGCATGTCCGAAGTGGAGCGGCCCAACCTGGTCTTTGCCGGCACGTCCATCGTCTCGGGCACAGGCCGCGCGGTTGTGTATGAGACAGGCATGACCACGCAGTTCGGGCGCATCGCCAATCTCACGCAGACCGTGTCCGAACCACCCAGTCCGCTGCAACAGCAAATGGCGCAACTCACCCGGCGCATCTCGTTCATCGCCATCGGCTTGGGCGTCGCCGTTACTTTCGTCAGTGTGACGCAATTGGGTTGGAAATGGATCGATGCGCTGCTGCTGGCGGTGGGGCTGGTAGTGGCCTTCGTTCCCGAAGGACTGCGTCCACTCGTCACGTTGACGCTGGCGATGGCGGGACAACGTCTCGCCGACAAGGGCGTGTTGATCAAGCAGATCTCTACCGTCGAAACATTGGGCGCGACGTCGGTCATCTGCACCGATAAGAGCGGCACGCTCACGCAGAATCAAATGACCGTGCGCGAGGTGTGGGTGGCGCAACAGCGGCTCAGTGTGTCCGGTGTGGGTTACGAACCTAAAGGCGTGTTCATTCCATTGCCGTTTGGCTTGCCCCATGAAGCCGATCTGAACCTGCTGTTGACAGGCGCGCTGTTGTGCAACAATGCCCGCTTGAATCCGCCTACCCCCGATCGGCCGCAGTGGACCTGTTTAGGTGATCAGACCGAAGCCGCGCTGCGCGTGCTGGCGATGAAGGGCAGCCTCGACGAGCAAGTGATCACGTTCGAATATCCGCGCATCCACGAATTGCCGTTCGATGCCAAGCGCAAGCGCATGACGACGATCCACCGCCGTGAAGGGCACGAGATCGCATTTGTGAAGGGTGCGCCGCGTGAAGTGCTGCAGTTGTGCACGCACATCTCGCTGAACGGCGAAGTGATTGAATTGAACAATGCGCTGCGCGCAGAGATCATGGGTGCGAATGACGATTATGCGCGCAATGCGCTGCGGGTGTTGGCGATCGCTTTTCGGGTGTTGCCCAGCCGATCGGGACGCACGGCGTTCTCGTCTGAATCCGTCGAGCGCAATCTGACCTTTCTCGGTTTAGCCGCTATGATGGATCCGCCGCGTGTGGACGTGGCCGATGCCATGCAGAAATTCCACGAAGCGGGCATTCGCCTGACGATGATTACGGGCGACTATGGCCTCACGGCCGAGTCGGTGGCGCGCCGCATCGGGTTGTTGAACACGCCCGTGCCGCCCATCGTCACCGGCGCGGAACTCGACGCGCTGAGTGACGATGATTTGCAGACTATTCTTGGCGAAGAGATCATCTTTGCACGCATGGCGCCCGATCACAAACTGCGCATTGTAGCGGCGCTGCAGGCGCGTGGCGAGACGGTAGCCGTCATCGGCGATGGCGTGAATGATGCGCCCGCGCTGCGCAAATCGGACATCGGCATTGCGATGGGCGTCGCCGGCACCGATGTGGCGAAGCAGGCCGCCGATCTGATCTTGACCGACGACAAATTCAGTGCGATCGTTGCGGCGATTGAGGAAGGCCGCGCAGTCTTCGACAACTTGCGCAAGTTCACCACGTACATCTTCGCCAGCAACGTGCCCGAGATTGCGCCATTCATCATGTTTTCGTCGTTCG
>Ga0208980_10002289_pt1 | contig 11607 bp, 6 predicted proteins | sample WetSurMetagenome_3_FD_187993 | JGI IMG/M metagenome (GOLD analysis project Ga0208980, IMG submission 187993) | Wetland microbial communities from Twitchell Island in the Sacramento Delta, sample from surface sediment Aug2011 Site A1 Bulk (version 2) | ecosystem: Environmental > Aquatic > Marine...
TCACCTTCCTGGGCACCGAATTCACCACCCTGGGCCTCGTCAGCGGTGATTCCGTCGACAGCGTGACCCTCACCAGTGATGGTGCGCCTGCTTCCGCAACCGTGGCCGGTTCACCTTATGACATCCTCGCCAGTGCGGCTTCTGGCTCCGGCCTGGGCAACTACGCCATCTCCTATGTCGATGGCGCCTTCACAGTCGATCCTAAAGATCTCACAGTCTTCGCCAATAACCGGCTCAAAACTTATGGAAATGTCTACACCTTCCTGGGTAGCGAGTTCACAGCCCCAGGCCTGGTGACCGGTAATGGGGATACCATCACCCAGGTGAACCTCACCAGTGGTGGTGCTCCTGCTGCTGCTACCGTGTCTGGTTCACCTTATGCCATCCTCGCCAGCGCGGCCTCTGGCTCCGGCTTGGGAAACTACGCCATCTCCTACGTCAACGGTGCCTTCAACGTCAATCCCAAGGCTCTCAACATCTTCGCCAATGACCAACTCAAAACTTACGGAAATGTCTACACCTTCCTGGGTAGCGAGTTTACAGCCCCAGGCCTTGTGACCGGCAATGGGGATAGCATCACCCAGGTGAACCTTGTAAGTGATGGCTCTCCTGCCACAGCCCTCGTGACGGTATTGCCTTATGACATCCTGGTCAGTGACGCCCTGGGTACCGGACTAAGTAACTACACCATCACATACATCAAGGGTGCCTTCACAGTCAGTCCCAAAGCCCTTTCCATTACAGCCAATGATCAATCCAAGACCTACGGTACTCTCTTTAGTTTCAGTGGCGACGAGTTCTACCCGAATGGCCTTGTCAATGAAGATTCTGTTACCAGTGTGACCCTCGTAAGTGATGGAGCCCTCGCGGCAGCCACCGTGACCTCTCCTTATGATATTGGGGCCAGTGCAGCCGTGGGCTCCGGACTGAGCAATTACACGATCACTTATGCCAAGGGTGCTTTCACCATCAATCCCAAAGCCCTCACCATCACACCGGATACACTGCACAAGACGTATGGAAGTGTCTACACTTTCCTGGGTACCGAGGTCACAGCCCCCGGCCTTGTGACCGGCAACGGGGATACCATCACCCACGTTGACCTTGCCAGTCTTGGTGCACTTGGAACAGCTAATACAGGCTCGCACGACATCATTGCAGACAGCGCCGTTGGTTCTGGTCTGGACAATTACCTAATCACTTACGGTATCGGGTTCTTGATGGTCGATCCCAAAGCACTCACCATTACAGCCAATAATCAATTCAAGACCTATGGCACTGCGTTCACTTTCCTGGGCACTGAATTAACCGCAGATGGTCTCGTCACAGAAAATGGTGACTCTGTTGAGAGTGTCTTTCTCACCAGCGATGGTGCACCGGCATCGGCCATCGTCACCGCTTTACCTTATGACGTCCTGGTCAGTGACGCACTGGGTACCGGACTAAGTAACTACAACATTACTTATACCAAGGGTGCCTTCACAGTCAGCCCCAAAGACCTTACCATCACAGCCGATGATCAATCCAAAACCTACGGCGATACAATTTCCTTTACCGGCGACGAGTTCACCACCGGTGGTCTCATCATCGAAAATGGTGACTTTGTTGACAGCGTGACCCTCGTTAGCGATGGCGCCTTACCGGCAGCCACTGTGGGATATTCACCTTATGACATCCTGGCCAGTGGGGCCATTGGTTCCGGATTGAGCAATTACACGATCACTTATACCGAGGGCGCCCTCACCGTCAATCCGAAATCTCTGACCATCACGGCCAGCGATCAAACCAAGACCTATGGCGATACCTTCACCTTTAATGGCGACGAGTTCACAGCCACAGACCTCGTGATCGGCAATGGGGATACCATCACCCACGTGGACCTTGCCAGCCTTGGCGACCTCGAGACAGCCAATATAGCAGGCTCGCCCTATGAGATCACGATCAATAATGCCACGGGTACCGGGTTGGAAAACTACACCATCAGCTACAACAGTGGCTCCTTAACGGTCGATAAACGCCTCATTACCGTCACTGCAGATGCCAAGACCAAGGCATATATGGCTGTCGACCCCGAATTCACCTACTTCGTCACTGGTACAACCGCAGGTACCGACTTTCTTACGGTAATCCTGACTCGTGAACCCGGAGAAGACGTTGGGTTCTATGCCATTCTTGGGGAATTGGTACTTTCTGAAAATACCGAGAATTATGAACTGGTCTACGTCGGGAATATCCTGACCATCACCGGACAAAACATGTATATGCCAGTCATTCTCAGACCATAAATGACTAATCAGATACTCCTATAAACAAAATATTTCAATCAAACAAAGAGCGCCGGGAAGGCGCTCTTTGTTTGATTGATACAGCCTGCATACTCAATTATGGAACTTTATAAACCGTTTAAAATCTGAATGCTTCCACTATTGAAAGTAATAGGCTAATCCTGTATCATAAGATCAGTAGATACCCAATATTAATCATTATCGGGTTTGAGACCTATAATAAACACATCGATCCCGGGTACATCTTACGTTATCCCCGGTATTGGTTTTTAATCATTAGTCAGGGCGGCATGACCCTTCCATCGCTGTAACCCCGCCAGATTGCTATAAGAGGAGATGCAGCATGAAATCCCTGTATGTAAAACAGATTAGACAAATGATCATGGTAAATTTTCTATTATTTGGGATGATTCCAGTTTTTGGCAAAATTACTCATCCAAACCCAGAGGTCCCCACAACCTTCTTTGTCAAGTCAGACCTGAAAACACTGGAACAAACCTGTCAAAAAGATGATCCCTGTAAATTCTTCGCAGCTTGGTCGGCCGCCTCAAACGGTGATACGCTGATATTCCAACAAGGCAACTATACGATGGAGGACATGGGATATTCAACGACTCCTGCTGAACTGGTATCAAATGATGGCAAAGTCCTGTATCTATATGGAGGATGGGACGGAGAACCCACACTGGGCATTGAGCCTATAATCGATCCTTCTTCTTATCCCACCATATTGAATGGAGAAGGTATTTACCGGATTGTCACAATAACAGGATCCTATAACCCCTCCTTGATCGATGGATTTACAATGATCAATGGCTATGCTGAAAATGCTGATAATACTTATTGTGTCTCAATGGGAGGGGGTGTCGATCCTGCCTGTGGCGGGGCTATTTACGTGGCATATGCATCACCTACGATCCGACATAACACCATCCATGACAATATTGCACTCAATCAAGAAGACAGCCTGGGTTTGGGAGGAGGGATTTATGCCTACTCCAGTTTAGGAATTAAAATCCTGAATAATGTAATATACAGCAATTCTGGCAGCACCCTCTTTCAAGGGAAAGGGGGTGGGATCTATTTGTACCACGCAGGCACATATTCTGAAATCACAGGGAACATCATCTCGAGTAACCGGGCAGCCACCAGTCCTCAAATCGGTATGGGGGCAGGCGTTGCTCTTGAAGATTGCGATTCCGTCCTGATCAGTTCCAACCTGTTTGCATTGAATAACCCGGATGGAATTCCGACCTTGAGTGGAAGTGCACTCTATTCAACCGGGTCGACATTCGACCTGTTGGATAATTTCCTTATTAATAACTACTGGCAATCTGTCGTCTTCTTGTACAACTCTAAAGCAAATATCGAGCGGAACCGTTTCCATAATACAGATGCAACCTATGGATTGGAGATATACCGTGGTTCTGCTACGGGTTATTCATACGTGTTCAATAACTTTTTTGCAGAACACAATAATGCTCACATCTATGTATGGGGATCAGCTGCTGAATATGCAAACCTGTATGCATCCAATAACACCATTCTTAACACGTCGGTCAGTAATAACAGGGGGTATGTAATCGGTAACTATGTGACCGGGGCTTTTCTAAACAATATCATCGTGAATCAAAAAGATGGCTTTTACGGTAGCAGTCACTCTGAGGGATCAATTACGATCGACTACAACCTGATGTATGGTAACACGCATGATTATGATATTTTCGCTTTTGGTCATGCATTCACGGGTGATCCACTGTTTGTCAATATGTCAGGTGGCAATTATCATATCCAACCCAATTCACCGGCAATAAACAAAAGCCCCGGTTTTGTGTTTGTCACGGATGATTATGATCGACAACCTCGTCCTTCCTCTTCATCTTATGACCTTGTAGATTTGGGAGCTGATGAAATCGTTTATTCAGTATTCTTCCCGCTAGTGAGAAAATAGACTCATCGACACTCTGTTAAGACTCCCACGTCTTTTTGGCGAGGGAGTCTGCCTATTCATTTATGAGTGTTCTGGCTTGGAGCAGCAAAGCGGTGTGGTACAATCAAAAAATATGACAGTCTCTATCCACTTTCAGCGTTGCTTATGGCTGATCATGTTCTTGTTTATCATGGTGTTAAGTGCCTGTGCAACCCCGATTTCATCCTCCGTTACAACAATTTCACCACCCACAAACACCGCTACCCCGACCATAACCCAAACCGCGACACCCATCTTCACTGCCACACCGGGGGCGGACGAGGTCAGCCTGGTTGCCACCTATTATGCAACAGATCCGATGGTTCCCATCCTGACCTATCATCGCTTTAAGAATGATAATCCCGAGGATGTGTCTGATTCTGTTAAAGTGAAGTACAGTGATTTTCGGGCCCACTTACAATCACTATATGACGCAGGCTATACGCTAGTTCCACTGGAAAATTGGATCAAAGGTGATTTGACATCAGTAGCCGGGCGCCGGCCATTGGTCCTGGCAGTGGACGATCTCTATTTTGCCGATCAATTATTTTTAAATGAAGACGGAACCCCTTCAAATCGCTCGGGGTTGGGCATCTTATGGGAGTTCTACCAGGAGCATCCTGATTTCGGGTACAGTGCGGCGCTATTCTACAATCTGGGTGACAAATACTACGGCAATCACCAGACCACCTCCTGGTTTATCGTAACCGATGGATGGGAAGAAGCCTTAGCCAGCGTGATCGTATGGGGCATCGAACATGACCTGATGCCTTACAACCACTTCTATACCCACCCACAGCTTGCCAAGCTGGATGGCCCCACCATGCTGTATGAATACCAGCAAAACGAAATTCGCATGAAACAACTGCTAACCATGGCCGGTCGACCGGAATTATTCAAGGAACTTGACAACATGATCGCCCTGACTTACGGAGCCTGGCCAGGTACCGAGTATATGAATGAGTTCCTTCTCGGTATGCCTTCCCTGACCCGTAAACCGCTGCTGGCTGTTTTCGAGATCGATTATGCCCTCCGGGCGAAATATATGCCTCCCCCCTACTCGGCTGAATTCGACCGCTATCATATCCCCCGACTGGTGGCTAATGCGGATTCTGTGGAACTGCTGGTCAACGAAAAGGATCAATTCCCGCTTGCACAGCAATGCACGCTCGGTACAGCTAAAATTACAGAAGCCGATGATGTTGAGATTATCAAGGACTTACTCCTCAACGCCACGCGAAGTGGCAACTGCCAGGGTGTCATCTATGCTGTAAATGGCAGGTTATTCCAGGTTGAAAATGGATTGGTGAGCGAGATAAAGGTCAGCCTTCCTTGAGAAAGTCCTCACGCTTTTGAGCAGCCAGGTTTGAAGCAAGGTCGATCAACCAATTTCCCAGTCCTGGTAACCTGGCAAAGAACACGACCAGCTGATTGATAAACCCTGGAATATAAACCACACCCCTCCGGTCCGCAACTGCCAGGGAGCGTTGCGCCACCTCATCCGCACGCATGAACAAAATGCGGGGAATGCGCGACTTGTTTACTCGCATCACATTATGAAACTCCGAGTGGAAGAATCCGGGACACAGCACCTGAATACGAATGCCATGCCGGCGGACTTCCATCTGAAGAGCCTGCGAAAAAACAATCAGAAAGGATTTGGTGGCCGAGTACATTACGTTCCCGACCATCGGAGCAAAACCTGAAACTGAGGCCACATTGATGATCGCCCCGGACTTGCGCGCGATCATTCCAGGTAAGGCGGCATGCACCAGACGTACGGGTGTTGTGCAATGCACCTGCAGCATAACGGTTGATTTTTCCAACGACTGACGTATGAATTCACCGGCCAGTCCGAAGCCGGCATTATTGATCAGCAAGTCCAATCGTCCCAGTGTATGAATGTGCTTTTCCACCTTTTGAATTCCAGCTTCATCCGACAGATCTGCGGGTAAAACATCGATCTTGATTCGATTCTCCTTGGTCAACCGGGTAGCCAGATTGTCCAGGTTTGTCTTGCGACGGGCAACCAGGATTAAATCATAGCCTTGCTCAGCCAGCTGGTCTGCAAAAGACATTCCCAACCCGGAGGAAGCTCCGGTGATCAAAGCAAGCGGTCTTGGATCGGTCATTTTGGTACTCCTGGTCTTTAAATAACATGCTTTCCGGTGGGTAGAACCGGAAAGCATCAATAAATCGAGCGGTTATTTGGGGTTACCGCCAAATACCCCACGCAGGAAGCGATGCACTTTGTGAAAGGAAGCAGTATTTGGCATGAACATCATGATGCACTCGCCGGTGATGGCTGTCATGTCATTCTGCTTGCAATATTGAATGGCAGGCTTGGACTCCGCACCCTGTTGGAACCAAATATGTTTGATCCCGGTGGATTTTGCGTCTTTCACCACCTGTTCTGCATCAATCGGATGGACCACCACCACAGCCCCCTCCACACCCTTTGGCAGTGCCTTAAGGGAGGGATAGCACTTAGCCCCATCGAACTCTGCCAGTTTTGGATTTACCGGGTAAACAGTGTACCCTTTGGTTTTCAGGTCGTGGTAAGCCATTGAACCAAACTTTTGTTTATTGCGCGAGACACCTACCACTGCCAACTTATTTAACGCCAGAAATTGATCGACTTCCTTTTTTGTTGTCATGGTTACTCCAATCGAATTAGTAATAATACTAAGCATTATTATAATGCCCGGTATTCGTATTTTTACAGTAAATTTTTAAGGCTGTACAGATGGTTCTATAGTTGGCTGGGTTGTGATTTTAGTTTCCTGCCCCGCGGGAACGCCGGGGTGGATTACAATGCCGGTGGCGATCAGGTCGGTTGTGGTGAAATCCCGCGGTGAAATTATCGTAACATAGGCGCCGACCAGCAACAAGCTCAGGCGTTCTTCAGGTAGAATCTTGACATCCGGCGACAGCAGGTAAGTATAGGATTTACCATCTCTCGCAGCGATCGTTATGCTCACGCCAATTTGATAATCAGCTACCATACCGACGTTATGTTTTATGGCCGGTTTACCAGGGATAATATGTATCGAGCGTGCGGTCAGGACCCCATCTTTTTCTGTAGCCTGGACACCCACCTGCATACCAGGCAAGAGGTCGGCCAAACTTCCATACTTCCCCAGGGTGGCAATACTTATGCGGGTATCTGTGGTGATCACGACCGCAATAGATGTATCGTCTGACTGGGCAATCACGATATTACCCGCATTCTTACTAACGATTATTCCTTTAATATTGAGCGGTTTACCCTTGTTTTTTTCAGGTGGACCAGGTGTATGGTCATTAGCTTTCTTGGTTGGTTTCACTCTTGAAACATTATCGCCAAATTGCGTATCGTCTTTGGTGGTAGATGTACTTCCAGAAACCTGTGAGGTTGCAGCCAAAAAGAGGCTGATGACCAGAAGCAAGCTAAGAATCAGTGCTGTTATCTTCATTGCCATTCTCCTACGGCATAAATGACCGACATTATTGTTTCCACCTGGTCGCCCTTATAATCACTGGCAACCAATTCGATAGTGTTATATCCTTCCTCCAGGCTCACCAGAAAAGCGCTTTCCATCCCGTCGGCCACCACAAAAAGGTTACCATCGATTGTTACCACGGTTTCGATGTTTGAAATAACAATCAGCTCAATTGGAGAAGAGGTTACAATCGCACCATCCGCCGGAGTAAGGATGGTAAATATCAGTTCACCAGATTGTAATGTCAGCCCCGTTTTTTCTGGGGACTCATTCGAGGGTGATGTCATCACTGGTCGGGTAATATCGACCTGGGATGGCTTATACGGAGCGGGTTGTGGTGCACCTGAACAACCCACCAAGAGCCAGACCAAAATAACCATTAGCGACAGTTGCTTACACATGAGTCACCAGTTAAAAAAATTATACGCCTGTCAGGTATATTTACAATGGTTCCAAATATGTAATCAGGTACTATAAACCTATCTGTCTTTTGGTTGAAATTCCGAAGGATATAATTGGACAGGAAATAATAATTGCCAGGTACGGATAATACCTGGCAATTGAAATCAAAAATTTTTCAATTTATTTTGTGATGATCGGCATGAATATCTGGTTCAGCCGGACAAAAGTGATGGTGACTTCCTCCACGCTCTTGCCGAAATGAATACCATCAATCGTTCCGGTGAAGGTATAGGTACCAAGTGGATAATCACCTGAAACGCGCAGGGGGGCATCCGTGGCGTACATGATGAAGGTCATGCCATCTATCAGGGAGTACTCTGAACCGGCAACCTTAAGGTAGAACATGGGCGCTTGACCGCTGATGATCTGCCACATGATGGGTTCCCAGGTACCGTCACAACCTTCATACACATTTTTTGCCGCCCAGTAATCATAGAAACCGGCTGGGACACTGGTCTCGTCGAGGTAGAATGGGTAGCGATTGTCGACCAGGGACGTGTTGACTGTATAAGTACCGGTATCCAGATACTGGTATACAAATTTCGGGTTGATCGCGTAAGTGTAGCCAGCATCGATCGTTCCGAAGGCAGCATGCCAGTCAGACCCATTCGTTGAACCCAGGAGCTCGAGCGCAGTGATATCCGGCATGCCTTCGAAGGTGATGGTGACATCCTCCTTGTCAGAGCCCCCCCATTTATCGAAGACGATACCTGAGAAGTCGTAATCACCCAGCGGATAATCACCTGAAACGCGCAGGGGAGTATCAACATGAGCGGTAAGATAGGTCATGCCATCGATGAGGGTCAATTCGCTATCAGCAACCTTGAGGTAGAACATGGGCTGGTTGCCAATGATGATCTGCCACATGATGGGTTCCCAGGTACCGCCACAACCTTCGTACACATGCTTTGCCGCCCAGTATTCATAGAAACCTGCCGGGACAGTGGTCTCGTCGAGGTAGAATGGATAGCGACCATTCGCCAGGGTCTTATTGGCAAGGTAGGTACCAGCCTCCAGGTATTGGAATTGAAGATTCTGATCAAGCGGCAGGATATAACCGTCCCCGAGATTTCCGTAAACGGTTGAATAATCCGTGCCATTCAGAGAACCAAGCAGTTCAAGTTCCATGAAATCGAACAGGGTATGCTGCAGCAGGTTGAGTCCCGCGAGTATTGGGTCATGGTCACTAGAACGGTACATATGCGGTTGGTAGAGATCGACCGATTTCCAGGAATTGTTGTTGTAATCGATAACCGCCGGCTCATCAGCGTTACTATGGAAGAAATCCACACCCGTGACTTGCCCAACCATTGAGCCGGTTGAAAGGAAGTGGTCAATATACCCGGTCATTCCATCGTAAACGTAGGAATAGCGATCCTCATCCGGTACAAAAGCTTCGACCTGGTTGATCAAACCACCATCGACCAGGGTCTCGATGGGATCCTCGTCTCCATAGGCATTCAGATCACCAATGACCAGCACATCCGGATCTAATGGTGCTAAAGTGGTGTCAATAAAATCGAGCAACGCCTCAGCCTGTAGCACCCGCCTGGCATTCCAACACCCCTGACCATCCTCAAAAACGGATAAATCGCCACCGGTTTCGGAGCCATCGCAATCGTTGGATCTAAAGTGATTAGCCACCACCACGAAGCGCTCACCGGTGGCGTTCGACTCAAATACCTGGGCAAAGGGAGAACGATCGAAGATCGTATCATCCACGCTAAGGGAATCTCCTACCAAACTGACGGTATCCGTCTTGTAGATCAGGCCGACCTGGATATAGTCACTGTTGACATCGGTCATGCTGTCAAAGTGTCCAAAAATCGGGTCGGGCACAACTGCATAAGTAGCAGACCCCGCCAGGTAGGTGTTCAGAGCATTTACCAAAGCCTGAGGAGTAGCGGCTGTATCCCAGGATTCCAGTTTTACCAGACCAAAAACATCCGCATGCATGGCAGCCAGGGCGGCCACCAGTTTATCTTCCTGACGGTCAAATTCTGCCAGATTTTCCGCACCCCACGGTCTATTTTCACTCGAATAAGGTCCGGGGTTTGTATCATCATCCAGGGTGGTGAAATAATTGAGTGTATTGAAGCCCGCCACGGTGAGCGTGCCGCCCACATCAGGAGCAGATACCGGGCGCGTATTAGCAATACTAAAGCCTGGCGCGCTGGTTGGGTTCAAACGGTAGTAGAAAAGTGGGAAAGCAATTGTACCGGTTGTTTTGGTGTTGATCGGACCCTGGTCAATAACACCGGTCAATCCGGTAACCGTATCGCCTGCGCGCAGAACACCATCGGCCGAATAGTATGGGATCGGACTTGGATTCGATCTGCTGCTGGCATCATCCAGGATGATCATGCGCGTGTAATCGTATGGACTACCACCAGCTTTGGTTTCATTATTCATCTGGGCGATCCGTCCGCCCGCACCCAGGGTGATCTGACCATATTGTCCCTGGAAATAATTCTGCTGAAGTGTCAATTCTTCAGGGAAAGTGGCCAGCATACCCTCATAAGGTTCCAGTGTGAAGGTCTGATCAGCATTATCCGGCAAATTAAGTGAGATTGGTGATGGCAGGGAATTGCCTGTGCTGCAGGTTTCATTCAATACAACCGTGCCTCCCAACTCGGTCTGGCCTCGATATTCAACAACAGTGCCTGTGAGGCGCAGGATCTCTCCCACGCTGGCAGGGATCGAGTTGCCATACACCAACAGGCCTTCAGAAGTCAATGGGTTGCTATCGGCTTCTCCACTTAGAGATTGAATATAGAAACCGCTAATACCAGGATTCGTACCCTGGAAATCAGCAGTGACAAGCCCTTCAACAGTCACTCCTGTTGTGCCGACGACCGGACTGGTCGTGCCACTACCTTGTATAGCGGAAATGAGCGTGTGTGGACCCCCACATTGTAGGGTTGTGAAGCTCCAGGTATAGTCGGCAGCCATGAAGTCGTAAGGATCTTCAGCATCCTCATCCTGGACCTGAGCACTTTTTATTGTGATTGTACAGAGCTCATTGTTAAAAAAGTTGGAATCCGGATTAATTGTGTACAGGGCGGGAGTGCCCGTTACGGTTGCAGAGTGAAGACCGCTGGTCGCGCAATCGATCGTGTACCATTCGCCAATCACAACCACCTGCTCACTGAAGTCAACAACCAGATTGGCATTAAGGGCAACCTTGGTCGCGCCACTAATCGGTGTCACTGCAACCACAAACGGTGCAGGATCGTAGAGGGTGGTAAAGTTCCATATAAAGTCTGTCGCCATGTTCTGCGAAATACCATCCAGATCCATCACCTGGAGTGCCAGAACCGTTGCTGTGCAACTTGACCCATAGGGCAGATTGTCATGCGGGTCAATGCTGTAAGACGAACCACTGCCACCCAGCTCGGCTGAGAACTGC
>Ga0208980_10002291_pt1 | contig 11604 bp, 11 predicted proteins | sample WetSurMetagenome_3_FD_187993 | JGI IMG/M metagenome (GOLD analysis project Ga0208980, IMG submission 187993) | Wetland microbial communities from Twitchell Island in the Sacramento Delta, sample from surface sediment Aug2011 Site A1 Bulk (version 2) | ecosystem: Environmental > Aquatic > Marine...
AGATTTTAATACTTGCCAGATAGAATTATATTTCAATACCGGAAGATAATTCCCTCGAATTTGGTGCAACTTTAAGGCGAATCATCCGTCTTTACAATGTTGCATTAATTTTTCATCTGAATATCCTGATCATTTACCAATTAATTGATTACAAAATGAAAAAAACAGTTTCCTATCGCATTCTGATCTTTCTGATCCTGTCAATGATGTTATTCTCCGGTACATATTCCCAGACATTTACGCCTGTGAAAGGCAACGGACCATCAATTGATAAAACGTTCAATGTTTCTGATTTCAAAGGGATTGATGTTTCTGGTGGCTTCGATGTGATCCTTGTACAGGGAAGCAGTGAATCTCTTACTCTGACTTCACAGGAGAATTTATTTGAATATATAACTGCCAGAGTTGACAACGGTACGTTGAAAATTTATACCAGGAATAATCTCAGGCCTACCCAGCCAATGAAAGCAAGAATCACTTTTAAGGAAATAAGCAACCTCAAGGTATCGGGAGGCGGTGATACTTACAGCGAAACCCCTGTTAATGTCGATGCATTGGAAGTAAATATAAGCGGTGGTGGTGATTTCAGTTCTGTAATTAATTCTGAAGAGCTGAAATTCAACATAAGCGGTGGCGGCGATACGGAAATTGGAGGAAAAACACAAGATTATTATATAACTGTATCGGGGGGAGGAGATCTTGAATCAAAAGTAACCGCCGAGAGTATTTCGTGCAGGATAGCCGGAGGTGGCGATCTGTATTTAAGGAATGAAGCACAGGCTGCTGAAGCTGACATTGAAATTAATGGTGGGGGAGATGTGGATATGAAAATGAATGCAGAAAAGTTGAGATGTTCTGTCTCGGGTGGCGGAGACGCACTTATTTCCGGACAAGCTTCTGATTTTGAAATAAATCTTAATGGTGGTGGTGACCTTGATGCACGCAATCTTTCAACTGAAATTACAGTATTTAATGTCAGGGGTGGTTCAGATATCCGTGTGAACGCATCAAAAGAATTATCGGGATATATTTCAGGTGGAGGGGACGTTTATTACTCCGGGAATCCGGCAAAGGTCTCAGTTGATGCCAGGGGAGGCTCAGAAGTACATAAGGAATAATTCTGCTTACACAATTAAAAAACAATAACCATATCATTTGGGAGAGAAAATTCTTTCGAACTGGCAAGGGAACATAATTATATGTTGACAATTTGTATGCTTATGTTAATTAATCGTTTCTATTAATGAGAAATGATAAACTATTTTTATTCAAAATTAACATATAAGCTTCAACCCGATTATTTCCCCGTATGAATGAATTAGAAGGAATATATATTAAGGGAACAAAAAAGACACCCAAGATAGAGTTTACCCATCATATCGGGGAGCTTGTTCTGGAAGGCAGGTCGATTCCTGAAAATACAGCAAAAGTATATGAGCCACTATTGGATTGGATAAATGAATATGTAAAATCTCCCTGTACTACAACAAATCTTCACCTGAAGCTTGAATATTTCAATTCCTCTTCGCTCATATGGATTATTAAGATGATTTTGACCTTAAGTAATATTGAGCTCGAAGGTGCTATTATTTATGTTCATCTATATTTTGAAATTGAAGATTATGAGGATGGAATTACTGATGAAGTCAGAAGTATAATTGATGTACTGGTTGCCAAGATTCATAATGTAAAATTTAACATCGCCGTTAAAACTCATGGTACCGACAGCAAAGGTAAAATAATCAAAGAATCAACAATTCTTATCTGATTTTTAAAGTATCAGCTTCCGTCAATGCTGTTTATTTTTCGTTAAATTTATCGTTGCTTTTGAAATATAGAAAGTTAATCAATCCTTGCCTTTTATTTTTTAGAAAATAAATGCCTCGCATACATATAATGTTATGCAAATTTAAACGGGCATCTCTGATTTCATCCTGTTTTTTCATAACTAACTCGAAAACTCACACTTATCTATTTCTAATAATGTGAGGCATTTAATACTCTCGTTCTGTTGAATAGGTATAAATTGAGGTTGAGATCCTTTAAAAAAAAGTAAAACCCAATAATTCTCGGGTATCTGCTAAATTGAGTATCGCTTAAACATTTTATATCAACAGAAATAGTACTTAAAAAATTTGGATAGCATGAAATTTATGTTTTACTTTGTATTTCAAAGTACTTTTACAGCATGAAAAAGGATACAAAATCCATCGAGGATATCAAGGCGATCAGGAAATTAATGGAAGAATCTTCCAGATTTCTTTCTCTAAGCGGCCTTTCAGGAGTTTTTGCAGGAGTGACGGCAATAGCCGGAGCACTTGTTGCATACTTTTTTATTCTTGACAATGGAAGTATTCACTATGATGAATATTTCAGAAGCCTGTCGGGAAAAGAGACTCTTACTCTCAGATGGCAACTCATTGCAGATGCTGCCATAGTGCTTGTACTTTCTGTACTGTTTTCTCTCTATTTTTCAATAAAAAAGGCAAAGAAGGATGGAAAGAATTTCTGGACTCCCATTTCCAAAAGACTGCTTATGAACCTTCTTATTCCCCTGGCCACAGGAGGTGTTTTTACCATTGTACTATTGGTTCAGAATGATATCCAGTTGATCGTTCCCGGTTTTCTTATTTTTTACGGTCTGGCGCTGGTAAATGCAGGCAAATTCACCTTTGGAGAGATTTATTACCTCGGAATATTAGAAATAATTACTGGTCTTGTATCAGCCTTTGTTCCGGGGGGAGATCTGATATTCTGGATATTCGGTTTTGGAATCCTTCATATTGTCTACGGACTGGCAATGTACAGAAAATACGAGGTATGAAAGATCTAATTTCAAACATAAACAAGGTTTTTGAAAGCAGGGTAAGATTGGGTATTATGTCAGTTTTAATGGTAAACGAAACCTATGATTTTAACAGCCTGAAAGAGACTCTGGATGTAACTGACGGGAATCTTGCCAGCCATCTGAAAGCTTTGGAGGAAAAGGGGATGATAAAGGTTAATAAACAATTCATCGGACGTAAACCAAACACAAGCTACTCGGCAACTGAAACAGGAATCGCCGAATTCAGGCAGCATTTAAAAGCGCTTGAAAACCTGATAAAGGAACAATAATTTTTTTTATACCTATACTTTGTATTTCAAAGTACTTTTAAAACTTAATAACTGAATATTATGAAAATTGAAATCACAAACCAGAACAAATGGCACCTGTCCCTGACAATTAAGCTGGCCCTGCTTGCATTCCTGGGACTGGTCCTGCTTATCCCTCTCCAGATGATCAAGGAAATTATCATGGAAAGACAGTCGAATGCTGAAAAAGTTAAAAAGGAAATATCAGATCAATGGGCTGCCAAACAATGTTTCTCAGGCCCTGTGATTAATATCCCAATTCGTACGATTCCTGCAGATAAGGAGGAGAAGTCAGTTACTGAAATTTGGCATATTTTACCTGAAAACCTTGATATAAAAGGAGTTATAAAGCCGGAAATAAGATACAGGGGTATTTACAAGTCGGTTGTCTATGATTCTGAACTGAAAATCAAAGGATATTTTATTATCCCGGAAGAAAATGCTTTAAATAGCTATGAAGTTTTATGGAACGAGGCATATTATACTGTTGGTATTTCAGATAACAGAGGTATCAAAGGCAAGATCATATTGAAAACCGATTCGACAGAACTGGAAGCGGAACCCGGAGTCAGGGATAATGATATCTTTCAGTCCGGCATTTCGTTTATCAGCGCTGTTCTCATTCCGGGCAGCAAGGTCAGTTTGGAGATGAGTATAAACCTGTCAGGATCTGAAGGAATGCAGCTGACTCCTCTTGGAAAATCAACCTCTGCCCATCTGCAATCAGACTGGACCTCTCCCAGCTTCAACGGGAGCTTCCTGCCGGTAAAAAGGAATGTAGATAAAACCGGATTTGCTGCAGACTGGGAAGTCACCCACCTGAACAGGAATTATCCACAGAAATGGACAGGAAGAGCATTTCATCCTCTTGAAAGTTCATTTGGCCTGGATCTGTTTCAGCCAGTTGATCATTACCAGAAGTCCTGGAGGAGTTCCAGATATGGAGTACTTTTCATAGCTCTCACATTTCTCGTTCTGATCTTTCTCGAAATCACAAGGAAGGAAGCTATTCATATTTTCCACTATTTCCTGGTCTCGCTGGGTCTTGTACTCTTTTTCTCACTTCTGAATTCTCTCAGTGAGCAGGTCGGTTTTAATGCAGCCTATCTTATTTCATCAATCGCAACAATTTTAATGATCTCTGTTTTTACCGGTACTATTTTCAGAGAAAAAAAGACAGCACTGATTGTATTTGGTATGCTGGTGATTTTATACTCATTTATTTTCATACTGCTGACTCTGAATGATTATGCATATCTTGCAGGAAATATCGGTCTGTTCCTCCTGCTGGCTGTTATTATGAAACTCGCAGGCAATCTGGAACTTTTCAAAAAAGCGACATTATCTGAATCAGCCATGAAAAAAGATAATTAGAATCAGGTTGGATAATTTCAGGGTAAGGTGGTAATGTTGCACATTTTACCCTTCCTCAAAACAATTTTGGTGCGGCCCCGATATGAACGTATCTGATTATGAATCAGAAAACCATCCCTGTTCTGCCAGATGGGGATGGCTTTTTCATTCGGACCTGTTTGTTGCCAGATTATTGCTTATTCATCTCTGTTCTCCTGCCGTATCTGCACCCTTCGTATCTTTCCGCTGATAGTTTTGGGTAGTTCCGTTACAAATTCAACTATTCGCGGATACTTATAGGGAGCGGTAATTTTTTTAACATGTTCCTGCAGTTCTTTTGCGAGCTCTTCGCTTGGAGTATAATTCTTTGACAGTACAATTGTCGCCTTCACAATTTGCCCTCTGTCGGGATCAGGTACTGCAGTAATAGCACATTCAAGCACAGCGGGGTGCTCCATAAGTGCACTTTCAACTTCAAAAGGACCTATCCTGTAACCTGAACTCTTTATAACATCATCAGCCCTTCCGACAAACCAAAAATAACCATCTTCATCACACCAGGCCATATCACCTGTTTTATAGACACCATTTGACCAGACACTTTTGGTCAGGTCATCATCGTGATAATAACCATTAAACATCCCTACAGGTTTACTTTTGCCTGTTCGTATAACTATCTCTCCCTCGTTTCCTGTTTCACATAAATTACCTTCATCATCAACAATCTCTATATCATAACCTGGTGATGGTTTTCCCATCGAACCAGGTTTAGGTTCCATCCATGGATAAGTCGCTACTGCAACAGTACATTCAGTCTGCCCATACCCCTCCATTAGTTTTATCCGTGTCTTATCGTAGAACTGTTTATAAACCTCAGGGTTTAATGGTTCGCCTGCAACAACGCAATATTTAAGTTGGCTTAAATCATATTTTGAAAGATCTTCCTTTATAAGAAACCTGTAAATCGTGGGAGGTGCACAAAATGTAATAACTTTATATTTTTCAATTACTTCTATTAAGTTCTTAGGGACGAATTTGTCATAATCATATGTCATTACAGCGGTGCCCGATAACCACTGACCATATATTTTGCCCCATGCAGATTTGGCCCATCCGGTATCTGCTATTGTAAAATGAAGGCCGTTATCCTGAACATTCTGCCAATATTTTGCAGTAAGTATATGTCCCAGCGGATAAACAAAATCGTGGTTCACCATTTTAGGCATTCCTGTGGTTCCGGATGTAAAATAGAGGAGCATAACATCGCTATTCTTTGTACTATCACTTAGGGTCGGTCTGGAAAATTTTTCTGAACTCTTTTCAATTCCCTTTGAAAAATTGATCCACCCCTTTCTCTCCTCTCCGATCATCACTTTATTTTTCAGGGTTGGTGATTTACTTTCAGATTCTTCTATATGTTGAATTACCGAAGGATCAGGCACGCAAACTATCATTTTTATGGCAGCAGCATTATTCCTGTAAATAATGTCTTTGGTAGATAGCAAATGGGTTGCAGGTATTGTAATTGCTCCGATTTTATTTAAAGCAAGAGTGCAGAACCAGAATGTATAATGCCTTTTCAGGATTAGCATTACCGGGTCACCTTTCCGGATACCTGACGATTTGAAGAAATTGGCAGCCTTATCACTGAAGTATTTCATCTGGCCAAAAGTAAATACAGCTTCATTGCCCTTATCATCACACCATACCATTGCAATCTTATCAGGCGTTTCGAGAGCTATTTCATCAACGACGTCATAAGCAAAGTTGAAATTCTCAGGAATCAAAATCTCAAATCTATCTTTAAACTCCTGGTAAGTACTAAACTGAGTCTGTTTAAGGTATTTTTCAAGAATCATTATTTTTATCTTCTTAATTTATAAAATTATAGCTAAAAATTTAACCTGTTCATCGTTTAAGGCTTTCATTGCATGTTTGCAGCCTGAATCAAAATAGATTGAATCACCTTCATTCAGAATAACTTCATGCCCGTCGATAATTACCATCATAGTTCCTTTGATCACATAATTAAATTCCTGACCGGGATGTGAGTTAAACTCTGGAAATTCATTCCCGGGATGAGGATCAATTGTAACCATGAATGGTTCGGATTTTTTATTAATAAAATTATAAGCGAGACTTTCATATTTGTACTGTTTCCTCCGTTCAAGTTTTAATCCTTTCCCATTCCTTACTACACCATAAATATGAAGTCTGGGGTTATTGCCACCAAGCATTACAGAAAGTTCAACATTGAAAAATTCAGCTACTTCGAAAATAAAGCCTACAGGAATATCAACGTTCCCGCTTTCGTATCTGTTATAAAGATCTTTGGCAACTCCCAGTTTGGTAGCCAGTGTTTCGGCTGAAATACCTGAAATCTCACGTATCTCTTTTATTCTTTCTGCAATTTGCTTGATCTGTTCAGTCATAATTAGTGCTTTTTTAATTCCAATATTACATAATTTTTTTATAAGGACTTATTGATAAGCAAGCAAATACTTTATTACTGAGAATTCTCCGCCAGGGCTGCAACCCCTAAATCTGGACTATCTTAGAAGATGTTTAAAACTACATTAAAAGCGGAAAAACATACATCATAAAACCTCCCCAAAAGATTACTTTACAGGTGAAGAGTGTAACCGGAATCAGCCAAATCAGATTATAATATTGGGGGTTTTTGATCAGTATTGTTTTCAATTGAATATCTCAATGCAGCTCTTGCCAGGATCCTGGTAGAATCGAGTACTGGCAGTGATGATTCTCCCGGAAGAACAATTAAAGGTATCTCAGTGCATCCGAGAATAACAGAATCACATCCTTCCAATCTAAAATCATTAATAACATCCAAAAAATATTTTCTTGATCCTTTATTTGTAATTCCATATACAAGTTCCTTAAAAATAATATCATTTATATTCACCCTTTTCACTGCACTAGGGATACAATAACTGATGTTTCTTTCTTCCAGTATACTTGAATAAACAGGTCCTTCCATTAAAAATTTTGTGCCGAGAATTCCTATTTTCCTGTAATTATTTTTCTCTGCAATCTTTGCAACTTCCTCTCCTATATGTAGCCATGGAAGGGGTGATCTTTCAATCATCAATGAAAACGCCTGATGGATTGTGTTATCAGGACTTATTATAAAATCTGCACCGATTTTAAATAGTTTTTCAGAAGACGATAATATCAGATCAGCGACACCTTCCCAATTGCCGGTTAAGATGTATTTCATATATTCATTCAACGGATGATTATGAAGGCTTATCTCCGGATGAGTATGTTTTCCCATATATTGAGATCCTTCATTGCAGATTGTCTGATAGCACAGAGCCGCTCCTTCATAACTGCATGCAACTATTCCTATATGTTTCGACATTGAATTAATCCCATTAAAATTATTACTCGCAAAATAGTATTTATATTTTATGCCGATTAAAAACAGGTATTGAAAAAGCTTCAATTTGCCTCATCTACTTTATTCTGTGCCAGGTTATGGGTCATATCAGTTTCGTTCAGCAAACATTATCCTGGATGATGATTTAGTATTGATTTTCAGGTGAATGTTTTGAATTACTTTCAAGAAGTTCCTGGCGATGTTTTCTATATTCAATAATCGGCCTGTCACCCATTATAAGTTGTTCATTTATTCTATATCCGCTCTTTTTAGGTAATTGAGTCACTACAACTCTTTTGTCCTGCCTCAGGATAATTTTGCTCGATATTTTTCCTATGTAATTCACTAATTCTCTCAACAGCGGAATTTTGATCAGAGCCTGGTAATACCTGATATATATTATGGTGTTTTCTTCATCAACAGGAACAAATGCTGCAAAGGCCCTGATTTTGTCAGAAATAAAGTTTTGCCAGATATTAGGATAATGAAACTGCAGATGGAAAAAGTTTTTGTAATTGGTAATCTCATCAGGTTTTAAAGGGACCGTTTTCCCATCATCAATAATATTGTTGACATAAAATGTAATCAATTCTTTTTCCCTTATAACAACAGGTCCATTAACCAGTGTTTTATTTCCCCGGCCAATGGTTGTCCTGTGTACAAAAGGTAAATGAACAACATCAAGTTGGTTTTCAATAGCTCTTGAATAATGAACGTTCCAATGATCCTTTAAACCGGAATATGAAAAGTCATTTAGTTCCTTAAAGAAAAATGGTTCTTCTGATATTTTGCTGTTTTCTCCCCACCACAACCATATAAAACCGTAACCTTCGAATGTTTTATATGATTTTACTTTCATGTTTTCGGGTACTGGCCTGTTCCTTCCATTAGCAGGAATTACGTTAACTATGCCTGATTTATCATAAAGAAATCCATGGAAAGGGCATTCGATCTTCCCGTTGACTATTCTTCCGCAAGACAATGATACTCCGCGATGACAGCATTTATCGGAAATACAGCAGACCTCATTATTTTCATCCCGCCATAATGAGAGTTGTTCGTTAAACCTCATTACCCTTAGAGGCTTATTCTTTTTTAATTCCTTAGATTCAAGTATTACATACCATTGATTGTATATCATACTAATTAATTTTTAAATATTGTAAATAAAAAATTTTGGAATTTCTAGTAACAAAAAAGCCTGTTATATAGTCTTTTCACAGTATCACAATTAAAGATAGGATAAAATATTGATGTATTGAACTGAGGTAATAAAGATTAAGCTTAAACCAGCGTTTGCGTAAAACCGGATATTTCAAATTGTCAAAGCCGGTGATTTTGACCAGCGATTCCTGATTACATATTTGGATTTTGTTTAATTTAGGTTAAAATATAAATCGATATATGAAATTGGCTCAAATCCATTTAGTAAAAACAACCTTATGAAAAAGTCATTAATTATTGCTTTCATTTTAATCCTTGGGTTCAGCCATACCGAAGCACAACAGTTTTACAAAGAAGAAAACGGCAAAATAAGTTTAACACAACAGGGCGCTTCACATCTTGCTTCTTTGCCGCTAAAATGCATAGATAAAGAGTTTCCTTTCAAGCCAGGATATGTTATTAGCGATACTACCTTTACCAGTCCTAAGAAAATACACCCTGCCTTTTGCGGTTGTTATGACTGGCATTCGTGTGTACATGGGCACTGGTTACTGGTGGCTCTTCTGAAACAATACCCTCAAATGCCCGAAGCCGATAGTATCCTGAAAAAGCTTGAAAGACATTTATCAGCAGAAAATATCAGGACCGAATTAGCTTTATTCAGGGGCGATAACCTGGTATTCGAACGGCCTTATGGATGGGGATGGATACTTCAATTGCAAAATGAACTACTTACCTGGAACACACCCACAGGCAAAGAATTAAGCCGTAATTTAAATCCACTGGCTCGCTTCATAGCAAATGAATGGACAGGTTTTCTAAATAAACTGCAGTATCCTGTTCGTGAGCCTGAACATTTTAACCTGGCTTTCAGTATGTGTCAGTCATGGGATTATGCCATCACCGTTAAAGATACTGCATTGCAAAATTCCATTAAAAAATCTGCTGTACGGTTTTATTTAAATGATCTTAACTGCCCTACTGCCTATGAACCCGGAGGCTTTGATTTTCTAAGCCCATGCCTTGAAGAGGCTGACCTGATGCAAAGAATTATGCCTGTGAAAGAATTTAATTCATGGCTTGTTAAATTCATGCCGGAACTATATACTAACCCTGCTGCTTTATTTAAGGTTGGTGAAGTTTCCGATCCCACTGATGGTAAACTGGTTCATCTTTATGGCCTTAATTTCAATCGTGCATGGTGTTTATATGACATCGCTGACAAAATGCCCGAAGAAAAAAGAACTCAGGTGCGTGATTTGGCATTAAAACATTTTAAATATTCCCTTCCGCATGTTGTTTCAGGTGCCTATGAGGGCGAGCATTGGCTTGCTACTTATGTTGTTTTAGCTTTACGGAGTATAGATTGATAATTTGAATTATGTGAGAATTTGAAATATATTTACATAAACACACCTTAACCTGGTATTTTAACTGGTGTGCTTTGGTTATAAACTTACAATTCTATGAAAAACAGGGAAGAAGAAGAACTGGAAAAATTCATCAGAAGTAATAAGGATAAATTCGAAGTATATCAACCTGAACCTTATCATGATCAACACTTCTTAAATAAATTAATAAATAAATTTAAGAAGGTAATTAATATCGTACCCTATTTGGTAAAAGTAGGTGTAGCTACCTTACTTATTTTTATCTTATCCTTTCTGTTATGGAGAATATTTATTTGTCCTCCCCTGACGCGCATTTCTTTAAAATACTGGAAAGTAGAACATAACTATAAATATCAGATTAACCGGAGTACCCGGCTTACTTATCACTATATTAACAATCCGGAAGAAAAGGCCAAATTCCAGTCTGAACTTCAAAAATTTGATGAGGATTATGAAATTTTAAAAAAACAGTTAAAAGAAAATCCTTCAGAAGATAACATTGCAAATATGTTAAGATTTTATAAGGAAAAATTATTGACAATTGAGGAAAATTCCCAAAATTATAGAAATAGGAACACACCGAATAAGTAGTATTCAAAAACTACAGAATAGTCGAAAAGCTAATTATCCAAACTAATTATAGCCGTCTCAAATTGACCACCAAATGCTATAGCACTGTCTATGTTGGCAATGTATTTTAATATCTGCTTTCCCAGTATCTATGTGGAATTTGTATCTCTTCAACTGTTAATGGACGATTATATATTCTTAACTCATCTAATGAGCCGTTAAAATGATTATTTTCCCCTTCGCCTCCATGCAAAATATTTCCGATAACCACTGGCTCTTTTGATGAACTGAAATATGAGTCATGTTCCCTATGCTTTGAACATGTCAATTCTCCATTTAGCCATATTTCAATATCAGAATCTGTGCAATTAACAACACAATAGGTCCAGGTATTCAGTATAAGAGCTGTGGGTTTTACAACCGACCATAAATCAGGATCAAAAGAAAGTTGAGAAATCTCAGCTTTTGTTGTATTCGAACCAACCCATTCCTGACCTGCAGTAGTAAATCCCTTTGGGAAGAAAAACGCTCTGATTTCATTCTTTGACACCGTTGACTGATATCCATAACTATTTATAAAAAAGGACCTTC
>Ga0208980_10002293_pt1 | contig 11599 bp, 6 predicted proteins | sample WetSurMetagenome_3_FD_187993 | JGI IMG/M metagenome (GOLD analysis project Ga0208980, IMG submission 187993) | Wetland microbial communities from Twitchell Island in the Sacramento Delta, sample from surface sediment Aug2011 Site A1 Bulk (version 2) | ecosystem: Environmental > Aquatic > Marine...
ACTAACGACCTTATCACAGCACCGGAGATACTTTTTTTCTGGGTTGCCAGGATGATAATAGCGGGGTATGAATATATGGGAGAAAAACCTTTCAGCAATGTCTATCTTACAGGACTGGTACGAGACCAGCAGAGGAGAAAGATGTCAAAATCGCTTGGCAACTCCCCCGAGCCACTGGAGCTGATAGAGAAATATGGTGCTGACGGGATCAGGGTAGGGATGCTGTTCTGTTCCCCTGCAGGCAATGACCTGCTTTATGATGACAGCTTACCAGAGCAGGGAAGGAATTTTGCCAATAAGATATGGAATGCCTTCCGGCTTGTCAAAGGATGGAATGTTGATAAGGCCATATCTCAACCCGAATCTTCAGCTATTGCAATTGAATGGATAGAAGAGGTTTTAAAACGTTCACTTCACGATATCGACTCCGATTTCAGGAAATTCAGGATATCAGAAGCCCTAATGAAGGTCTACAAACTCTTCTGGGATGAGTTTTCTGCATGGTATCTTGAAATTGTCAAACCAGAATATCAGAAGCCTGTTGATCTGTTGACCTACCAGGCAACTGTCAGACAGTTCGAGAAGCTGATGCATATTCTTCATCCCTTTATGCCTTTCATCACCGAAGAGATATGGCAGCTTCTTGATAAGAGAAAGGACGGAGAAAGCATAATGGTAAGCATGATGCCTGAACATAAAAAATTCAACAAAGTACTTGTCGCAAGGTTTGAAACAGTTAAGGAGATCATAAGTGCGGTAAGAACGGTCAGGAAGGAGAAGGAGATTCCATTGAAGGAAAAACTGGAACTTCACATCAGGGCTGGCATTGATTATGACAAGCACTTCCTTACTGTGATAATGAAACTATGCAACCTGGCGGATATTCTGTTTACAGATAAAAAGCTTGATGGTGCTGCATCGTTTATTATTGATACGATCGAATATTATATCCCTCTGGGGGGCCTGCTCGATGTTGAAAGTGAACTGAAAAAAGCGACCGAGGAGCTTGAATATACAAAAGGTTTTCTCAATTCAGTTATGAAAAAGCTTGATAATGAACGATTTGTGAAAAATGCTCCTTCAGCTGTGATTGATATTGAGCGTAAGAAGAAAGCCGATGCTGAATCGCGTATAAAATCACTTGAAGAAAGAATCAAGGAACTGAAAAGATAGCCTCCTTCAGGGGACAGTGCCGCTTGCGGTACGGGAGCTACGGCATCAGTTTTCTGACAAAATAATTATTTTCCACCTTTACCATCTGCCAGTCGCTGTTGAGTATAAGGTGCCAGCCATCGCCACTTATATGATTCTTTGACTCACTGAGGTTTTTGGCAGTGACCCTTATCGATTTGAGGTTTGATGAAACCAGGCAGCCACCCTTTTCAACGGTAAGTTTACCCCAGTTGTCGAGAACACGGATTGAGTTGTAAATAGTACCGAGAGTGTCGAGGGAACGGACCTCATTGGGTTCGAAATCAAAGTAGGGACTTTCCAGTTCAACAAAGAGCACCGGTTTCTCTGTGAATACTGATAAACGCCTGCGTAGCCTGTCTTTTATTTCAGCCAGCCTTGTCTCTTCCTCCTTATAGATATTCTCGAGGTCATAGCTCAGGGCCAGACTGCCTGCAACATCCCTGCATATCTCAGGGAGCTGAATATCATACAGCCCTTTTGCTATTTTTGCCAGATCGGTTGTATCGGGCAGATTACCCCTGAAATCAAATCCTTTTTCATGTGCAAGGAATCCGTAGAGTGCACCGTGTACATATCCATATGTTCTTGAATATGATTGGATTAAATAAAATTCATCAATAGATCTCATTAGCATTTGCCTTGCCTCCTCATCAGACTTTGTGGTGAACAGGGTAAAGGTCAGATATGAAAGGCCCATTACTGTCTCGAAGATGTTCTCATCTTTTATTTCTTTCGGGAAAAGTTCTCTTCTGGCGCCCCTGAATATCAGTGCATCCCTTAACGATTGTTTCTGAAAGTCACCAGTTGAGGAGAGTGCTTTCCTGAGGGCATGCCACTCCAGTTTCAGCCAGAGCCTGGCATTCTTGTCGTCGATGAGCCTGGTGTTGTACCTGGGTATATCCCTTCCGGATAATATCAGATGGCTGAGGTAGAGTCCCTGGATGGCCATACCAATGTTTCTGAGAGTATCTTCTACCGGAGAAAGAGCTGTTGAGGCAAAAAGGGTACCGCCGAAAAGTTTGCTGGAGTTGTCGATTATCATCTCCTTAGGGTATATGCCTGTATAAACACCATCTTTCAGTTTAAGGATGCCTTCCTTATCAGGCATATTGGCCAGAATCTTTCTTGTGGGGCGGTCGATGAACATTATGGGGTTGTAAAGATTACTTCCCCACAATTTCCCGTTATCCCTGTTGCAGACTGATTCTATCTCGCTGAAATACCATTTTGCCTTTTCAGGTGTGAAATTAATACTGGTTTTATCCTGTGAACAGCCAAGCGGTACCAGAAGAACCAGAAGGTATATCCATCTTTTCATAAGGCTGAATTAGCTGGTCAAAAATAGTGAAAAAAACATCAAATGCTAAACATTTGGCCATACCGGTAATATTTCAGGGTGCCGGGATCTCTGTAAAAGGTTAGTGTGATCGCGAATCAGGCAGAACTGAACTTTCATTGCAGCCGGCTGATCCGTTCTTCCTGGTATTCTCTGCCGAAGCTGCTTTGATGCTAACATTGAGCTCGAATCCTATCAGGAGTGCAATAGAGTTGAGATAAAGCCAGATCATAATAACTATCAGAGTTCCGATAGAACCGTAAAGCTTATTGTACTGCCCGAAATTATTAACATACGCTGAAAATCCGATAGATGTAAGTATAAAGAGACAGGTTGCAATTATCGATCCGGGCGAAAGGAATCTGAACCCCGATTTTTTTGCAGGAGCAAGCCAGTAGAGAAATGATATTGTGAGGAAGAGAAGAACAATTATTATTATCCATTTGAGGGTGATAAGCAGATAAAAGACAAGATGTTTCTCGAGGTAATGTAATGTTTCCAGACGGTTGATAGCCATTTTCATAAAGATGAGAATAGCTCCTGAAAATGCGATCATGAATATAACAAGGAGCAGAAGGATTATAGATATCTTCCTCTGCTGAACCCACGACCGGGTCTGGAATTTGTGTGAGGAGACAACGAAAGAGTGTATCAGGGCATGTATGCCGTTGGTGGAGAAAACGACGGTGGCTACGAACATGAATATCAGCAGCCCACCGCTCTTCTGGGTAATTACTGCAACTATTGTAGATTCGAGAAATGAGTAAGCCTCGGTAGGAGTGATGCTTTCAAAAAGTCTTATCAGCTCGTGCTGGAAGTTAGGAACCGGGATGAAAGGTATCAATGTGAACAGGAAAATTGATGCCGGAAGAAGTGCCATCAGCATATTGAAAGCAATGGATGATGCTCTGGTTACCAGTACCCCTTTACTGAAACCGCTCACGACAAATTTAATTACATTACTCAGAGGGACTCCCTCAAAGCCCGGGAGAACAAGTTGTGTAAAAACTTCTTTTTTAAACCGTGGAAGTGGTATCATTCTCTAGTCAATAACAGCTTTAAGGCTCATATCCAGGCTTTTAATATGATGTGTTATTGCACCAACGGAAATATAGTCGACGCCGCACTCCGCGTAAGCCCTTATATTTTTTAATGTAATTCCACCCGAAGATTCTGTTTCAAACCTCCCGCCGATGATTTTAACTGCAAGGGCAGTATCGTGAACAGAGAAATTATCGAGCATTATGCGGTCAATTCCGCCGAGCCCTGTTATAATCTTCACATCATCGATATTCCTTGCTTCTATCTCAATCTTTAGATTTTTTCCTGATTTACCCAGGTATTCCCTGGTTCGTTCAATAGCTTGTTCAATACCACCTGCAAAGTCGATATGATTGTCTTTAAGCATAATCATGTCGTAAAGTCCCATCCTGTGGTTTTCCCCGCCTCCTAATCTCACGGCCTCTTTCTCAAGTGCCCTCATTCCGGGCGATGTTTTGCGTGTGTCGAGAATCCTTGTTTTCAAACCTTTCAGTTCCCTTACATATTCGCTGGTGGATGTTGCTATGCCGCTCATCCTTTGCATAATGTTAAGAACGAGTCTTTCAGCCCTGAGTATTGACTGCTGGTTACCACTCACTATAAAAGCTATGTCGCCTGGCTTTACTTCACTGCCATCTTTAAGTAGTATGTCTGTTATGAGTGATTTGTCGGTCTCAGAAAATACAACAGCTGCGGCACGTATACCAGCCAGTACACCACTCTCCTTGATTATCAGCTTTGCTTTTCCTATTGTATCTCCGGGGATACATGCATGCGACGAATGGTCACCGTCACCGATATCCTCCCTGAGACAAAAGGATATGAACTCGCGGAGGCTGCTATTTTCCTTCATCAGGCTCTATGCGGATCTGGTGAATGAGCAGTTCACTATCAACTTTCTTGAGAAGGAAATATACCCTGAACTCCCCATTGTCGGTCTTCAGGTTACCAATTGCATAACGTGCATCACTTGTTCCACCGTCGTGTTTTACAACAAAATCGCGGGTATGGTATTCGGTGAAAAAATCCTTAAGTATTGTTTCAGCAACATTTTTCTTATAAAAATCCTCTTTCCCCAGAAGGAGTATCTGTACCGTTGAATTGAAGTATTTGGATAATTCAGCAGCGTTGCCCGACCTGAATGCAAGCGATATGCCCGACGGAATCTTTGTCTGCTCCTGTGCATAAGCACCAAGAGTCAGTACAAGTACGAGAGCAACGTGAATATATCTTCTTCTTACCATAACAATCTGTTTAATATCCGAAAATATTTTCCTGATTGGTAAATACAAATTTAATCAAATTCGGTTATAATAATGCAGATGCAGGAATTCTAATGCATAAAACGTACCAATTATAAGGCTCCTCGCGGAACATTACCCGGGCTACCTGCAAATTCGACGGTTAAAAAAGTATTATATTATTGTTATTTTTGTATAAGCAGGACTATTGAGCCGAAGTATCCTGTCTGATAATTATGAAGATCATATTACTTCAAACCGGGAAAACAAATGAGAAGTATATATCTGAAGGGGTTGACGAGTACTGCAGCCGCATCAGAAAATATAATCCGTTTGAGATAATTACACTTCCTGATATTAAAAATACGAAGAGTATGCCCATCCCCGAGCAGAAAGCAAGGGAGGGGAAAAGGATACTCGAGTCGGTCGGAGCAGATGATTTTATTATACTTCTCGATGAGAGAGGCAGGGAATTTACAACTGCGGGATTCGCGGAACAACTTGGTAAGATCTTTCTTCATTCGAAAAAAAGGATTGTCTTTGTTATTGGAGGTCCCTACGGATTTTCCGATGAGGTCTTGCTCAAAGCAGATATGAAGTTGTCGCTTTCCCGTTTCACTTTTTCACATCAGATGGTACGATTATTGTTCACGGAACAGCTGTACAGGGTCTTCACAGTTATCAAAGGCGATCCTTATCATCACGAATAAAATTCAAATGAAAGGAAAAAAATTCCCGGCGGTTCTTGCAGCACTTACAGCAGTGTTCATACTGGCATCGGTTATAGCCGGATTGGTTTATTCGGGTGATCTTGAATACCGTCATCGCACAAAAAAATTTAACAGGATACTTGCTGAAAGGGAGAAGCTTACCGAAGATTGTCTCAACGAACTCAGGACCCGTTTTGAAAGCGGGATAGATACCGGTTCTGTTTTCCGGAGCGACCTTTTCCTGGTTGCAGGCGAGGAGGGGATCACTTTTCTTGATTATCTCGATAACAAGCTCGTGTACTGGTCCGATAATTCCTTCGACATACCGGTGGTGTATTACGATACCCTCTTTGCCAAAAAACTGCTCTTTATCCATAACGGATGGTTCATAACGAAAAGCCTGCAGGTCGGCGACGAAAATTTTATTGCCCTGCTGCGGATAAGGAATGACTTCGGATTTGAAAATGATATTGTGAAAAGCGGATTTGTCAGTCTTTTCAATCTGCCTGAAGGTACTGCAATCAGCTTTGAGAAAAGCAATACCGGATTCGATGTGACCGACAGCAAGGGTAACTGGCTTTTTTCGCTCATATATCCACAGAAAAGGGAGCCATCCTTCTATATTGTTTTTCCGATATTGTTCTGGGTCATTTCATTGATACTGATCTTAATGCTTGTTACCATGATCGCAGCATTTCTGGCAGGAAAGGAGCGACGATACCTCTCTGTGGGACTCTCGTTTTTAATGCTCGCTGCAATTTATGCTGTTATTTTCATAACACACAAACCCGCAGTCTTTTTCATGACGGGGCTCTTTTCGGGATACCGGTTCTCACTGAACTGGCTGATCCCATCAATGGGACACCTTTTCATTATCAGTATACTTCTTGCAGTATTTTCATGGATCTTTTACAGAAATTTTCCCGTTAAAGTATTATCGGGGAAAAGCCCGCTCCGTAATTGGTTCATGCTAACACTTCAGCTTACAATAGTCACGATTTTTTTCGTGGTCTGGCATCACATTTTCAGTAACCTGGTACTTGACTCGAATGTAAATTTTGAACCGTACAAGGTACTCGATCTTTCTTTTTATTCGTTTGCCGGTTTTACTTCCATCTCTCTGCTCCTCCTCGTTCCTCTCTTTCTAATGCTGAAGATATTCACCTGTTGCGCTGAGACCGACTCACGTACAGTTATGCTCTCAATAACTTCATCATTAGCTCTCTTCGTGGTAGCAGGAATGAGAGGTAATGAAAATATCATTCCATTGGTTCTCCTGTACTTATCACTTGCAGTTTTGCTATGGTTTACTTTAAGACGGAAGATAGGAAGGTTCAATATGACGGTTCTTTTTTCACTCCTTTTCGGTTTATGCTCATTATGGTATATCCTTGTCTTGTCTGAGAAGAAGAATATTGAGAACAAGAAGATTGTAGCCGTTGCATATTCCAGCGAACACGATCCGGAGGCCGAGCATCTTCTTATCGACCTCTGGCCAAAAATATCGACCGACACCTTTATTAAAAACATTATGCTCAGGGAGCAGTTGCTCCAGAATGATATTGACAACATAACTGCCTACCTTCATGAAAAATGGTTCAGGGGGTATTGGGGAAATTTCAACCTCAGTACTGTAACCTGCAGCAACGATTCGCCGCTCTGGATCAAATCGGATGAAACGCTTGTCGATAACTGTTTCCAGTTCTTCAATGAGCGTATCACCAAATATGGTCATCAGTTAACGGGAACTGGTTTCTGGTTCCTCGATAACCAGGGGGGGCGCTCTTATTACATCGGTCAGCTTTTCTTCGATCTTCCAAACGGGCGCAGAAACGGATTATTCATCGATCTCTACAGCGATGTCGATGCTTTCCAGGCAGGCTATTCAGAGCTCCTCCTCGATAAAAAATACCAGGGTTACGGAAAGCTAAAGGATTACTCTTTTGCAAAATATATTAACGGCAACCTTGTCCTTCGCACAGGCGATTTCCCATACGACAAAAGCGATGACGGGTATATAGAAAGGGGGAATGACTACCGTATTTTCAACAGAGAGGGATATAAGCATGTTCTTTACAAAAACGGTAATGTAACAGTGATGATAAGCGAGCAGAGAATATCTGCAACAGATGCGATAATTTCATTCGCTTATCTTTTTGCCTTTATCCTGTTGCTGGGAAACCTTTTGCTGCTGTTTATGAAGAAGCCGGAGATCAGTTCGATAATCTATTTTAGCTTCAGGCAGAAACTCCAGATAGCGTTCATCGCCATTCTTCTCTTTTCATTTTTATCAGTCGGCATAACAATTGCCTTCTTCAGTGTGAGACAGTTCGAAGGAAGACATCTTGAAAATATAAAGGAGAGGATCAATTCGATTTATATTGAACTAGGGAACAAGCTCTCGATGGAGGAAAAACTGACTGCTGACTGGCGCAATGAAAACTTTCCGTCACTGAATGAATTTCTTATAACCCTTTCAAATGTATTCAACACCGACATTAACCTTTACTCCCCGCAGGGTTACCTGATGGCAACATCAAGGCCGGAGGTCTTCTACCGCGACCTTACAAGCAGAAGGCTCAATATGGAGGCATTCATAAACCTCGAGAATCTTACAAAGAGCGAGTATATCCAGAAGGAGAAGATCGCCTCACTGGAGTTCGTTTCGGCATATGTCCCTTTCTATAATGAGTCGAACGAGTTGCTTGCTTATCTCAATCTTCCGTATTTCAGGATGCAGAGTGTGCTTGCACGGGATATCTCAAATGCCATTGTGGCAATTATCAATTTTACACTCCTGCTTATCATTATAACAATGGTAATAGCAGTAATAATCAGCGGGACGCTTACTGCACCGCTAAGGATGCTTAGCGAGGGACTTGCCACTGTCAAACTGGGAATGAAGAGTGAACACCTGTCATACGAGGGCCATGATGAGGTAAGCGATATTGTCAGGCAGTACAACAGGATGGTAGATGAACTCCAGGTGAGTGCTGCCAAGCTTGCCAACTCAGAGAGAGAGTATGCCTGGAGGGAGATGGCAAAGCAGGTGGCCCACGAGATTAAGAATCCGCTCACGCCGATGAAGCTTAATATCCAGCAGCTATATAAATCGTGGAAGGATGGCATTCCGGGCTTTGAGAAAAAGCTGGAGCTTTTTACCAGGAACCAGATTGAAAATATAGAAACACTATCATCGATCGCGTCTGCCTTTTCGTCATTTGCAAAAATGCCGGTTGCCAGTCCGGTCGATATAAGCGTTACCGATCAGATAAAGGCAACTCTTGAGCTTTTCAGGGGTGCGGAAAATATCAGGTTTCGTATTAACTGGCCTCACGATTGCAGGATAATGGTGCACATGGACAAGGAACACCTGGGAGGGATTTTCTCCAACCTAATAAAAAATGCAATCCAGTCGATACCGCAGGGAAGGGATGGGATTATAGGCATCGCCATAGAAATAAAAGGAGACAAGGTTGTGGTATCGGTAACAGATAATGGTACCGGAATTCCCGAGGAGCTAAAGAAAAACCTCTTCACTCCTAATTTTACGACCAAATCTTCGGGGATGGGTCTTGGGCTGTCAATCGTTAAACGTTTTGCCGAAAATGCGAACGGGAAAGTATGGTTTGAATCTGAAATAAATAAAGGTTCCTCGTTTTTTGTGGAACTTCCGGTGAAGTTTACCGTTGAAAGGATATAATTTGTTGTTGATATAAGGATAAACTGTTTAGGTTGATTTAAAATATTTATTCCTTATATTAGCACATCAGAATCTTATTGATGACTGTCAGATTGTCGGGCAATATATTAAGGCTGTTGTTTTTTCTGCTAATCCTCTCAGGTATTGGCGTTTCTGCATATTCCCAGACAGTGGTCAACGGTAATATAAAAAACGTCAGGGGCACCAACTATCCTCATTCAGCTGTTACTGCTATCGTGGCTGCAAACAGGATGACAGTCAGCGACCCGTCTGGTTTCATACCAGGTGATACAGTACTTGTGATTCAGATGCAGGGAGTTCAGATTTATACTAATCCTTACGGGGAGTATGCCGCAAAGTTCGGCGAACCTGGTCTGTGGGAGTTTGTCAGAATATCGGGTGTAACAGGGAGCGACCTGACTTTCGCCAATAATCTGAAAATCGCGTACAACGTAAAAGGAAACATTCAGGTAATAAAAGTTCCCTCTTTCAGTAATGCCGCCGTAAAAAACTCGGACCTTACATGTGATCCATGGGATCCGGTATTAAAATCCGGAGGTGTACTTGCAATGATCGTCAGGAACAATTTAACCCTCGAAAAAAATATTGACCTCAGCGGTAAAGGATTCAAAGGGGGAATCGCAGATATTGGTCTCGGAGCCTGTCAGGTAACAACCGGATCAAACGAGTCATACCCCGATTCTTATGCTAATGCAGGCTGGAAAGGCGAGGGTATTGCAATACATGACGGTGGCGGTTCGCTGCTTTTACCAGCCTATGCAAAGGGAAAAAATCCAAACTTCACAGGAGGTGGAGGCGGATGGGGTAACCACTCAGGAGGTGGTGGAGGATCAAACAGAGGAGCCGGCGGAGAAGGCGGAACTGAAAACAGTGCAGGATGTGCCTTCCCGATCGGACAAGCCCTGGGGGGAAAGATCGGTGAATCTGCCACTATGGTAAACAGAATATTCATGGGTGGCGGAGGCGGAGCATCTACCCGATCAGCAACAGGGACGACTGGACCAGGCGGTGACGGAGGAGGTATCGTTATTATAATTTCCAATACAATTACCGGAGCAGGAGGTCATATTCTGGCAAAAGGAGGAAACGGTGGAAATGGAGGAGGAGCAGGATCTTCCGGAGCTGCCGGTGGGGGCGGGGGCGGTACAATTGCCCTTTCGGTTCTTAATTATTCCGGTAGTTTTGAAGCACATGTTGAAGGAGGAAATGGGGGAGCCAATCTTTCCAGGACATATGGAGAAGGCGGTGGCGGAGGCGCTGGTCTGGTATGGATTTCAATCGACAACGCTTTGATCAGCGTAAAAACGGATGGAGGATTGGCAGGCAATTCTTCCAACCAGCAGGCAAGTGACGGGGCACCCGGCGAAAAAAGAACAGGGTTCAATCCAAATCTAAACGGGTTTCTCTTTAATTCAATCAGGTCTTCCGTAACCCAGATACCTGTTGATACTTCATGTTCTGATACTGCACCGCCAAAATTACTTGGAACAACACCTGTCGGAGGAACAGCCCCGTTTAATGTGACCTGGGAGAGAAGCAAGGATAATTTTGTAACATCAGATGTTGTGGCAAGTGGCGTTGCATTATGGGATTATACCCCTGTGCTTAACGATACTCTTAAAAGATCGGGACCAATCTATTTCAGAAGAACAATTACCGATACGTCCATTCCTTCACAATTGGTCGACCAGAGTTTGCCGGTTGTAATAGAAATTCAACCCTCAATCAAGAATTTCTGGGTTGGACCTGCCGATACAATCTGCTCAGGACAGACGCCCCCCCTGGTGGGACCTACTGCAATAATCACAGGAGGTAATGGAACTTCATATAAATACGAGTGGAAATCGAGTACAGATAATGTTAATTATTTTTCACTTTCCAATAATACCAGTTCTTCCTACACACCGACGGCAGCAGCTGTTATGGATACATGGTACAGGAGAAAAGTAACCTCGGGAGCATGCAGGGATTCAAGCGGGGTCGTTAAGATTAGAGTCCTGAATAAAATCACAGGCAACAATATTACATCATCACCGGTACAGGAGATATGCAACGGGTCAACTTTCATCCAGGTTACTGCAAGTGTTGCCCCTGCACTTAAGGAAGGTGACTTTAAATACAGGTACAAATGGATCAGCAGTGCAACCTCCTGGGGTGCAGCACCGGATACATATACCGACTCCGTTTACAACCCTGTTGCCGCTTCATTTCCGCTTGGGGCAACTGTCTCTCTCCGGAGGGTGGTATTCTCGGGCACACACGATGTTTGCAAGGATACAACTTCTGTTGCTACAGCAGTCAGACTTACACGCTGGGCTGTTATTATAAACAATAACATTACTGCTGACCAGAC
>Ga0208980_10002294_pt1 | contig 11599 bp, 10 predicted proteins | sample WetSurMetagenome_3_FD_187993 | JGI IMG/M metagenome (GOLD analysis project Ga0208980, IMG submission 187993) | Wetland microbial communities from Twitchell Island in the Sacramento Delta, sample from surface sediment Aug2011 Site A1 Bulk (version 2) | ecosystem: Environmental > Aquatic > Marine...
CCACAACACGGCTGCCCAACGGTTTTAGTTTCATTGTCATACCAATCCTCCCGAAATGAAATATAGAGACAAATTGATTGGTTTTAGCACTCGGCATACCAGACTGCTAAAACCAACTCAAATATACCCGTCTTGAAATCCAATGTCAAGAGGTTTGTGTATTTCTTATAAATTTCTGATACTTCAGGGGCGGGTGTACCCGTAACTCGTGCAAATATTCTCGCCTTCTTTAACGATGCTCATCGCGGTCGTATCTTCGGGAAAGGCTGCTCTAACCTCGGCAAAAACTTTCATAGCTTCATCGCAATAAGGTTGCGTCTTTCGGTGCAGGGCAGCCAGGACGGAGCCGTACGTATAATAATAAACGGCTGTGTTGGCTGTGAGCGGCATACCAGTGATGGTGATAGCCGGATCGGTCTCCTTGTTGCATTTGCGAACTTCGCAGCTTTCATCGGGGGTGCAGCCGCGAATGGCGCATTTAAAGGCAGGGATGGATCCCTCGTAGTTGCGCGCTTTGAAGTAGATGATCGCCAATTGACCATAGACATCCGGGCTCGTGGGATCGAAGGAAAGCGCTTTCTCGGCGTTGAGTGAAGCCACCAGCGCATCCCCCATTTGGGTATACGTGCGGGCGATGGACATATAGGGGATCGGGTCCTTGATCCCGAGCTGCTCATTGATGGTGGTCACCTTTGCGAAATACTCAAGCGCTTTTTCATAGAGGAAATTCCGCTCCGCCTCGGTACCGCCTTTGAAAGCCAACTGGCGGTAATTGGCGCCAATGGCCAGATATAGAAAAGTCATATTTGGCGAGATTTCCGCGGCTTTCTGGTATTCCTCGATCGCCTGGGTGTAGTTGGAAAGCGATTCCTGGGTGTAGGCGGCGATGCGGTGAACATCCATCGAGTTGGGATCCCGTTCGAGCGCCTGGTTGATATACTGCTCTCCCTGCATCCATTTTTGCTCGTCCACCAGGATCTCGGCATAGTAAGCCAGCGCGAGCGGATTCTGGTTATCCAATTGCAGGGCTTTGACGGCGGTTTTCTCGGCCTGCCCCAGGTAGCTTTGTTTTTCCTCGAGCTTGAGCGCCTGGCTGGCATACCAATCCAAAACAAACGCACGAATGGCCTGGGCAGTGCTATCTTCCGGTGCCAGCTTAACCGCCTTATCGGCAGAATCCAGAGCCTGCTGCATCCTGGTCAGACGCTCGGCGTCGGTTGTGATCAGGCGGGTGGAGTAAGTCTGAATGCGCGCCAACTCTGAGAGAATTTCAGGGTTGGCAGGATCCACCTCGTGGGCTTTTTGGTAGGCGGCGATGGATTTGTTGAGATCCCCCGCCGTGAAGAACATTTCCCCCTCCAACGCGTAATTATTAGCTGTGCGGGTGGGGGGGGGGGGGGCGCTGAAAAAAGGGGTTACGCTGCCGCCCATGTAGCCGCGCAGGATCACTGCAAAAAAGAGCAGTCCAGAGAGCAGCAACAATATCCGGTAAATATTATCCCTGCCGCGCTTGCGGCCGAAAAGCGGTTTCTCATCATGAATGTACATGGCGCGTTAAGGGGTGGCTGTGGGGGTTTGGGGCAACTCGGCGGTGGGCTGCGGGGTGCGGGTGGGGGTGGTGAGTGGCAGGGGCGTGGGCTCGCCGGAATCGGCGAAGGTCTGGCAGATGTTGAGGATCTCCTGCGCATTGAAGACCGCGATCTCGTCATCCCTCACCCCGTTTAGGAGCGCCTGGGCGATTGGCAGCGCGTCATTGCAATACCCCTGCTTGGCAAGCGCGAGTCCATAGGTGTAATAATACTCGGCGATTCGGCCGTAATCCAGCGGCATGCCTTTCACCACGATCCCGTCGATGTTGGTTCCACCCTGAATGGCAAGTTGAAGGTTCACGATGGATTCGGAGAACTGAGAATTATGGTAAAGCAGCCAGCCAAGATTCCCATACATATCCGGGTTATTGGGAGCGTTCTTAAGCGCGTCAGACGCGTATTGGATCGCAGGACCATAATCCCCTTGATTGGCATACGTACGGGCGATCAAGGTCAACGGGGCAGGATCGGATGGGTTCAAAGCGTTGGCGCGGTTAAATTCCTCAATCGCTTTCTCAGAATCCTGCAGCGCGCGGTAGGTGCGTCCGAGCGATATGTGCAAGTCGGGGATCTTATCGTTGATCTGAATGGCGGATTGATACTGCGCCTGGGCTTCTGCGTAATTTGCAGTGATCTCCAGGATCAATCCCCGCGCCCAGTGGGTCTCCAGCATTTCCGGCGCCATGCTTTCCGCAGTCCGCGAAGCTTCGATGGCCTGATCGCGGGTTTCCGCTTTCGCCTGCCCGGCCAGGTCGCGCATCGAGAGGATGATGGATTTCACTGCATAGGCCAGCGCATTGGTTGGGTCCACCTGGACAGCACTATTAATAGTTTCCTCTGCGCCGGAGTAATTCCCGCCCATACCTTTGGCCCAGGCTTGCAGCACCATGGCCTGGGGGCTGTTGGGACTGAGCAGCATGGCGTTGCCGGCGTTTGAAACTGCCTCATCATAACGGGCTGCAAAGATCTGCAGCCGCGAGAGCGATAGATAAAGCGCTGGGTTTTGCGGGTCGGCTTTGATCGCATCCTGGTAGGCGGCGATGGCCTGGGCGTATTTCCCCTGGGTTTCCAGCTCCTGGGCTTTAGTGACGAACGATTCGGGAGGAATCGTGGGTGTGGCAGTGGGGATGAAAAGCGGCGGGGTGACCGGAACGATGACCTGGTTTACATATACGACCGCAGCTACTAGAACAATAAGGATAATGACGCGCCAGGGATTGGCGCGTTTGGTTCGGCGGTTCATATTCCATTTACTGCCCTTCAAATACATGCGGTCATAATATCAGGATAAAAAATGAGCGTCAAGATAACCCTAATCCCCTTCTCATCATAGGGATGTGCACCCAATATGAATCAATGGTGTTTCCATGAATAGCATATAATCATCAGGTTAGATAATCCAGGAATCCAGGTGAAACATGGCAGAATCAACATTCAAAGTCTATAAATACCGTTGGGTGGTGCTGGCTGTTTTCATGTTTGTCAACCTGACCATCCAAATGCTCTGGATCAGCTATTCACCCATCACCGGGCCTGCTGCAGAATATTATGGGGTTTCGGACCTCTACATCGGCTGGCTGTCGATGATCTTCATGCTGGCTTTCATTCCCTTTTCCTTGCCGGCTTCCTGGGCGATCGATTCTTTTGGATTTCACAAGGCCGTGGGGTTTGGTGTCATCCTTATGGGTGTCTTCGGGGTGTTGCGTGGGCTGGCTGGCGCGAACTATTCCCTTGTTTTTGCCTGCACCCTCTTTATCGCTATCGGGCAGCCCTTTCTTTTGAATGCCTGGGCGAAAGTTCCCGCGCGCTGGTTCGCGGTGACGGAGCGCGCGACAGCGGTAGGAATTGTGACACTGGCAAACCTGCTCGGTACAGCCATCGGTATGGTCCTCACGCCAATATTGATCAACACCATACCCATTTCCACCGTACAGTTGATCTATGGATGCATCGCAGCATTTTCAGCGGTTCTCTTCCTGGTGCTGGCAAAAGAGTATCCACCTACACCGCCCTGCCCGGAAGGAATGGATGTGCGTTCATTGATGCTTGACGGACTTAAACATGCCTTCAAAGTCAAGGATTTTCTGCTTTTTTTAGCAGTCTCCTTCATCGGGGTGGGGATATTCAATGGACTGAATACCTGGGTGGAACCGATCATCCGCCCAAGACATTTTTCTCCCGAGGAAGCGGGCATCCTGGGGGCTGTGCTGCTGGTGGCAGGATTACTGGGGGCGGTTATTCTGCCTTCATTTTCGGATAAGCAGCACAAGCGCAAGAAGTTCATGCTGCTGGGGATCGTTTGCGCCATTCCCGGGGTGATCGGTGTGACATTCGCGCAGAACTATGCCCTGCTATTGCTCTCCGGAGCGGTGGTTGGATTTTTCCTGATCAGCGTGTTGCCGATCGGGATCCAATATTCAGCTGAGATCACCTATCCAACTCCGGAAGGAACATCCAACGGGCTTATCCAGCTCTTTGGGCAGGGTGCTGTTGTTTTTGTCTATATCATGGAAGCCATGCGCACCCCGGATGGGGCGTTCACCCGCTCTTTGCTGCTTGGCGTAGGGTTGATGATCCTGTGCGCCTACTTGGTCACCCGATTGCACGACCCGGAATTTGTGCAGAAGTCGCTATAAGCTGCCTGCCTAGATCCACTTAAGGATCCCAGCAAACACCACCAACATGGCGATATCCACCGCAGCCAGGCTGATGATGAAAGTCCGCTGCACTTTGGGTTGCCAGTCATAGCACAAAAATGAGATCAAGAAAAACGGGATATAAACAAAAATGAATACCGGCAGCGCACCCCACCAGGGGTAAACCCAAACGAAAGCGGGGGTCTTCACAAGGAAGATCTCCACGATCGAAAAGAAGGCTGCGTTCCCGATTGCGAACACGATGCGGTTATTGATCCCCAGGATCTTCAGCTTCGGATCCTCGGGAAGTAATTTGGAGAGTGCCAAACCAGCGACCGCGAACATGAAACTGAGCTCGATCCCGACCCCCACCAGGAGCAGAAATGATGTTCCAGTCGGTACCGTCCAGAGTGCGTGACCTGTGAAGTGCTGGATCAGGGCATTCACGATCTCGTAAAACCAGTGCACCAGGTAAAGGGAAAGCCCGGCGGCGATTCCTTTCCAGTTTTTGTGCGAATATTCATTGGCGTAGGCATAGACCGCGAATGCCAGTAGGGCGATGACGTACCATTGAAAAACGTTACCTGTCCGCAGGATGGCAAGCGCTTGGGCGGTGGCTTCTGGATGATTCAACATGGTTTCCTCCATTATTATTTTTTTTATTCTAGATTAAAATCTAAATCTGCGCGATAAATCTGAAAGCATAGGTAATAACATGACCCCTACCGTTTATTTTGGTTCCGCCCACCAGGCCCGCCTGGATGCCAAAGAAACCCTGCCAGCCAAGTTGGAGATCATCCTGGAGAGACTTCATCTGCGCGAGCGGGTGAAAGGCGAGCTTGTCGTTCTGAAAATGCATGTGGGCAACAACATGATCTATTCGACGATCCACCCCATATTTGTTCGCCGGGTTGTTCAAGCGATCAAGGATGGAGGGGGTAAGCCTTTCATTGCGGATGTGGATTGGGACGTGGAAGGGGCGGAAACCCGCGCTTACACCACTGAGACAGTCGGCTGCCCGATCTACCCGGCTGGCGGGTTAAAGGATTCCCACTTTGTTGTGAAAGAAAAAGCCTACAAGAATTTGAAGGAATGGAAGGTTGCCGGATTGATCAATGACGCCACCTTCCTGGTCAATTTTGCGCATGTGAAGGGGCATCCTTCCTGCGGGTTTGGCGGGGCGATGAAGAACCTGGCGTTGGGCTGCATGGTTGGCGAAACCCGCGGAGCCATCCACGACGCGCACCACTACGATCGCTACTGGTTTGCTGAGAAGTGCCCCGACCCAAGGATGCTTAACAAGATCATCAAATCCTGCCCCTTCGGCGCCATCGTGAAAGATAAGCACAAAGAGGGAGAGCTGCACATCCACTTTGAACAGTGCAACCAGTGCATGCGCTGCCTGAAAGTGACTCCTCCGGGAAGCCTGAAAATTGAGCGGGTCAACTTCGAATCCTTCCAGGAGGCGGCTGCTAATTCGGTGAGCGTGGTGCTTTCCACCTTCGAAAAGAAGAAAGCTGTGCATATCGACCTGGTGACGCATCAATCACCGGTTTGCGATTGCTTCGGGTTCACCAGCCTGCCCATCCTGCCGGATGTTGGCATCTTTGGCTCGGATGATATTATCGCTGTCGATACATCCGTGCTGGATGCTACTGCAAAAATGAAGCTGATCGAGGAGAATCTGCCCACCTCGCTGGAAGTGCATACTCGCGAGGGGCATCCCTACCAGCAGCTGCACGGTCCCTTCAAGGATCCTTACCACGTACTGCGCTATGGTGAGAGCCTGGGTCTGGGGAGCATGAAATATAGATTGGAGGATGTGATGCCGGTTGAGAATATCAGCCCGGCTGCCCTGGGGTATATCAAAGCCCAGTCGTAAGGTTACCTTGGTTTCACAGCCATCCCGGGATGGCAATTGATCTCTAAAGAATCAGCTGAAAGCCTGCCGAAAAGGTGGGCTTTTACGTCCCGGTTGGCAAATGCCCAGCGACCGCCCTCCTGTGAGGCCAAAATTTTCTGGATGCGGGTAGGGTCGACCAAATCCGGGGAAACCCCGAGGGCTTTTTCTGCCCGGCGGACACGCGCTTCATAGTGCCGCCTGGAAGGGAAGGGGGTTCGTTCTAAGCGTTGTGCCAGGGAACCAGACTGGGCGGAAAAGGCATTGGTTTGCACCAGGAGAACCCCCGGCTCCAGGGATAAATTGGTTTCCTGAAATCGATCCAGTGCGAATTCCACCCTGGTGCAGGCGATGCCTTCAAGTTGCGGGTAAAGCCTAAATAGCGCGTACCCGTCAAAGATCGGCTGCAGGAATTCAATGATCTGGGCTGCCCGGATTTCCCCCTCCAACAGAAGGCTTAGCCAGGCGATCAGGTTGGCGGGAACACCCTCCCGGCGGCATTCCGGCTGCAGGAGAAGCGAATCCGCGAACTGTAACAATCCGTCACTGCGCCAATTGAAATTTGGACCGGGAAGCAAATCGGGATAGATAAATGAAGTAATCTCTGTGCTTCCAAATGGACTGCGGAAGCGCATCAGGCGAGGTTGATCCACCCGCCGTAAATCAGATTCATCCACATCCTCCTCGGTGTGCCAGAAGAGCACTGATCCAAGGGGCTGCCGATAAACTCCCGATTGACAACCTGGGTGGTCATCCTGGAGGAGCATGGCTAATTCAAAGTCTGTCCAACCCCGATAATCAGCATTAAATAACCCGGTACCGCGAGACCAATGCCAGAGGCAATCCAGGTAAATTCGCAATGACTCCTTCAGGTAAGAGGGAAGGGAGGGTTCCCTGGAATGGTTTTCAATCCTGGCGAGTTGGCTTCGAACCATGGATTGGGAAGCAGAAATCCATTCCGGAGTTGTACCTTTGAACCGGGATTCCAGGATGCGATGGATCTGCGCCGAGACGCTCCGGCCAAGTTCCTCATGCGCGTCACCGATCGATAGAGAAGCCAGCTCCAATACCGGGATGGAGTTATTCACTTTGATATCAAAAGCAGGCTCGGTCACATCCTTACCCACGCCGATAAAGGTTTCTCAGTGCAGTTTCCACATCAGGAAACTGAAAATGATACCCTGTGCGGAGAAGATTCCGAGGCTCGGCTTGCTGGCCTTCCAATACCAGGATGGATTTCTCTCCAAGCATTAACCGCAGTAAAAATGCTGGAACCGGCAGATAAAATGGGCGGTGTATTACTTTAGCGAGCGTTTGCCCGAACCGGGAATTGTTGACGACATCCGGGGCTACCAGGTTGAAGGCTCCCTGGCAGCTTTCATTTTCGATCAGGTACTGGATGGCGTCAACCTCATCCGAAATGTGAATCCAGGGGAAGGGTTGGGAGCCGCTCCCCAGCCTGCCCCCCGCGTAAAGCCTGATCGGCAGCGCCACCAGCGGCAGAATCCCGCCGTGAGGATCCAACACTACGCCAGAACGGATGACCGCCCGGCGAACGCCAGCAGATTCAACGCTTTGCGAGGAATTCTCCCATTCCAGGGAAACGGACGCCAGGAAATCCGAACCGACGGGTTCATCCTCGTTTAGTACTTTGGAGGATGAAGTTCCATAGAATCCAATACCGGATGCCTGGATAAAAACAGATGGTTTGTTCTTTGCCTTTGAAATTGCTTCTGAAAGCGCCTTTCCTGCGGCGAGCCTAGATTGCAGGATGGACTCCTTTTTCCTTTGCGTCCAACGGCCGAAAAGAATGGCTGGCAGGTTTTCTCCGGCGATGCTCTCACCGGCCAGGTTCACCACGGCAAATGTGTTCTCGATTTCTGTAGTCCACTCCCCGCGAGTTTTTCCATCCCAGCCCACAAACCTCAAGGAAGGATTGGTTTCGATTGTCTTTGGAGAGCGGGTCAGAATGACTACTTCATACCCCCCGGCGATCAATTTTCGGGTCAGATTCTGCCCAATAAAACCGGATCCCCCGGCGATGATGATCTTCTTCTTTTTTAGTTTTGTCATTTTCCACCTGCGTAGGTTCTTTAATTATTATCTCAAATACCAGCAGGAATAACACGACTTGTACAGCATCAACTCATCCAATAATTAATATCGCTTCAGTCGTCCCCAGGCACGGGTCTCTGGCGGTTTTGTTTTACCCGCTTCCGAATGGACTTCTTCTCCAGGCGGCGGTATTGCGAAGAGATGGTCGGCCGGGTGGGCTTGCGGTAGGAAGGCTCTTGAAGAGATGATTCGATCATACGCATAAGGCGCTCCACAGCATCGCGCCTGTTTTGCTCCTGGCTGCGAAAGCGGCGGGCCAGGATATTAATCCTGCCAGCCCGGTCCAGATGCGAACCAGCTATGCGCTTCAGCCTCATCCGGCTGGAGTTATCAAGGATCGAAGAGACAGCCGGGTTGAAGGTCAGGCGGATGGCTGTGGCAACTTTGTTGATATTCTGTCCCCCAGGACCGGAGGCGTGCACGGCTTCAAAGCTTAATTCAGAAAGCGGGATTTCGATGCCATTCGGAACAAGGCCATTCCCGGGATGCTGCTTGCCAGAATTTGACGGTTCGGGCTCAGACATGCAAGTCAGATTTCAGTTTTAGAATACACTGGTTGGCGGCGATCCTCCCGCGCGAGATGATGTCATCAATATCATTGAATGCCCAGGGATTGAATTCAGCCACGTCCGGCCGGATCAAGCAATCGATCGATCTGGGGTCGGGTTGGGAGGATCGTAAATGCATGAGGTTGACCACTCCGAAGAGCAGGTCCACCAGGTTCTGGGGTGGACGCAGGCTGGCGGTGCGGGAGGAAAGGTCCACAGCGATGATGTAATCCGCGCCCATCTCGCGGGCGACTTCGGAAGGAAGGTTATCGACAACACCGCCATCCACAAGGAGTTCATCGTTTTTAATGATCGGGGCAAAGATTCCGGGGAAAGCGGCACTGGCGCGGATGGCTTCCGAGACCTGGCCTGTTTGGATCACCACCCGTTTACCGGTGAGGATATTGCAGGCGACCGCTGCGAAGGGGTGGGCGAGATCAGAAAAATCCAGCCCAAAAATGTTCGTACGAATGAAATCGTCCATCGGATCGGTTTCGAACAGACCCAGGGAAGGGGGGAAGCTGAGCTTGACCAGGTTGGCCCAGTTGGCGGAGCGGATCATCTGAGCCATGTAATCCGCGGATCTGCCGGCAGAATAGGCGGCCCCGATGATCGCCCCGACGCTCGTGCCGGTAACGATCTCCGGGTGAATGCCTTCCCTCTCGAACACTTCCAAAACACCGATATGTGCCGCGCCTAACAGGGCGCCGCCACCGAAGGCTATACCTACCTTGTGGGGTTTTAGTTTGAAAAATCGCTGTAACTTATTCATGTTCGTCCTTCGATGTTGACGAATTTCACACAAAGTGAACTCGCAGGTAAATCCATATTCATTTTATTTGGGATCATCAAAGGAGGCAAGCTTGTATTTGACAGGATCAAAAGAAATGATAATATATGAATACTTGCTCATATAATCAAGGAAATCAAGATGATATCCAACATTTCATTAGCTCCCTGCGAAGTGGATGCGATCCATCAGGACTTGGTGGAGCTGGCAGCTCGGACTCTTGTGGACCAGGATTCAGCAGATGATATCGCGCGCATCTTCCAGGCGCTGGCTGATCCCACCCGGGTAAGGTTGATCTCCGCCATGATCGCGTCAGAGCTTTGTGTTTGTGATCTTTCCATGTTACTGGGAATGACCCAAAGTGCAGTTTCTCACCAGCTTCGCATCCTGCGTGACCTGCGCCTGGTTCACAGTCGCAAGGAAGGGCGGGTCGTGTTTTACGCCCTTGATGACGATCATATCCGTGACCTTTTTACCCGAACAAAGGAGCATTTGCTGCATGGATAACCTCCAAATCATTGAAGTCCCGGTTGCGGGAATGGATTGCGCTGAATGTACCAACCATGTCCGCCATGCATTGGAGAAAATCCCAGGGGTCCAATCTGTGGATGTCATGCTTTCATCAGAAAAAGCCATCATTCGCGCGGAACCAGGCAAGGTGGAGATGAGCCAGATCCGCTCCGCGGTTGTTTCCGCTGGATATACCGTTCCCGAGCCCATCAACGGAAAACATTCCATGGGGGAAAGTTTCAGCCGGAGGGTCTTTACGATCTTCGCGTTGATCACCGGCGCGCTCCTTTTTGTCATCGTGGTCGGAGAGTGGCTGGGATTATTTAATACTCTCACCAATTACATTCCCAGAGCTGTAGGAACGATCATCGTCCTGGCGGCTGGCGCGCCGCTTTTTGTGGATGTTTTTAGAGCCGCATTCAACCGCCAGGTGACTTCCCGTACTCTGATGACCCTGGGCGTGGCAGCCTCGCTGCTGATCGGTGAATGGCCAACTGCCGGTGTGCTGGTTTTCATGATGTACATCGGCAATTACGTGGAATCCTTTACGGCTGATCAATCCCGGCGGGCGATCAAGGATTTGACCGTGATGATGCCCCAGACAGCCAGGGTGGAGCGAAATGGAACGGAGGAGGAGATTCCACTCACCGGTGTGCAACCCGGCGATATCGTTATTGTCCGCCCCGGTGAAAAGATTCCCGTGGATGGTGTCGTCCTTACAGGTACCGCGGTAGTGGACCAGGCTGCCTTAACCGGGGAATCCGTTCCATCGGAGATCGGCCCCGGCACCCAGGTCTATGCCGCCACGCTTCTGCTGGCAGATTCCGTCAGAGTGCAGGCAACGCATACCGGCAGGGATACCGCATTCGGACGCGTGGTACACCTGGTTGAAGAAGCCGAAGCTCAGAAAGGTTCGATCCAAAAATTCGCGGATCGTTTTTCCGGCTATTACCTGCCGGTAGTCTCGGGGATCGCCTTGCTTACCCTGGTTTTCAGTCAGAATGTGAATGCCGCGGTGGCTGTTCTGGCCGTGGCTTGCTCCTGCTCGATCGCCCTGGCAACACCGATCGCGATGATGGCGTCCATTGGGGCGGCTGCAAAACGCGGACTGATGATCAAGGGTGGAATCGTGCTTGAGACGCTCTCCAATGTAGATACGCTCTTGATCGATAAAACGGGCACGCTCACGTTCGGTAAACCGGAAATAAAGGATATTATTTGCTTGAACGGAGTAACTGAAGATCAGATCCTGAAATTCGCGGCATCCGCCGAACGATATTCCGAGCATCCTCTGGCAGCTGCCATTCGCGAGTCTGCCGCAAGGCGTGAGATCCCATTAACCATCCCGGAGAATTTTCATAATCAGGCTGGCATCGGACTTACCGCCACCGTGGAAAACCATGAGGTCCGCATCGGATCCCGGCTTGTTTTGAATGGCACACCCAAACCTGAAGCTGCGAGTAAATTGGAATCCATGGGGCGTACGGTATTGTATATTTTTTACGACGATG
>Ga0208980_10002295_pt1 | contig 11599 bp, 8 predicted proteins | sample WetSurMetagenome_3_FD_187993 | JGI IMG/M metagenome (GOLD analysis project Ga0208980, IMG submission 187993) | Wetland microbial communities from Twitchell Island in the Sacramento Delta, sample from surface sediment Aug2011 Site A1 Bulk (version 2) | ecosystem: Environmental > Aquatic > Marine...
ATGACCTGTCAGGTAGGTTGTGGTCCAGTTGTTCATTAATCCTTCAAAGCTGCTCTGAAAGAAGAGGAAGAATGCTATAAGTATTAGTACGTCATCCCTGAAAAAAGCTATGATCCGCCTGATGGGAAGTTTCTGGGTAATTTTAGGTGGAGGAAGCTTAATAATAACAAAAATGATCCCAATAAGTAATGAAAGTATCCCAACTACAGCAATAATTTTCTCAAAACTTAAACTCTCCCCGAGAATACCAAGGATCAGAGGCACACCCATGGCTCCGACACCGAAAAAGACACCCAGCAGGCTTATATTTGCTGTTTTATTATTATCGCTTATATCCGATGCAAGGGCATTTGTTGCCCCGTTAATTGTCCCCCCCGATAAGCCGATAATAAAGATGCAGATTTTAAGAAATCCTGAGGATGATGTAAATGCAATTCCCTCAAATCCGGCTGATAATAAAAGACAGGAGACTGATAAGAGGATTTTGTATCCATATTTATCAACCACGGGGCCAAAAAGCAGTGACCCTGCCAGTATTCCCAGCGGCAGAATAGAAAACATTGTTCCGGCTGCGATTTCGTCAAGCCCGAGTTTTTCTTTAAGATCAGGAGCTATGGAGCCAAGAGTTATCAGGGCTATGCCAAAAAGCAGAATCCCTGAGCAGGCAGACCAGAAGACAACCCTTTTGTTGTACATAATTCTTATTTTGAATTATCGGATTTTTGCAAATTCCTAAATGCCAGATAACCTGCTCCAAATACTCCTGCATCTCCTGCAAGTCCTGAAACATCAAAGGTTACCTGCTTAATGCCAATGGGCTGTGCCCATTTTAAAGCTTCTTTTCTGATAGCCGGGATCAACTTGTTCGCCGGACCAAATACCCCGCCTCCAAAGATTATCTTTTCAGGATTAAGCAGGCTTACAATATTCGCAACTGCCATTCCCCAGAACTCAACACATTGATCAATCACTTCAGTTGCAAGAGAATCACCGTTTTCATATGCAGCAAACAGATCAGAAGCTTTAATATTTTCAATATCCCTGTCGCTGAGATAGCCTGAGTAATCCCTGCTTTTTTTCAAATACTCCCTTGTTACTTTTGCAATACCTTCACCGGATGCATGATATTCAAAACAGCCGCATTCAGTATATTTATCTTCAAATGGCCTGTTTAATGCCATCCATCCTATCGCTCCGGCAATATCATTGCTACCACGCAATATTTCACCGTTAACAAGTATTCCGGCTCCGATACCTGTTCCAACGGCAAGAAAGACTGCATCTTTACATCCTCTTGCATTTCCCGACCATACTTCGCCGAGAATATAACAGGCCCTGTCGCTGTCAATTATTACAGGAATATTACCGGTAACTTCCATTACCTCGGCCAAAAGAGGATAATTGTTCCATCCCTGAATATTTGGTGCCCATATTTTACCGGTACTTGTATTATTTATGCCCGGAACAGAAATACCTATGGAGTCAATTTCAGTTCCATTTCTTTTCGATGTTTCAAGAAGAATTCTTATCCGGTCATTAACCAGTTTCCCAACTTCAGAACCAATCCGTTTTCCGAGGGGAATACTTTCTCTTAACAAGAGTGAACCATCCTCTGTAAAAATTGCCAACGCAAGCTTTGATCCTCCAAGATCGATCCCTAAAAGTGACATATCAAGACTATTTTATGTGATCTCTTTTTAACCGCAAAGATTATAAAGACTTAGCGCGAAGACCGCAAAGAACTAATTATTAGTATTTTATCTTTGCGTTCTCTGCTACAACTTAGCGCGTTTTGCGGTTGTAAGATTTTTATTATTCAAAACAACATCAGTACATCAATTCTGACAAACTTATAGCCACGGTATTTTAATTCCTTTAACAGTGCAGGAAGGTACAAATAAAATTTATCTGTTCGTCTGGGATCAGTGCCGATATGAATAAGCAAGATAAATCCATTCAACCCTGATGACGATTTCTCCTCATAAGAAAGAATGGAGTTATAAATAGTCCTGCTATCGACATACTGATTTTCCAATTCCGGGTATGTATAATCAGCATTGCTCCGGGTCCCTCCTGTAAAATTAATGAGCTGTAAGCCTGAATCACAGGTCCAGGATGAAATCGAATCATTATACCACTCAAACGGCGGTAAAAAATAAGTCGTTTCAGATCTTTTAATCCCAAATTTAGACATTTCAGCATAAGAGTTATTAAGGTCACTTATGAATTCCTTTTTGTCAACAAGAAGGCTGTCCCTTTTTGTCCAGTCACAATAAAGCAGGTGCTTATCGGAATGAGAGCCAAGGTAATTACCGTTTTTAATCAATTCCTTAATCAGAGGTCCAAATTCCTTATTTCTGTAAAAATTACCTGTCAGGAAAAATGAGGCCTTAATCTTTTCTTTTACCAATAATTCTGAAATATATTTCCCCCCATCACCGAATTCATCACCTGTAAAAACCATGGCAATCTCTTTTATCGCCGAGTCTCCCCTGACAATTGCCCCATGGCTCCAGGTGAGACGATTTTCCCCACTGTGGCAGGATAGTAGTATCAAGAGTACAATACAGAAATATGCATGTTTTATAGTATTCTTCACTGTCGTTGTTACAGTTATGCGGTTGTGCGGTTGTGAGGTTGTGCCGTTATGCCGTTATACTTTTACGCCTTCTATAAATACCTGTTCAACATTGTAATTCTTATCAAAAACCACAAGGTCAGCCTTATATCCTGGTTTTATTCTTCCCTTATCCGGGATTTTCATCACCTCTGCCGGGTAAACTGAGGCCATCCTGAGAGACTCTTCAACAGGGATTTCCACATTTACAATGCAGTTTCTGACTGCTTTCATCATTGTAAGCATCGATCCTGAGAGTGTACCATCTGGTAATGTGAACCTTTCAGTCTGACGTACATGCAAATACGAACCCTTAAGGTTTTCCTCGACTGCATCAGAGATAAGGAATAGCCTCTCCCCTAACAGTTTTTTTGCGATGGATACCATGTTGAAATCGATATGGATTCCGTCGGCGATAATGCTGGCAAATATCTTTTCAGCCTGAAAGACAGCACCTGGAAGACCAGGATCACGATGATGGAGTTGCGACATCGCGTTGAAAAGGTGGGTTGTAGTTCTAATTCCCCATTTAAATCCCTGAACAGCTTCATTATATGTGGCATTGCTATGGCCGGCAGCGACAACTATTCCGTTGTCATTCAATAGCTTAATGATTTCAGAATCACAAACCTCCGGGGCAACGGTTATCATTTTAATAATTCCTTTCCCTTCATTTATCAAAGCTTCGACTTCTTTCCTGCCGGGCGTTTTGATGAATTCTTTAATGTGGGCACCTCTCCTTAAAGGATTGATATAAGGACCTTCAATATGGAGTCCCATGACTGCCGGATGAGGGTTTTCCCTGACCACTCTGATCACCTCATGATAAACATCGAAGGAATTTGTCGGAATTGCTATCAGGAAGCATGTTGTTCCGCTGCTGGTTATTGATTCAGTAATTACTTTTAAAGCTTCTACTGAAGGATTTGCTGAAAAAAGGTACCCGCCTCCCCCGGCAATCTGAAGATCAATCAATCCGGCCGAAACATATTTGCCTTTAAAATCAATTATTTCAGTCTCTTCAGGTAATAAATCAGGGTCCAGGATGGCTTCGATTGTGCCATTTTTTATCAAAACTGCTTTTCCTGATAGTTTTTCGCTGCCTGTATATATAATGGCATTAACTAAAGCTGTTAACATATTTCTTGGTTTTTACATCCCCCTGCCCCCTTTAAAAGGGGAATTATTTGATACAAATTCATTTCTTCTCCAGACCTATCTCCACTCCTGGAACATTCCATCCGCCTCATTGGCCTCATTCCCCTAACCCCCTTCTCCCAGGAGAGAAGGGGGAATGCAAAAATATTCAGCTTAAGCCCCTTCCTCTCCTGGATAGGAGCTGGTGAGAAGTCAATTTATTTTTTCTGCAGTACAGTTTCCATTACCGGTACATTCCATCCTGATACCTTCAATACAGGATCTGCATTTAATAAGTTTACAGAAGGACATGTAACTGATAAAGTTGTACTTTCACCCGGAGCAAGGGAGAAATAGTTTTCGGACCAGAAAGAAGGTAATATTTCTTCTCCGGATGACATAATCTGGGGTCTTATGAAAAAGGCAATCTTCCCTGAATTGTTAGTAAATTTGACATCCCATTTGGAGTCATTCTTTCCTTTATCTGCCTTCGAAACTACGACATCCAAATTTGTCTTATCCATAGTATCCATTGACTTATAATCACCATCACCGGCTAACCAGTAAATGTTATGAGATACCTGTTTCCCGGAAGAATCATTGAGACTCAGTACAATAAATGCAACCCCTTTGGCATCCTTTAGTATTTTATCAATAGAGGATAATTCCTTTATATCCGTTGGTTCAAGGTTAATATTTATATCTTCGTTATGCAAGGGTTTTGAATCAAGCGTATAAACCCTGATATGGGCTGTTAGCCCAGGAACCTGTTTATATGTTCTGTTCAGCACCAAAACTTTGTAATTTTTAAGGTCAAGCTGAATATGGATGGGTTCACAGGCATTCTGCATAAAATAGTAGCCAGCGTTTGGCATCAGAAACCAATCATAGATCTGCCATACAACACTGGGGAAAGCTGCATTAAGCTTCCAGAGCATAACGCCTCCGATATCATTCAACTTGTGCCCGGCAGCTTCAAAAATTCCCTGGTAACCAATAGCATTCATCAGCTGCATTTTATTGCAAAAGTCTTCCATGCTTTTGGGTTCTCCGTACCGTTTTACCATTTCCTTATAATATTGTTCCCAGTGGCCGTTACCTGAACAGGCATCATGGTAACCCCAAGTATTATTTAGCGGAAATGGCAGATTTTTGTCCCAGACAAGGTCAGGAATAATTTTTGGCAAGATATCGTTAGGCGGCATTGACGGCAATCCTGTTTCATCCTTAAAGACCCAGTCTTTCCCTGCAATTGCCCTGTTATAATAACTTTCAGGGGCTTGCCAGGTGTAGGGACCGCCGCTGTAAACCCCGCCGGGCAGATTATCAGGCCATGAACCGGGCCATCCCTCCGGAAGCTTTGCAAAACCAGATGAACTGGGAATAAATGGTCTTGTACCATCCATGGAAATTATACTGTTCCTCATGAAATCATAAAGTTCCTTCCGGGCATGGCCTTCATTCCCTCCTGTCCAGACCAGAAGGCTCGGATGATTTCTGATACGCAGGATAGTACTTTCAACATTCTTTTTGAAAACAGCACTTTCAAAGGGCCAGTCAGGCGATCCCTTGAATTCACCCTGTGTATCGCCCGTGATCCAGAAATCTGACCAGACTAGCAATCCATACCTGTCTGCAGCTTCAAAAAATTCGTCACATGGTGTAACACCACCTCCCCAGATCCTGACAAGATTAATATTTGCATTCCTGCACAAACGCATTTCATAATCATATCGCAATGAATCGCGGTTAAGCATGAAATCAGGAACCCACGCCCCGCCAGTCAGGTGAATCCTCCTCCCGTTAACATAAAAATCACGACGCCAGCTGCCTTTGACATCCACTGCTTTCGAGGAGACAGTTCTGATACCAAAAACAAATGTAGTATCATCAGATAAACCATTCTTACCGGTGTATTGCAACCGCATCCTGTAAAGGTCTGGCTTTCCATAACCATTAGGCCACCAGATATGTGGTTTATTTAAGGTAAGGTCACCTGTATTATTAGTATTAAGTTCGATCGTACTGGTTGCTCCACGCCCTACCGAAACATTTTTTGTGAACTGGTATGATATACCTTTAAAATTCTCAGGTGTAATCTTTACACTGAGCTTTCCAACATCATCAGTACCTGTATGGTTGAAAAGAGTCAGGCTCAGTGAGAGTTTTGCCAGGGTAGTATCCAGTTCATCAGCAAATTCAGTTGCTATCTTAGGATTACCGATGGTCACCCCTCCTGTTGTTCTTAAATAAACAGGAAGCCATATTCCAATGTTCCTGTCACGGACAGGAGGAACCCAATCCCATCCAACCGAGCAAAGCATTGTAACATTTTTCCCGATATCGCCTGTCGGGCCTCCATTAGGATAAAAATCACCTAAAGCCTTAAGCTGTTCTGTTGATGGCAATCCCGGATAATCCAGGGGGTAAATTTTTACGGCCAGGACATTTTTTTCACCTGCTTTAATATAGCTGCTTACATCGAGGCTATATTGAGCAAACATTCCGGCCATCTGTGTCGAATCAGTTACCTGCCTGCCATTCAGCCAGACACCGGCACGATAATTTATACCCTTGAAGATCAGCTGGAAACAGCGGCCAACATCAGCGGCGGGGACCATAAAAGTTGTACGGTACCAGTACGGCTTCTTCCATGGATTGGGGTCATTGGGAAGAAAGCTGAATTTTTCAAGGTCATATTTCTTGTTAAACTCATCGGAAGCATCAGGAATAAGCATGTTGTTCAGACCTGAATAGGGATCGTTATAAACTCCATTTGCCACAAGTCCGGAAAGGACCGTTGATGGAACCTTTACAGGGAACCAGTAGACATTTGACTTATACACAGTGGTGGATAGCTCCTCTCCGGAAGCGGAGATCAGGACTGACGACTGCAAATCGAAATTAATAAGTTTTACTTGTTTTACTAAACCCGTCTGGGAAAATGCCTGGATTGAGAAAGCAAGAAAAAGAGAAATCAGAATGGAAAATTTATTTTTCATATTGGAAACTTTTATAATGGATATTAATTTTAGCTTTCTGTAAATCTTTTAATATCAACTATCTTGCCTGCCAGAATAAGCACATCTTTTTCAGCAAGAGGCGTGCGGGGATCATAAGACATATCAACTTTATAATCCTTCCTGAATATTGATGCCAGTATTCCTTTTTTCGGCTCAATTTTAACAGCTACCAGCTTCAGGTCAAATCTTCCTTCAATGCTTATAGTTTCAAGGTTATGCCCGATATATTTTCCCGGGACTAAAACTTCAGCAAAGGCATAATCATCATTGAGTTCAGTCAGTCTGAGAGTATTTTTCAACTGCAGCATGGAAGCGACATGCATCGCTGAATCCTCAAGCGGCACCACCACTTCCTCTATACCGATCTGATACAGAATATTCTGGTGTTCCTGATGTATTGCCCTGCCAATGATCCTTTTGACTTTCAGATTTTTCAGTATCGAGCATGTAAGTACTGAAGCTCCCACATCATCTCCGATTGAAACAATGACTGCATCAGTATCCTGCAGAGGAAGGGATTTGATGGCATTGATATTTGTTGAATCCATTTTCATTACTGTCGTGATAGTGTCTTTAAACTCATCCAGCTTCTCAAAGTGACCATCAACGCCAATCACTTCATGTCCCATACTTGTCAGGTATGTAGCGAGCTTAGATCCAAAATAGCCTAATCCAATTACAATGTATTTCATTTGTTGATTATTTCTAATTTATTACAATTTCGACTTCAGGGAATCTTGAATATTTTTTACTGTGTGACATCAGAAAACCTGTGAGCAGTGTAAGGGGACCTACCCTGCCGATAAACATCAGAATAATATCTATAATCTTGCCTGCTGATGTTAAAGTAGAAGAATCCACTGTACTCAGACCAGCAGTGGCGTAGGCCGAAAAACATTCAAATAATAGTTTTACAGGATCTTTGCCAGGTTGTGTAATCAACATTAAAAAAAAACCACTTCCAATGAGTGTAAGAGAGAAGACTATAATGGACAAAACCCTTGTAATTGTATTATTGCTTACTTCCCTGTTTGCCAGAGTAAGTTGCTGCCTCCCCCTGATATAATTCCAGGAACTCATAACTGCCAGAGCAAAGGTGGTAGTTTTGATTCCGCCTCCCGTTGATCCCGGTGATGCACCTATCCACATAAGAACTATCATCATAAACACAGTAGGGTAACTCCATAAAGACAGGTCGGTTATATTAAATCCTGCAGTTCTTGCGCTTATACTTCCAAATAGTGATATTATGATCTTATGAAAATCATCCATGCCATCCAGACTATTTTCAGATTCAAAATAATAATAGAGAAGCGCTCCTGCTGTAATAAGTAAGAATGTCATAAATAGAACAATACTTCGTGCAACATCTTTTTTTACAGGTTTGATAGGTTTTAGTTTCCCCTGTAATTTCTTCATTATTCGTTTAATGAAATATTTAAAACTAGAATAAATGCCAATCAGTACAGGAAATCCAATTCCACCAAGAATGATCAGGGTCATAACTGATATCTGAAGCGTAGTGTTGTACCTGACATCTGCCGCATACAGGTTGCCTGATAGAGTTGAAAAGCCGGCGTTGCAGAAAGCCGATACAGCATGGAAAGCAGAGAACAGGAATTTGTCCTGATTTGGCATATCAAGGCTGGTATAGATTATCAGAGCTCCTAATGCCTCTGTGAGGAATGTAATTAAAATAATCTTGGCCAGCAAGCTGAACAGATTAGTCATTGTTTCGGACGAAAAGAGCTCTTTCAGTAAAAGGTTATCACGAAACGATGAAGCTGAAGTAAATATAAAGCTGAAGAATCCGGTGAAAGTCATTATTCCCAGACCGCCGATCTGAATAAGGCACATAATGGCAATCTTACCCTGAATAGTGAATGCTGTTGCCGTATCTAATACTGTCAGACCTGTAACACATACTGCACTTACAGAGGTGAATAAAGAGTCGATAAAGGATAAATGGCCCGTATGTGCTTTGGGCAGCAGCAGCAGCCCCGACCCAACAAAAATGATAAGCAGGAAGCTCACTGAAAAGATTATTCCGGGAGGTATCTTAACAGAACTGACCACCTTTTGTAAACCAGACAGTGCTGAAACTCCAATAATCAATGTTCCAAAAACTATCTGAAAATTACCAATGAAAAGATGCTTTAAGGATTCCCTGATATTAATCAGGTTGAAGTTCGAAAACAAAATGAGAAGTAATAAAAGAAGAATAGCCAGCCTAAATACCTGGGATATGCTTTTTTCCCATTTAAATGTTAATAATCTTGGAAGGACTTCTGCGAAAAAAACCAACAGGAATATTATCCTGAAACCCTTTCTTAGTCCAATAGAAATCTCTTCAGAATTACTAAAACCTATATAAAAAATCAATTCAAGTATAAAAGCTGAAAGCGCCACAATCAGCACAAAGCGGCACAAACCAAAGAAAAATTCCAGAAACAGTTTGTACCAGTCCCCAGCTATAAAAAACAATTTGAATATCCTTTCACGGATATTCAGCCTCTTGTGGTTTTGATCCATCTTAAAGTTACCTGGCAGGTAAATCAGAACCTAAATATAAGGAATAAATCTTTTCCCGGAAATAGCTGTCTGAGATTACTTTTCTTTCCTTATCAGCATCCAGGTATCGGAATATTTTGGGAATTTTGACCATATCCTTCTGACTTCATTTCTGGCAGCTGTGATATCATTGGTTGCCATTACTGAAACTCGGTATAAGCCTGCTTCATTCTTAAGTATTTCCGATGAAAATCCGTCTTTGCTGACCAGCGACTGATGCTCCTTGGCATTAGCCGGATCCCTAAAACTTCCTATTATAACAAAATACTTTTCAGGTCCTGGAGCTTTATCTTCATTTGAAACTAGCTTTTCTTCGACCTCTTTTATTGGAGTTGCAGGCATAAGGGTTTTATTGATGGATGTTCCCTGAACATTGTTTTCCTTATCCTTTTTCCCGCCAAACAGGCTCGTTTTTGTTGAGGAGCACGATGTTGTAAGTAGCAGAGATATTATTAACAGATAGTTTAAGATTTTCATAATTTTTCCCCTTTTACAGGCCATAAAATTGCAAAAATTATTCGAAAGTATGATTATTGAAGTTGGTTTTATAAAGCAATGTCGAGTATCTGAACAAAGCTTTTTTCGGAAATAATTGCGTTGGCTACAAGATTCAGATAATTATTTTTGGAACAGAAAGCTATCCCTATGCCACTTTCTTTAACGAGGCAGATATCATTTTCGCTGTCACCAACTGCAATAATATTCTTAATATCAATCTTATACTCTTCAGCCAGCTCAAAAAGGACATTTGATTTGCAGAAATCATGATTGCATTTGCTATGCTTGTTCCTCATAAAAGCAGATGGGACCTTTACTTCACCGGTAGCAATGCTCTTTGAAAACTCAAGCTCATTTGCTATTGAAAAGTCCATCTTAAGCTTGTTCTTAAGGTGATTGGTCACAATATCGTAACTGTCACTGATAATGCCACATATATAGCCTTTCTTTTTCAGTTCCCTGATAACGCTGGCAGCATCGTCAATGATTTTGATTTTATCCACAACTTCAAGGATCTCATCAAAAGATCGGTTTTTCAGCAACCTTGCAATTAATTTGGTACGGGTATAGGAATTACTGTTTTCTGTTACAATATTGATAAGTTCATCGGTGAATTTGAATTCTTCTGCAGCTGTTACAATAAAACTGCCTTCCAGCAATGTATTATCCATATCGAAGATTATCATCTTCTCCATTCCAATCAGACTTTCCCTGATGGCATAGTCCATCTGGGTCCTTATCACACTAATGTTTTCAAGAGTTTCGAGATTCCTTACGTTAATACTTTTTACACGTTTCAGGATTGATCCTGATACTTCCCTTGACATTTTTCCCAGCTGCTCCCACGACTGCATCCTGTTTTCAATGTATCCGATATTTACCTCTTTTATTCTTGCTCCCATTGAATGCATATCAAGAAGAATCCCAATGTCAACTCCATAATCATTTTCAAAATCGATCCTTTTCAGCCAGCTTTTTTTTGCTCCTATCATACCGCTCAACGGCTGGGAAAACCTTGACATTTCAGGGAAAAGAAGGCTTAAAAGAGGTTTCGCAACGAGTTCTGTTACTCTTCCAGCCTGGCGTCCGAAGCTTGATTTTACAAAATCTGCCTCATCATCCAGAATTGGACACGAAAGCAGTTCAACAATGTTTTCAGGATAGGTAAGAATATCAGCATCAAGATAAACAATGACCTCATTTTTTGCAAGCAGCATCCCGTCGCGCATTGAGGCCCCTTTGCCAATTAACGGACTGGTGTATATTCTGACTTTAGGTAACCTGGATTGCTTTATGGTGTTGTCATAAGACTTGTCATCAATCACAAGTATTTCATTAACAACAGGAGATCTGCTTACCAGGTTTATGACCTGCCGTATGGTTTTTTCTTCGTTTAGTGCAGGAATTATGACTGAAACCATGATACTCTATTTGTGGTATATCAAAGTAACAAATATTATCGGGATAAAGTTATTTCAGCAGCTTTTTAATATTATAAAGCTTGTTCAATGCCTCTACAGGGGTCAGATTATTTATATCCATTTCGAGGATTTCATCCCGGATCTGCTTCAAAACCGGATCATCGAGCTGAAAAAAGCTAAGCTGTAATCCTTCCCTGTGACCGGCAAGGTCAGCAATAGGCTTTGTAAGTTCCTGCTTTTCATGGCTCTGTTCCAGTTCCTTAAGGATTTCATCTGCCCTGGTCACAACACTTCTCGGCATGCCTGCCATCTTTGCAACATGTATTCCAAAA